>Ga0255150_1000163_pt1 | contig 27671 bp, 59 predicted proteins | sample Atl_Yuk_RepA_8h_FD_183634 | JGI IMG/M metagenome (GOLD analysis project Ga0255150, IMG submission 183634) | Freshwater microbial communities from Altamaha River, Georgia, United States - Atl_Yuk_RepA_8h | ecosystem: Environmental > Aquatic > Freshwater > River | place: USA: Georgia | collected...
TTTCTCAACCTGGACAAGTACCTCGTCGCCCGCGAGAAGTTCGTCCAGACCGCCCGCAACGCCGCCGGCACCACGTTCGCCGTTCTGAAGGATGGCCAGTGGTACGAGAAGGGCGACATGGGCTGGTGGGGTATGGTCGCCGACGAGAAGGATCAGGACGAGTGGAACGCTCAGTTCGCCAAGCTGATCGACGACCTGCCGGAAGACACCCGACTGACCGTCGTGGACTGCCACATCTAACCCGATGGGCTTCGGCCCATCTTTCTTCATCCATCTATAGGAGAACTTTCATGAAACTGACCAAGTACGACCGCCAGGCCTTCGTCAAAGCCGTTCTGGCCGACATTCCGCAGATCGACTATCGAGAGCAGGCTCGCAAGCTCATTTATGAGGACTCGATCGACCAGCTGCCGAAGGTGTTGCAGGATGCGGCGCGTGACGAGAAGGCGAAGTCGTATATCCACACGACAAGCCATTACCTCAGTGCCTTCTACAACAGCTTCACCGTCTTCGGACAGCGTTACCACGACTACAAGCCTTCCGACAAGATCAAGGCCAAGCTCGAGGAACTCACCAGGGCGCACGAGGCTCAAAAGGAAAAGCTCGACGCTGTGGAGGCGAAGCTGACCGCCAGTATCGAAGCCTGCACAACGCTCAAGGCCGCCAAAGAGCGTCTGCCGGAATTCGAGAAGTACCTGCCTGCGGACCGCACACCGGAGAAGGGCGTGTACCTGCCGGCCGTCGCCAACCTCGTCGCTGACCTGGCCACCCTCGGCTGGCCCAAAGACAAGGTCGCGCCGAAGGAAGAAGCAAAGCGCGGCAAGAAGACCGCCGCTGTCGTTACAGCCTGACCTGAAGGAGAGCCGTCATGACCCAAGCAGAAGTCGTTCTTGCCGCTCTCCATAAAGCACCGCTGACCTCGATGGAAGCCTTCGTCGAGTTCGGCATCACCCGCCTTGCGGCTCGAATCAACGAGCTTCGCAAGGCAGGCCACCACATCGAAACCATCCACAAGACGACGACCAACCGGCTCGGTGGACGATGCACATATGCCCAGTACGCCTTGCTTGCAAGCCCTGCGTCGGGTTCATAACATAAGTCATCACTGACACAGAAAGGCATTATGCAATCGCTCGTCAACTTCTTTGGCCGACGCCGATTCAACTACATCGACACGATCGGCATCTTGGCGTTCGCCGAACTCTGGGGAGCAAACCATCTGGTTCTCGCCCTGCTGGCGTTCTTTCTGATCTTCCTCGTGTCCGTCACGGTCGAGGGGAGGGTGCGCTGATGCCGGACATTTCGATGTGCGCCAACCGCACCTGCCCAAAGGCAAAGGACTGCTATCGCTTCAGAGCGATACCCAACCCGTACCGCCAGGCGTATTCGTCCTTCGCGCCCGACGAAAGCGGCCACTGCGGCTACTTCTCGCCGATCGAGGGCTACTCCGAGCAGTACCTGCAACCCTATCCGAAAGACAACAATGAGAATCATCGGACTTGATACCGAAACCACCGGCCTGGAGCAAGAGAAGGGCCACCGCATCATCGAAATCGCCCTGCTGACCTACGACTTGGACTCGAGGGCGCTGATCGACAAGTGGGTACAGCGGATCGACCCCGAGCGCAGCATCGACCCTGGCGCGCAGGCCGCGCATGGCATCAGCTACTCGGAGCTCGTCGGTGAGCCGAAGTGGGAAGACGTGGCTGAAGAAGTCGCTCGGCGTCTGAGTACGGCGGAGCTCCTGGTAGCGCACAACATGGGCTTCGACGGTCCGTTCATTGGCGCTGAGCTCCATCGGGTTGGCCAGGAAGTGCCTGACGTGCATAGCCTCTGCACGATGGAGAACGCCCGCTGGGCTTGCCCTGACGGTAAGTTACCTCGTCTTGGCGAGCTTTGCTTCGCGATGGGAGTCGATTACGACCCCGCCAAAGCACACGCCGCAGAGTATGACGTGAACGTCATGATGGACTGCTTCTTTCGCGGTCTGGAGCGTGGCTTCTACCAGCTGCCAAAAGCGCTTCGAAGCATGAGCGGCTTCAAGAACTGCCACGACGCACCGGCGGTCCCAGCATGAAGCCTCGCGCCAAGATTACAAATGCCTACAAGGAAAAGTGGGCTGACGCACATGTCCTGATCGGTTTCTGCACGGCTCACGAAAGCCGCCCCGAACTGGTTGGCGAACGCATTCACACCAGCGCCATCTTGAAGGTCAAGGGCAATACGGTGGAGACGCGGAACACGATCTACGAAGTCGAGTGGGGCACCAATGAAGATTCCTGAACTCACTTGGCCAGACGACACCAACGAAGTGGAGTGCGTCGGCTTCAGCGAGGCGCTCGTCTACGACCTGATCTTCGCCATCGACCACGATCGAGTGAAGGTCATCAGCAATGGCCGAAACGCCTGGTATCGCGACTGGACCTTCGACTTTCTTGGCTTTCGCTACACGGTGGAAGTGGAGGAGCTCAGCCAGGAGCTCGTACCCTACCGCATTCAAAAGATCGCTCGGCTTGGTGTGGACAACGACGGCAACACCATCGTCGATGAGAGCTTCACCAACCCCACATCCATGTACCCCGAACCTGCGCCCAAGTACGAAGGCGCATGGGGCTCATTCTGAAAGACAACAATGGAACACTACTCCCGATTCATCGACTTCTGCATTCTGGCTTCATTCATCCATGCCGTGCCCGACATGAGCAAGCGTTCGCGCCAAATTTGGAGCGTGGTGTGGACGTGTATGGCGGTCGTAGCCATCGGCATCATGATTTACAAAGGAGCCTGACATGCCCATCAAGTTCAAAGCCATCGAGCTTCAACGCGAACGAACCATGATTCCTACGCCTCGAGAGTTCGAGATTGGACCGAACCCAAGCTATCTGAACAGCCTGGTGACTGGCTGCTTCTCGCCGATCCTGCATCTGCCGCAGATCATCTTCCTCGGTGCCTTGTGGCCGTTCGTCAAGGCGATCTTCAACGCAATGGCGTTCATCTGCCTGTCGTTCTTTGCGGGCATCACCGGACGCGCCAACGGCTTCAGAGTCATCGGCATGCAGGAGCGTGAGTTGACGGCCGACGAGAAGGAGCTGGCGCTGCGCGACATGATGGCCGGCTCAGGCTACAAAGCAGTGCCGCTGGACACTTCACTGGCAAACAAGCAAGAACAGCAGTAAGTCCTGCGTGCGCTTGTCACAATACGTCATCGGTGACATATAGCAAAGGAGCGCACATGCAAGCACACCCCGTCCCCAAAGTTGGCGACACCGTTGTCCTCAACGACAACGGCCTCGAACAAGTCTTCGGACGCAAGCACGGCCTGGCCCACATGAAGACCCTTCGGATGAAGGTCACGCATGTGGACTTTGATTCGCCGACGTTTCCCGAGCCGACCTACCCAATGGAAGTGGACAACAAGGAGATCAGCGCCTACCTGATCGACCACCACTGCTTCGACATTGTGGAGTCGGCACCTGCGGTTCGCTACGAGGAGTGGAGCGGCACACACGGTCGTGGTGGCATTCAGCGAACGCTGGATCGCAACAACGCAGAGGACGCAGCCTTTCTCTCGGACGCTGTGACCATCGTGAACGACAACGGCAACGAGCGCCCGATGACGTTCGACGAAGCTGAGGCATTTGGCGTTCGTCGCATCGTCACCGCTCGGAAAATCATGCCCGAAAGCGACTGGTCATGAGCCGCAAGAAGAAGCGCGAGCCCAAGCGCCGCAACCCAGTCATTCGTCGGCTGATCGAGAACCCCAAGCGCAACGCAGGCGCGCACAAGCGCAAGCAGCCTACCAAGCGCGATCAGCGAAGGATCGAGGAATGATGACCGTCCGCGAACAGTACGAACGCCAGTGCAGAGTGGCGGCAAGCACCAGCGCCTTCTACAACACCACGCTGGATGTAGTGCTCGTTTGGCACCGAAATGGCTCGCCATCCAGGGTCAGCATCCTGGGCAACGCCATCAGCCGTGCAGCGTATCGCGCCTGGAAAAAGGACGGCTCGAACGTGCGCCTTCTCTGCACCTATACCAACGGCCAACGTGACGCCGTGAAAGTGAGACTCGGATGAACATCTTCGCCCTTCATCGCAACCCAACCATCGCCGCGCAAATGGCGTGCGACAAGCATGTAGTGAAGATGATTGTGGAGAGCGCACAACTCTTGTCTGCCGTACTCATCAAGAACGGCCACGAGGCGCCCTACAAGCTCACCCACCAGCATCACCCTTGCACGATCTGGGCAGGCGAGACGGCGCACAACTACGCATGGCTCTGGCATCACGGCCAGGCGCTGTGCGAGGAGTACACCTATCGGTACGGGCGGCTGCACGCCACCTACCCGTACTTCAAGGGCTTGCTTCGCAACATGCCGAAGCTGCCACACAAGGGCCTGACGCCATTCGCGCAGGCCATGCCCGAAGAGTTCCGCGATCCCAATCCGGTGATCGCCTATCGCAAGTTCTACATCGGCGCCAAAGCCCACTTCGCAACCTGGAAGCAGAGGCCGGAGCCGCTGTGGTTCACCCTGAAACAACCTGAACTGGAGGTCTGACTATGGACAAAATCGAACCCAACATCACGCACGAGGTACGCCAGCATCTGCTGAACATGGGCTACGGCAGCATCACCAACTACATCATTCCTGGACTGTCGAGTCATCTGATCGCGGAAGACCCGCACTCCAGCCAGAAGATTCGAATGTTCGCCAATCACCGCACTCAGGACATGCCGATCACGCCTCACAGCCATCGGTTTGACTTGGCCTGCATGGTGCTGCATGGCTCGGTGGAGAACACGATCTACGACGAATGGACCTATCCAGAACTGACGGACGAATTCATGGTCAGCAGGCTCGAGTACCAGGGCAATCCAGGCCAGTACAAGAAGGAGCAGGTTGCGGCCAAGCGGTTCATACGCAACACACGCCAATACACGGCAGGGCAGTGGTACTTCATGACCCACGACCAGATTCACTCCATCAAGTTCAGCAAGGACGCGATGGTGCTGGTCTTTGAAGGCGACTCGAAGACGGACCAGACCTTGATCCTCGAGCCCTACGTGTTCGGTGAGGCCATTCCCTCCTTCAAAGTCGAAGACTGGATGTTTCAAGCATGAGCAAAGTGCCCTACATGTACCTGAATCGCCAGGGCATGAACATCGACCATGCCACCTGGCTGAAGCTGCTTGGCGACGAGAGTTATCGGATCGTCCGCGAGTTCGACAACGGCGTTGTCCAGATTCGCCTGATCTGGGTTGGCAAGCTCAATCGCGTCCAGCGTCAGTCATTCCGCGAAACGTGGCCCGTCTACGAAATGCGGGTCATGAACTACAAGGCAGACGGCTCACTCGCTGCCGATCCGGTCGAAGACGGCAAGACCTTCCCCGACGAGGAGTCGGGCATCAAGGCATACGAGGAGTTTCTTCTCACCTGGACCGACTGTGAGCGGGACGACGAGAACAAGTTCGTCGAGGTGGACAACCACCTTGCGCCACCGCCACCACCGGACCCCGATGCTCCGACCTCGACCGAAGGCGTCAAGGGTTTGCCGGAAGACCTGGGCGCTGCCTGGTAGGTACGGCGGCACTGCTGTATAGGCAGGGCTGGCACTTCATCTATTCAAGATTGGCGACAACTGGTCGCCAATTCCTTGATTGGCGCAGCTCCATGGGTGAGCCTGCGCTCACAAAATCCATTCAAAACTGTCCAACAAAACCGATTGCATGTCCGCTTTCGGTCGAGTATTCGCGCACGCCGGCGCGCGTTTATTGGTTAGTTCCAAGCACGGCAGGTTTCCAATGATCTGTCCTGAGAAGTGCTTGTATGTCCTATCCGCACTGGTCAAAATTCAACCATCGACAAACGACATGAACGGAATGCACTGCGAAGGCGCTATCAAATCTCCCAAGCAAAATGCTTGTTGTTCCAAAGTTCGCAAAGTACATTTCAATCATCGAATTTTCGATACCCATTCCTCAACTTTCAACGGAGATTTTTCCAAATGAGCAAGCAAGCCAAAGCCCCCAAGTCCGCCGACCTCGACACCTTCTTCCACATGATCGGTGTTCAGGACGCCCCCACCGCAACCAACGATGACGCCTTGCTGTCCTCGATGCTCGGTGAGCTGATCGAGGAAGTCGATGAGCCCGCCAGTGTCGAGCCCGCTGCGCTCGAAGCCGCTGTCGCCGAGGTCGAGAAGGCCGAAGCGGTGCAGGGTCTGTACGCCGAGAGCGACACCGAAGCCGCTGTCGCCGAAGCTGACAAGCCCAGCACCGACCCTGAAGCCGCCACCGAGAAGGTCAAGAAGGCCAAGAAAGCGAAAGCCCCGAAGGAGCCGAAAGAACCGAAGGCGCCTCGCGTCACGTCCATCACGCACAAACCTGGCGACCGTCTGCTGGCGCTGCTGGGCGGCAACAAGGCGCTGCTGACCTTCTCGAAGGACGACGACACGATCGCTGCCGAGTCGCGTGCCGATCAGTTCATCGAGGCGATGAACGACCGCGATGCCATCGCTGACAAGGTCAAGGACAAGGCCATCATGCTGCTGACCTGGATCGCATCGGGCAAGGACGTTGGCGCTCTGAACGAGGTTCTGCTTCGGACGTTCAAGGTGCTGTTCGAGCAGGGCGAACTGACCAGCGGCAAGAATGGCAACCTGCAGACCAACCTGCTGGCCAAGCCGTACAGCCCTGGCACCGCAGCATCGCAGGCAAACCAGATGTTCATGCTGATGCCTATCCTCGGTGTCACGATGCGCGAGAAGGGCCGCATGGTGCTCAATCCGTCGAGCATCATCGGCGAGGCGATGAAGGTGAAGCTGGGCTACGCTGTCGCCTAAGTCACCACTGAGAGGAGGGCGTAAGCCCTCCTTTCACCAGAGGGCTTCACACGTTGGAGCTTTCTGGTGAAAGGAACACGATGCACAACTTCGAATATGCCGAACGCGCCCAGATGCTTCGGATGCTTAATGAGCGGGCCTCATACAAGCACATGGCCTATCAGATGCAGCAGGCGCTGATGGCAATCGCGTCAGGCGATGGCGACGCGATGGTGATCGCACAACAGACTTTGGACAAACTGAGAAAGGAGTATGAAAATGGATTTGAGCAAACTGGAACAAATGAGCACTGACGCCTTGCGCGCCATTCGTGACAAGGCAGTTGCCGTCCTGAACACGCGGCTGGACAACAGTCTTCGGTACGGAACGATCGCCAGCTTCAAAGACCGCAATGGCCAGCTCCGCTACATGCGAGTGGAGCGCGTGAGCGCCAAAAGCGTGAGTGGCGTCGAGTGCGATCCGACCACGCATGGCGCCGTGAGCACCGTGAAGTGGAGGGTGTCGCAGAACCTCCTGACCGTGGTCGCGAACCCTGGCGTCAAGCCTGTCGCGCCCGCGAAACCATCGGTGCCGTATCGTCCGAGCAGCGTACCGGACAACGCCTGGTGAACAAGAGCAGGGCCTCGAGTCCTGCTTTTTTGTTTCTCATTTCAGTCCATGGACAGAATGAGCAATGCTGCATATATGGAGCATTAAGCCACCCAATGCGCGATATATGCATCATCGAGCGCCGGCAGGCTGACAGCTGCCGCTCACCAGATCGAGCGTAGAGCGGTTTCCAAGAGGTCGGTGATACCTGACCACCACCGACAAAACGAACGCGAGGCCGCTCTTTTTAATCGGTCATCTCCAGCTGCTAGGCGACCTTGTGTCGGCTGTTGGCAATCAGTCATCGGTGACTTGCATGTCCATCAGTCATCGGTGACACTATCAATGTCGATTTTGACAGCAAAGGAGAAACCGTATGGGACTCGATATGTACGCCTACAAGGTCCGCGCCGACCTCGTGGGTGATGAACAGGTGGACATTCCCGCCTACAGCAACGCCCTCAAGGCCATTGGCTTCACGCTTTGGTCGGATGAGGATTACGCCAACAAGTCCGACGAGGAAAAGCAAGCGTACTGGAAAGCGCGTGACGAAGCGGATGCGCGGGTGAAGTCCGAAGGCATCTACGACAGCGACTTCGCCTACTGGCGCAAGTTCAACCACCTGCATGGCTGGATGGAGCAGCTGTATCGCAGCAAGGGCGGTTCGGCCGATTCCTTCAACTGCGTCACGGTGCGGCTCATGCCTGACGACCTGGATCGGCTGCAGTCGCTGGCCGTCATGAAGGCGCTGGCACCCACTCAGGGCTTCTTCTTTGGCGGTGCTGAGCCATTCAACGACGAGGACAAGCAAGAGGTGCTGGACTTTGTCGCAAAGGCCCGTCAGGCGATCGCCGATGGCTACGTTGTCCTGTACGACTCCTGGTGGTAGTTTACGAAAGCTGGTACTCCCTGCGTTCCCATCCTACAATAAGTCATCGACGACTTAAAAGGAGCAGATGATGCCAGCTTTCCAAGACCTCACCGGGCAGCGATTCGGACGACTGGTTGTTCAGGAGCGATCCACGAACCAGGGCAAGTTCACGACATGGAAATGCCTTTGTGACTGCGGACAGGAGACTGTCTCGCAGGGCAACAACTTGAAGTCCGGACGCTCAACCTCGTGTGGGTGCAACCGTGTCCGGCACGGACACTCGCGTGGACGAAACCAGTCGGCCACCTACCAGACCTGGCGCAACATGGTCCGGAGGTGTACCGACCCGAGCAACAAGGATTTCAAGAACTATGGCGCCAGGGGAGTCACCGTCTGTGATCGTTGGCTCGAGTCCTTCGACGACTTCTTGGCTGACATGGGCGAGAAGCCTGATGGCATGACTATCGAGCGCAAGGACAACGACGGGTCTTACAACCCTGAAAACTGCAAATGGGCGACTCGCTTCGAGCAGCGCCACAATCGCCGAGATTCGGCTAAGTCACCCGTGAAGGAGAAGCAAACATGATCCTCGAACGAATCAGCTCCGTCTCGGAGTCCAACACCTTCGTCGTCACGAGCGGCGCGCTGCGGGTCACGGACCCGTGCTACGACATGAATGCCTGGTGCAGTGGCCAGCTGGACAACGTCCGCAACGGCATCTGGCACGCCCACGTCGGCTACCACGAGGATGACGCAGGCTGGGGCACTCGCGTGGCCTACCTGCACATCGTCAGCATCGAGGCCGAGCGCCACTTCGATCACATGGCCGAGTTCGACTCCACCTGGGAGAACAGCGGCATCCACGTCGGTGTGGACTCGGGCCAGGCAGGCTTCTTCGACCGAGCCCTGTTCAGCCAAGTCTGCGAAGCGGAAGCAGTCAAGGAGAAGTTCTACGACGAGGTCTGCAACCTGACCTTGGATGACAACCAGTGGGGCGTCCACTCGATCGGTGCCGTCTCCAGCAGCGGCTACGGCGATGGCAGCTACGAATGCCTGGTTCGTCGCGTCGATGGCCAGGTCGTCGAGGCCATCATCGTCTACATCGCCGAGTACGAAGAAGAGGAAGAAGGAGAAGAAGATGCCTGAACAAATCGTGAAGACCAAGTTCTTCCATTTCAGCCAGAACAACTCTGGTGGACGTTTCCACGTCGATGAATCGGTGGCGCACCACGTCATCATCGAGGCTCTGGACGCTATGCACGCCAACCAGCGGGCGACGGATGTTGGCATCTACTTCGATGGCTGCGACAAAGGCTACGACTGCGACTGCTGTGGCGATCGTTGGTACGCCAAATGGAGCGACGATACGGGCGATGACGAGCCGCTGATCTACGACACGCCACCGCATGAGGCATCGGACATGTTCACGAAGGTCGGCGAGCCCATGTGCCACGTCTACTATCTGGACGGCACCAAGAAGTCCTATGTGAAGTTGGACCCTGCGGCTACCTAATTGGCTAAGTCACCAGTGACCTTGTATGTCCAAGGTTCGCTGGTGACAATGAATCATCAGCAACCACACGACAGGAGATCGACATGATCCAGCTTCACTTCTGGAGAAAGCACCTGCCATCAGGCAGCGTGTACATCGGCACGTTCAACAACTCCCATGTGCCAGAACTGCAGTACCTCCAGCCTCATGCGGCCGAGCGCGAGTGCAGGGCGGTGCTGGTCAGGTGGAATCGTGATCCGCTGAACACCGATTGGCTGTACGACTACATCGGCGTTCGCAACGAGGAAGTTGCCGAGTACGAAAGGAAGCAGGCATGCCTCTCCATCTGACCATGACCGGCGTCTATGCCGGCACACCCATCTGCGGCTCCGCCCGTGAGCCGCACGACGAAGGCGTCCACATGATCTACGCGCCACTGGACAACCCCGAGTGGCGAGCCAAGGTCTGCCCCGAGTGCCTCAAGGCGTACGTGGACAGCTTCGAGCCCGAAGAACTCGCCGGCCTGCCGGACGACCATTGGGTCAAACAGGCGGCAATGAAACCTTCCGATGACCAACCTGGGCTTTTCTGATGCTGTTCGCCATCTGCTGCTGCGTGGCGTATGGCGTTCTGTTCGGAAGCTCGAAGTAGCCAACGCAGACGCTTGCACGTCCAACTGGCGCTGGTGAGAATTAAGTCACCAGCAACGAAACAAAGGAGAACGCTGTGTCCTATAACTTCACTCTCAAGACCCATGTGGGCAAGTTCGAAGTCCAAATCGACCCGGTGGCCAGGTATGGCTACTTCGAGCACGAGGAGCTCGGCGACGAATATGGCGGTGGCCTGTGGTTCGACACCGACAAGGAGCTTCTGGACTACGACGGCGTGTACGACCTGCCCAAGAGCGTGAAGACCGCCATCGCAAACCTCGGATACAGCACAGCCGACATGGAGGCCGAATGCGCCTCCTTCTGATTCACGGCGACATGGTCGCCATCTACGAGAAGAGGGAGCGACTGGCGGTTTTCGCCGGTGCCTCTCAACTCGATAACTCGTCCGCCGAGCAGCTTCGCTTGGCGTCTCGCAAATCCATTATGGAAACCCCTATAGGAGAGAACAATGGCAACCAAGAAACGCCACCATCTGCGGCTTGAACTCCACGAGTCGATCAGCGGAACGTACGAAGACCCGCTGTCCTTCGATGCCGTCTCGGAGCTTCAGGACTACCTGGAGAACGAGTTCAACAATCACGGCATCCGCGTCCACATGCAGATCGTGGAGGACATGGAAAATGATTGAGCACGCCTTTGCCAAGTGTCTGAAGACGTTCCTGCGTCACGCACACGGCCAGGTGGAGTATTTCCTGCCCTACGAGGGCAACCTGACCGCCAACAAGATCAAGCTCCTGACCGAGCGCATGACGGACAAGGTGGCCGACATGTACGTGCCACACATGACGAAGGCGCAGGTCAAGGCCGCAATCCACTCGCGCCTCTCAAGCGAATGGCTCACGGGTCGGGAGAAGGACGTGACGTTCGAGAAGGACGAGCATGGCACGTACACGATCAAAGGAGAGAACTGGTTCTTCATGGGCTGGAAAGCGGAAGACTTCTGCATCGTTGAATGACGCCAACCTCACCGCTTGCTTGTCCTAAGTCAGCGGTGAACAATAAAACCATGTTCAACGACACCACAGGAGTTTCTGATGGATGCAACCAAGCGTGATGAATACCTGCGAGGCATCGCAGCGTCCGCCCCCGAGGTACAGGTCGATTGGCAGCGTGCTCGCCAGGCCATTCTGACCACCGCCTTCGAGCAAATCTGCAATCAGCAGGACTGGCGTGCGCCGATCAACGCCGTCGTCACTGTCCACGAGTACGACCCCATCGCCTTGAGCGTGTACGTGGAGGCGGTCAAGTACCACACCGGCACCGAGCCCAACACGTACGTCGTGGACGGCTTCAACGCCGAGACACGCATCGCCAAGTACCGAATCGTCAGCGAAGGCTACCGGCTCGGGCCGGCAGGAGCCTGACATGAGTACAAGCAACGTCCGCAAAGTGACCAACCGGATCACTCAGATGATGGACGAGGGTCTTCTCGACCCCCGCGCCGTCGCCGATGCCTGTCTTTGCGCGATGAGCGAGGACGACGTGGCTCTCATGGCGCACAACGAGGAACTGTTTTTAGGAGAGGACGACGATGAAACGGAAGAAGACGCTGACGAGGAGTGAGCGCGAGGCGCTGGAGTCGTTCCAGGCCCTGCAGCGCAAGTGGGACACGATGCCCAAGTTTGCACGGACGCCGATCGTGGCCAAGCCCTCGAGCGCCATCCCAGCCCTCACCACGCCGCCAGGCCGCAGCACGGGCAGGGAGCACAAGTCCCTGGACACCGGACACAACGGCGGCACCAAGCCGATTCACAGCCTGCGCTACACCGGCACCAAGCTGCTCGGCATCGGCGTGATGCACAAGTCCAACTCTGTACCTGTGTTCAAGGGCGAGGACGCCATCGACATTGCACGAATGAGGAGAGGCTGATGAACGGCTACGCAGACGCCATCAACGCCGCGATCGAACAGGACCGCGAGCAACTTCGGGACTACGGACGACTGATGGCGCAGGCCCTCATTCCGCTGGCCGAACTCGAACCGATGCCCTTCGCGGATCGCCAACTGGTGCGCGAAGGCTACGCCCAACAACTTGCCGACTACCCCAATGGATAAGGAGAATCACATGAAGGACGAACCAACACACGCGGAAAAGCTCGCCACCTTGCGAGGTGAGGAGACGGGCTGGGGCTATTGGATCAGCGCACCGCCCGTGCCAACGAACCTCTGGTCGGACGAGGACTGGATTCGATTCATTGGCACCCGCTGGTATCGCAAGGCCTCGATCAAGTCACAGGATCAGTCATGAACGACTCGGAGCTACTGGCTCGCATCAAGGAGCTGGGCGCGTATCGCGATGTGAGGCTGCTGCAGGACGGCGCCATCATCGCCATCGGCGACCTGATGTTCACCCGAGCCATCTACATGGACGTGGACCTGAACGGCTGGGGCAGGCGCTTCTGCTTCGAGGACCGAGCCCTCGCCGACACCGAGTTCCAACGCCTCGAGAACGACGACCAGGAGCCAACGGGCTGGATCGCCAGGCGCTAGGGCACTTCAATGGCGAGATTCTCGGAATGCTACAAAGTCCAATGTGGGTTTTGCACAATAAATCATCGCACAAACAATCAAAGGAGAACGCGATGATCTCAACGGAACGCAAAGCCCAACTCACAGACTTTGGCTTCTACGTCGAAGACATGGGCAAGGAGTACGGCCCTGACTTCGCCGGTCAGTACCGATGGATGCACCACCACACCATCGACTTCCAAGACGGTGAGCCGTCCTGCAGCGAAGATGACGCCTGGAAAGACGCCGATCGCTTCGAGCGGAACATCACGAGCTCCTGGGGTACGAAATGACGCCCAAAGCTCAAGCCCATCTGGCAATGGAAGCACTCGACGAGGCCTGCAACTTCATTCAGGACAGGCTCGGCGTCGAAACGGGTGACGCTGCGGCCATCTTCTTCTCAGGCACCACTTCCGAGCAGGTTCTTCGCGCCTTCGTCGAATACATCGGCCTGGAGCTGTCTCTGAAGGAGCCTTCATGAAGATCAGTCGCCGCCTACGTGAGCAGTTCCGCTTCTACGAGCGAAAGGGCTTCAGGGCGATTTCCATCGAGCCCAGCGGCCACCACGTCAAGGTCATGTTCGAAGGCGTGCCCAGGCCGTTCTACCTGACCGCGAACGCCACCGATCCCCGGTCCTACCTGAACAACGTGGCCGACCTGAAGAAGTTCGCCAATTCAAACAAGGAACGCAAGCGATGAAGTCCGTCGATTTGCGTCCAAACGATTAACTCACCACTGACAAAGGAAAGCCAAATGCCTAAGATCATCAACGGAATCAAGTGCCGAACTCGCGAAGAAAGCCTGCGACACATCATGCGCCAGGCCAAAGCTAACAAGATCGGTCCCGAGCCGACCGATGCCACCCGATTCGACAACTGCCTGTACGAGTACGAGTCAGGCAACAACTGCGCCGTCGGCTGCCTGTTCAGCAAGGCGCAAATCAAGGACTTGAAGAAGCGCAGTCTCAATGGGATGTCCATCAAGTACATCACGGACATCGTCGGTCAGGCCAACATCGAAACCGTCACCGGCATGAGCAAGAAGGAGCTCGGTCAGCTCCAAGAACTGCACGACCGAACGTTGGAGAAGTTCGACGTGAGAACGGCCAGAGAGCGCCTGATCGAGCACTGCCAAAGAGAGCTGCAGGAGCTCGAAAGCCTGAAGGCCAAGGTATAAGAAACCCACACGAAATGGCAGGAAACTGCCTTTCGAATCGCAACCTCGAGGCCATGGAACGTAAGTTGTTGATTTTAAAGGCTTTTTCGACCAATCCACCTTCCTATAAGACTACTGCTTAAAAAATAAGCAACCTATAAGGTCAAACCAGGAACCCACCAACCGAAGAACCAACGAACCGAAACGACCTTGGCCTGACCTCAGAACGACCACCAGAAGCGATCCAAACGACCAGACCGACCACCGACCGCACCAACACCGGAAAACGTCTCAAAACGCGTTTTAAGACCTCGACCCCAAGAACCGCCCTTCCCGCAACAAGGAACAAGAACAACCTTCAGGAACTACTACATACAGATATAGAAGGGCGACAAATTCCCCAACAAGTTCCCGCATACGGCAACAGGTCCGAAAAGAACGACAACGGCATCGACAACAACGAACACGGACAACGACACGGAGAAGGAGAAGAATGATTGGAAGAAGAACAACACGGACACGAAGAACAAAGAGGAAGAGCGGAAAGAGGCGAAGCGGGAGAGAGTGGAAGAACCCAAAAAAGGAGTGAAAGAAGAAAGGTAGGGGAGGGCGGAAGAACAAAGCCGAAAACCTTAAGAGAAGGGCGGATGTAGTCCCTGCATCGTTTCATCCATCTTTTGGCCAAAACCTTACAGGAAAAACTTCGGCGCGAAATGCCACACGCCAGGCCAATCTCCAATGCTGACAACAACTTAGCTCCATGGAGTCATCGGCGTTCAGGTACGGCGACAGGGTCGTACGTAGAGCCATGGAGTCGTTTTGCTGTACCGATGAAGGTTCGCAGGCCACGGAAAGCACCGGCCATGGAGCGTTCTCAGGCCACCGGCCATGGCTCTTCCTATAAGACTCCATGGAGCTTCCTATAAGGTTTCAAGGCCGTTTTTGGGCCTTTCTATAAGGTTGGAGCCTCCTACGTATAAGTTTCCCTATAAGAGTCCCTATAAGGTTCCATGGGCGCTGTGTAAGGTTTGGCTCAACCATGCGGTTTGCGCCCTATAAGGTCTCCTATAAGGTCTCCTATAAGAACGCTGAAAGTCCGTCTTCGGTCTGGTGTAATGAATCATCGCAACACACAAAAAAGGACCGCGATGAACATCCTAGACAACTGCTCGCTGACGGACGATGAAGCTGACCTCGCTGCCAAGATCATCGACCTGTTCGGAGACGGTGAGCATCCAGCACCGACCGAGCAGTCCATCTACTTCTTCACGCCCAACTACACGATCGAGTGCTTGGACGAAGCGATTCGCATCGGTTCTCCGAGCAAGTACATGGAACAGATCGTCGCGCTGAAAGCGAAGCTGGAACAACACCAAGCTGCCTTCGTGTGAGCCAATGAACCGAGTTGCCAACCAGCTCGGTTCCGTTCACAGGTACGGGGCCATGGCAGTCAAACGCTCCATGGGCTTTTTTTTGCGTCGAAGCAGCCCTCGAGCTCCATGGGTGTGTCCATGGACTCATCGGAGTTGGGGTACGGCTGGGCCGAAGTAGGGCTGCCGGTCGGACGAATTTCAGGTACGGCAGGACTGAAGTTGGAGTACGGCTTGGCTGAAGTACGCACACCAGTAGGACGCGGGGCACGCCCGCGCCCGCCGGGTGTCCATGGACGCCGCGCCAACGCGGATGAGGATCGTCCGCGTCCAGGAAGCCGGATGAGGATCATCCGCATCCACGCCGAATTGCGGATCATCCGCGTTTGGGTCTCCTATAAGACATAAGACCAGTCTCCTATAAGACAGGAGATGGGTCTCCTATAAGACATAAGACAGGAGACTCCATGGAGCGCTCTCCTAGGAGACCCGTTTACATACACCAGTTCCATGGAAAATGCTAATTGGGAATTCCAATCGTGTCCATTGAAAAATCCAATGGAGGTTTCCATACAAACTATGGTTTTTCATCAAAACCAGCGTTATAATTCTTTCACTGCAGCGATTTTGCTACAGTACAACAAACCAACTTTATAGAGGTTCAACATGAGCAAAGCAAACAAGACCACCAGCAAAACCACCACCACCACCACCAGCGCGCAAGACCTGCAAAACGCAATTATCGAAGCATTCAAAATTCGAATTGATAATGCAGAAAATGACAATCAGCGCGATTATTTGACAAAAGAAAAACGCTTTTTCGAAGATAAAAACGCTGAAATCATTATCGAAAAATCAATGCAATATATTGATTTTGCGCGTTTTGCAAATCAGATTAAAATCACTGAAAAGAAAAATCGCGATTATCTCGCGCAGTATGTTATTAATAAAATTCGTCGTTTTGCATATGGTATTGCAAACAATACAAAATCGTTTATTGATGGTTATTCAAATTCGATTTTGTTTAATTTGTCTGAACTGCAAAATATGACGATGAAATCGCGTTTAGTTTCGCTTTCAAAATCTGCGGTATATCTTGAGACAGAAAAGATTCAAGAAATTAAGCGTAAAATTAATGTTTCGCTGAATACCGCAGACACACAAGCGAGCAGCAGCAAACAAGCATTTATCTTCTTGAATATTACAAACGGTCAAAAAGGTAAACGCGATGATGATATTGAATTCAAAGATAATGATACCGCGAATTTTGTAAAAGCGTGGTTCGTGCAATAATAAATAAATAATGAGATAATGCGATATTAGATTATCGCATTATCTCAAAATCAAATCACCACATAATGAGGTAAAAGAAAATGAGCGATAAAACATTTATGAATTGTTTATATATTATTGGTTTAATTGGTTTTATTATTATCTGGTTAACTAGATAATATAATACCGATTATTACGGAAGTCCTAGAAAAATTTTGGGACTATGGGAGCGCTCCCTTCCTCATTCCAGACCTCAAACTGACCTTCCTTATACCAGGGGCCGGCCTGGCAGGTCCAATCCTTATACATCCAAGCGGGGAGGGGATTCGCCATTCGCGAATACCGAACGGGAAAGTGGGAACTGGAGAATGGGGACGTGGGCCTGGAATTTCCCGATTGGGATGTGATGAATCCTTATACAGCCGCGAAGTGAGGTCGCAGCTTCTCCGCGAACAGAACGCGAACCCCGGCGGCTGTCGCCGCCGAGGTCATGTCGCGTGTACCTGCACCGCCTTCGAACGCGATGACCAGCTCTGGCTTGCCGTACTCGAGCATCAGACGATTCCTGACCGGACCCGCTCGGCTTCCGTGCTTCTTCCAGTCTGCAGGCACTCCGTAAGCGGTGCAACCGTCTTTCTGAGACGCCCATTGCTCTGCGAACGTGTCTGCACCTGACGCACAACCGTGGATGACCAGCGTGATCGCTTTCTTCGCGTGAATCGCTTCGAGCACGAAGGTGACGAAGGTCGAGTCGGTGTAGTCCCGACCGCCACAGACCAGAACCCTCACAGCATGTTCTCGCTGGCGACAATCCAGACGGCTCGACCTCCGGTGAGCTCGAAGTCTTCGGTCTTCAGACGGATGTACGCCTGGCCCACCTGACCGGCGTTCTGCACGTAGCCCTGAATGCCCCAGGATCGAACCTCCGTGACGACCACCATGCAGGCGCCGAATGTGTCCTTCTCAGGGTTCACCTGAACGATGTCGCCCACTTGGACCTTGTGATATGCGGGAATGGCGTCAGTCATGACTTAGCCTCCAGAAGATGAAACGTCAGTGTCTCGTGGTTGTCGAAAGGTTGGATGAGGACGCTTCTCAATGCGTACCGTGCGTCGAGGCGGCTGGCGAACCACTTCGAGAGCTGGCGATTGTCGTCCTGCAGCAGTCCAGGTGGCCAGCCCGTCTTTCCGCCCTTGATTCGGGCTTCGACGGTGCCGTCTCGAGCGTCGTGAGCCATGCAGCCCCGTTCGGCGCAACCGGGGTCGAGCAGAATGGTTTCGACAGCCTGCGGTTTCTCGAGCTCTTGGCAGAACTTCTCCCAGGCGGTCGGGCTGAATGCCACTGCTGCCTGGTACGGGCTGGTGCGGTGCCGATAGAACGTCGCCCCGCACGCTTTGGCGAGGTCTTCGACGTTCATTCTTCGTCTTTCAGCTGGGCGGCCAGCGCTTCCAGTTGATCCGCAGACAGCTTCGAGAGCTTCTTGAGGATGGCAGTCTTGCCGGTGCGGGAGCTGACCTTCTGCTCGCGCTTGGACTTGAGCGCTTCGATGAAGTCGGGCTTGTCAGTCAGCATGTCCAGCATGACTTCGATGACTTGGCCCTGGTTGAGCTTGTGGTTCTTGGCCAGATCAGCGACACGGTCTTGAATGGCGGGATCGAGGACGATCGCGGTGCGCTTGGCGGCGGTGGCTTTGACGTTTTCAGTCATTTGTGATTTCTCCAGTTACAGCAAAAGATGCTGCGTGAATTATAGCAATCCTTATACGAGAGTCAAGGTACTGCCGAAAAAATGCCCGCGTAGGAGCGGGCAGGAGAGTCTGAAAGGAAACCATGACAGGTCGAACGTAGTATACGCCCGACAGTGAGGGGTTTTCAGTCTTCGTCGATGATGAAGCCGATTTTTCGGGAGGACTCTTCTTCTTCCTCGTCTTGTGCGAGAAGCCCGTAGGGCATTTCCTTCAGGAACACCACTGCGAGCAGTGCCAGCGGATTGTTGGTGATGAGAAGTGCAATGACAATCAGACCGATGATTGCCAAATTCAGGAGTAGAGCGTGATTCATGTCGGCCTTTCGCACAGTTTGTCGTACTGTAGCGGATTCCCGACACTCTGTCACGGGTGACTCACCTTCCAAGCCCAAGTTTTTCATAGTCGAAGTCCTCCGAATCGCCCAGGATGTTCTCGGCGAAGCCTTCCGTGCTCTTGATGATGCTCAACCGCTGCAGGCTGTGATCCTTGAGGTAGCGGTTGGAGTCGTCGAAGAAGTCCAGGATCAGGGCCACGTTCGGCCCACTCTTCTTGGCGCGCAAGCCGCGACCGATGCGCTGACGCAGCGCGACCTCGGCCTTGCCCCCGCCAGCCAGAATCACCAGACCGACAGCGGGCACGTCAACGCCCACGTCCAGAATGGTCGAACCGATCAGCACGTCGATTCGACCCGTGGCGAGCTTGTGCAGCGCGGCCTTGCGCTCCGACTGGTCGTTTTCCCCGTAGATGAACTCGGCGCGAATGCCGCCCTCGCGCAGCTTGTCCAGCAGCAGCTGACCGTGCGCTTTTTGCTGGATCAGCACCATCGTGGACAGACGGTTGCGGGCGGCTCGAGCACATTCGGCCACGATCAGGCGGTTGCGCTCGTCGTTGTTGACGATGCCCAGACGGTAGGCGGCCTGCCAGGGCGTGCCCCGCAGCAGCCCCTTGGGCTTTTCGGTCAGCTTGGCAATCTTGAAGATCGGCTTGGCCAGGATGCCTCGGTCGATCAGCAGCTTCTCCGTGACCTTGATGCCGATCGAGCCGAACGCGGCCATCAGGCGCATGTTCGATTCCTCGTCATCCTTCATGAAGGGCGTGGCGGTGATGGCCAGGCGGTAGTGAGCGTTCTTGCAGTGGCGAAGAATCTCGTAGTAGCTGTTGCCGGACGCCTCGTGCGCTTCCTCCCCGATCACGAACTCGAACTTCGAGAGCAGGCTGATCGTCTGGTTGCGGATGGCCACCTGGCGGTTCTGAACCTCGACCGGATCGTCCGGATTGGGCTCCTGCAGGCGCGAAATGAGAGTCTGAACCATGCCGACCGTCATTTTCTTGATGTAGGAGCGGCCCGACTCGTCGGTGAAGCCAAACTGACCGTCGCCGAGCACCGAGCAGGGGATGCCGAGGTCTTTCTCGAACGTCTCCTTCATCTGGTACATCAGAATCGAGCGGGTCGTCAGAAAGAGGGTGGGCCGGTTGATTCGCATGAACGCCAGGCGGGCGATTCGTGACTTGCCGCCCCCTGTGGCCACCTGAGCGATCATCGAGCCGTGCCGCACCAGTCGGTTGACCGTGTCCATCTGGTAGTCGTAACGCGGATCATCCTCAAACGCATCCACCTTCGGGTTCTCCGGCCCCAGCGGCAGGGGTAGCGGCTTGCGAACGCGGTGGACGGTCTTGCCCTGGCGGGTCAGGTGCGCCACCACGTAGTTCACGAACCCGGCGGGAAAGGTGGCTGTCCGGAAGTCGAAGAACGAGCTTCGGCCGTCCCAGTTGCCCATCTTGAACGCGGCGGTGTGCTCCGCGCCCTCAACCTTATAGGAGAGCAGCGACTGCACATGAAGTTTCACATCACGCGGCGCTTCGTGCAGTTTTGCGATAGTTGCGTTGTAGGCGATGGTGACGGAGTTGGATGAAAAATTTGTCATCAGGTGGTTGCCAAGTTCTTATATAAGGATTATAGTCCCGTCATCAGTGACTGAACAGTATTGCCTCTGATGAGCAAAATCAAACTAGAAACACGCAAGCCGTCCGAGCTTGCAGCAAACCCTTGGAACACCAACGTGGTGTCGCCGGAGAACCAGCAGAAGCTGGAAGAAAGCGTCAAGCGCTTTGGTATGTTCAAGCCAATCGTCGTGCGCGAACTCGACGGTGGCGTCCTGCAAATCATTGGTGGCCAGCACCGCTGGGAGGCTGCCCAAGCGCTTGGCCACACCGATGTGCCAGTCATCAACCTGGGTCGCATCAGCGACAAAAAGGCCAAAGAAATCAGCCTGGTGGACAACGGTCGGTACGGTGCCGACGACACCCTGCAGCTGGCGCACCTGCTGGAAGACATCGGGGTTGACGCGAACGAGCTGGCCAGCTTCATGCCGTATTCCGAGTCGGACTTCGCTTCGATCTTTTCGTCAGTCAATATATCGCTGGACGATCTTGATCTACCCGACGGGGATGAACTTTCCGCAAAAACTCCCAACTCAAAACCTGTGCAAACGCACCAGATCATGCGTTTCAAGGTTCCTGTCGATGACGTATCAGTCATCACTGACTTGATTGAACGAACGATGAAAGAACAGCGGTATGTGGACGAAGATTCACTTTCTAATGCCGGAAACGCATTGGTCTTTCTCCTGTCCAAAGTCGCAGACGAGGAGTGATGACATGGACAAGTTTCCTGAATGCGAAAGCTGCATGAACAAGGAACTGGACCCGTTCCAGTGCGACGACTGTGAAGACGCCTGCAACTTCGAGCCGTACGAAGAAGAGGAAGACGCCAGTGTCGAAGAAATGAGCATTCAGGAATTTGTGGAATTCTGGAGAAACAGACAATGACAAAGAACGCGACCGGCACATTGCCTGGCCAGATCACGGTCTGGGCCATCGACAAGATTCAGCCCTACGAGCTGAACGCCAAGATTCACGACGACAAGCAGGTCGAGCGGATCGCCAAATCCATCAAGGAGTTCGGCTGGAGCCAGCCGATCGTGGTGGACAAGGGCGGCGTCATCATCGCGGGTCACGGCCGGCGCCTGGCCGCCATCAAGCTCGGTCTGGACAAGGTGCCCGTTTGGGTGCGCGACGATCTGGATGCCGAGCAGGTGCGAGCGCTTCGCCTGGCGGACAACCGCGTCGCCATCGGTGACATCGACACCAGCTTGCTGCAGAAGGAGCTCGCCGACTTGGACTTTGACCTCAAGGGCATCTTTGACGCCAAGGAGCTCGAGTTCCTCGAGGCAGACCTGGGCGAATACAACCCTGACGCATTCGTCGAGGACATCGAGATCGAGGTCGAGAAGCAGACCAAGGAGTCGGCCAAGACGGTCGAGGAGACGGACGAGCGTGACGTGAAGATCGACAAGGCCCTGGGCTTCAAGACGATCAAGGGCGCCGATGAGCGCCACGTTGCGCGGTTCATGGCTCAGATCGAGGCCGAGATGGGAGCTGAGGGCGCCGAGGCTTTCGTCAAGTTCGTTCGCGGCGTCCTGGAGCCTCAGTCATGAGTGACGTATTCAATGGCCTGCCGCGTCGAATCAAGGTCGGGCAGTACACCTTCCGAGTGGTTGTCTCCAACGCGACAGAGCAGACCGACCTGGATGGCTGTGACGGCCTCACGGACTTCACCAAGTTCCGCATCTACCTCGATGAGTCGCTGCACCGGCAACGCGCCGTGAACGTGGTCCAGCACGAGCTGATCCACGCGATCAACTGGGTCTACGGGGTCGATGACGGCGCCGAAGAGGAGCACATCACCACGCAGGTCACGAATGGCCTGGTGGAGCTCTGGATGAGCAATCCGAAGGTCGTCAACTGGTTCGTCAAGAACTTGCGCGCCATGAAGCGCGAGAACGCGAGGGACGACGAATGAACGTGCCCATTCCTGTTCTGGTGCTGCTGTCGCTGATGGCCATTCCTGGCTTTCTGTTCACGCTGCTGTGGCTCTGGGCGACCGTGAAGCTGGCCATCATCTACTGGAAGGAAGGTGTGTTTTGACCACCTACACCCTCGACAAGAAATTCCACTCGCATGTGGATCGCACCGATCGGGTGCTGGAGATTGCCGAAGCGTTCGGCCTGGGCCTGGACGACAAGACCTTCGTGGTCTTCGACAACCAGCCCATCGACGTGGAGCAGGGCGATGTCGTCTACATCACCGGCCAGTCGGGTTCCGGCAAGTCGCTCGCGCTGCGCGAGCTGAAGGCTCAGATGACGGCCAGCGGTCTGCAGGTCGCCGACGTAGACGAAGTGCCGCTCGACTCGAGCAAGCCGCTGATCGACCAGATTGGCGCCACGACGGCCGAGGCGCTGACCTACCTCTCGATCGCCGGCCTGAACGACGCCTATCTGTTCGTTCGCAAGCCGCAGGAGCTCTCCGACGGCCAGCGGTATCGCTTTCGCCTGGCCAAGATCATCGAATCGGGCGCCAAAGTCTGGATTGCCGATGAGTTCCTGGCGGTGCTGGACCGCACGACCGCCAAAGTAATCGCCTTCAACCTTCAGAAAGTCGCCCGCAAGGTCGGCGCCACGCTGATGGTGGCCACAACCCATACGGACATGGTCGATGACCTGGCGCCGAACCTCTACATCGAAAAACGCTACCGGGAAAAGATCGAAATCGTTCGGACCCCGCAAGGCTACAAGGACAACGAATGACCGATCAAGAAACCTTCGAACAAGTGATGCTGCGCTCCTGGAGTGAGGAAGCAGGAGGCGTCTCGTTCGCGCTTTTCTCTTCTCCCAACTGTGCGCCGTGCGGTCGCGTGAAGGCCGCCCTCGAGCGCCTGGAGAACGCCGGCGTGCTGCGCCATGAGGTGAGCTACATCAACGTGTACCACGCTGCTGCGGCCGCCATGAAGACCAACGTGCGCTCGGTGCCCGTACTGGTTCGCTTTGAGCAGGGCCGCGAGACAGGGCGCCTCACGGGCGATCAGAACGAGCCCAAGCTGCTGGATTTCATCAATGCCTGACATGAGCCTGACCGACGCGGCAATCATCTTCCTGGGCGCCTACACGGTGGTGTTCCTGCTCGGGCTGCAGTCGCGCAACGTGGTCGCGGGTCGCTACGTGGCGGCCATGCTGACCTCGGCCGGCATTTCACTGTCGCAGTTCATCTTCGTGAAGTACGCCGCCAGCGGATCGCTTGCGGTTCTGACTATCTCCACGATGGGCGGCTGCCTGGGCATCGCCAGCGCGATCTGGTTCTACAAGAACGTCATGGACAGGAAGCGCCGATGATCGACAACCAAGACATCCTGATCGAGCGCCGGCAGGTGCCCAAGAACCACATGCTGTCGCTGCTGCCCAACATCTACGTGGAGCGCGGCGACATCGACGACTGGAACCTGCTGCACGAGCTGCACTACAAGGCAGAAAGCCTGGGCATCGGACCGCGCATCTACCGCTGCGTGCTGGAAGAGGGCGGCCGGCGCCAAGTGATCGGCGTGGGCGTTATGACGGTGCCAAAGATGCTTCTAAGCGGCCGAAACGAGGTTTTTCGGCACTTGAAGCCCAATACGGGCGGCATGGACAGCCGTCTAATCAACCGCACTCGAGCCTATTGGATCAATGACCACGCCTGCACGAACAGCCGGCTGGTGCTGGACACGATGTACCGTGGCGCCGGCATCGCCTACCGCATGCAGAACATCATGATGCGAATGACTGGCTGCCAGGTGGTCGAGTTCCAGTCGTCGATGTCCAAGTTCAACCCGTTTGCCGCCAAAGCCGGTATCCGATTCACCAAGCCACGCCGTAGTGCCAACTACGAGAAGGGTGTCAAGTTCTTCCGGCGCTGGTTCGACTCCAATCCATCTGACTTCATGGGTGTGATGGCCGAACTCAACGCCATGCCGGCTGCCGTGCGTGCCAAGTGCGAGCGGGAGATGCGGGACTTCTACTACGCCTGCTCGGCCCTGGAGAAGACGGGCAACGCCCGCTTCCGTGGTGAAGACCGCCGCGAGACGATGGAGGTCGGCTACCTGCTCAAGAGCCTGCAGCAGCTGGTTCTGGCCAGCCCGCTGTACGGGGTCTACATCAACCCCGACGCCAGTCCCGAGAAGGGCAAGAGCACGCTGCCGGCCCGCGTTCCGGTCATCGCTTTCGACAACCAACCCACCGACCAGCCTTTGGACTTGTCCAGGCTGCCCTGAACCATGCATCTGACAGCCAAACAAATCGAACTCCTGAGCGTCATCGGCAAGCGCAACGAAGACGGCGGCGCCACCGATCTCGACCAGATTCTCGAGCGGCTCTCGTACAAGCCGACCAAGCAATCCCTGCAGTTTTCGATCCGCGCCCTCATCGCCCATGGTCTGATCCAAAAGGACGCGCCTGAGAAGCGTAGGGGCCGCACCAGAACTCTCATTTCCCTCACCAAGCAGGGCCAAACGATGATGGGTTCCGCAAAGCCCTCTCCGGCGTTTGTCGAGACCGAAGCCGACGATCTGCTGAGTGACATTGCTGAAATCCTCGAACCCTGACCCTGCGGGAAACTGCGGGAATTTCCCTTTCCCTTCTATATATATAAGTAATAGATGACTGAAGAAATGAAAGTAGATGAAGCGGCTGCGGGATTTCCCACCCCACGGGAAGTCGAAGAGCTGGCCCTCACAGTGGATGCTCAGATCATGAAGCTGCTCGGGCTTCGGTTCGAGATTCAGGACGACATCATCAAGGTCTGGGCTCCGGAGGTGGAAACGCCCGACGAGACCAACTGGATGTTCGGTGAGCGGTTCTCCTGCAACCTGGCCGAATCCATGAACGTGCTTGACGGGCTCAAGGTCGAGGTCGAGTTCTTCGAGGAAGACGGCTGGCATTGGGCTCGTGTGGTGTTCGGTGAAGAAGGCGAGCTCGAGACGGCCGAAGCGCCAAGCAAGGAGTTGGCCGGCGCATTCGCGTGCTGTGCGGCATTGTTTGGCCGATCCGGAGGTAAGTCATGTGTGACTTGACAATGTGTAGCAAAAATGATACAGTCGCCCAGAATTCAAGGCTATCTCCTCTGGGCGTCTTCTCCACGCCCATTTTTTTTGACCGAAAGAACGAGAAGTGACTGAGAAGGCAGAAAAACGCGGGATCAAGCCTGGAACCAAGACGAAGGGCAAGCTCTCGGACAAGGCATGGGCCGAAGCCACGACCCTGTGGAAGCAGGGCGTGGTCACGCTCGAGGAACTGGCGGCCAAGTACGACCGTCATCCCCAGTCCTTCGCCCAGTATTTCCGCCGGCGCGGCATCAAGAAGGGCCAGGACAAGGAAAAGATCGCCAAGAAGGTTGAGGCGGCCGTCGAGAAGCAGGAGCTCAACGACGCGCAGATCATCGCCGCTCGCATTCGCGAGACCAAGGAAGATCACTACAAGATGGCCAGCGGTCTGGCCAAGCTCACCTGGGCCGAGATTCTCAAGGCCAAGCAGGACGGCGTACCCGTCGGAACCGCAATCAACAACCTCAAGGCGCTGGAGAGCGCCATGAACGTGCTCAAGAAGGCCCGCGAGGAGCGCTACAGCGTTCTCGGCCTGGATCGTCCGGACGCTATCGACGAGAACGACGTGCCGGAACTGGTGATCTCGGAGCTCACGGCCGATCAGATCGCCGCGTTGCGCGAGCGTTCGTTCCGCGAGATGGATCAGCTCGAGATCAACGGCGACATCGAGGATGTTCCGCCGGACGAGCCGGATGACGTGGTCGAGGAGTCCTGATGGCATCAAAGGTCGGGCTCTCGCTACACCCCAAGCAGATGGAGGTCTACCGCAGCCAGGCGCGGTATCGCGTGGTCGTGGCCGGCCGACGCTGGGGTAAGACAGCCCTGTCTCGGGTGCTCATCATCAAGAAGGCCCAGAAAAAGAAGCAAAAAATCTGGTACGTGGCCCCCACGTACAAGATGGCCAAGCAGATCATGTGGGTTGACCTGATGGACGCGATTCCTCGCAAATGGATTCGCAAGGTCAACGAAACCAGCCTGACGATCACGCTCATCAACGGCACCCGCATCGAGCTCAAAGGCGCAGACAAGCCCGACTCGCTGCGAGGCGTCGGTATTCACTTCCTCGTGCTGGACGAGTTTCAGGACATGGCCGAAGAGGTCTGGACGCTGGTGCTGCGCCCGACGTTGGCTGACACGGGCGGTCACGCGATCTTCATCGGCACCCCCAAGGCCTACAACTACCTCTACGAGCTGTACAAGAAGGGCCAGAACTCGGCGCTCAAAGCCGCCGGCGAGTGGGAATCCTGGCAGTTTCCGACCATCACGTCCCCCTTCATTCCGCTCGATGAGATCGAGGCGGCCAAGAAGGACATGGACGAAAAGAGCTTCCGCCAGGAGTTCGAGGCGTCTTTCGAGACCATGTCCGGCCGGGTGTACTACCCGTTCGACCGTCACACTCACGTTCAGCAGCTGGAGTTCAACCCGAAGCTGCCGATCTGGGTCGGTATGGACTTCAACATCGACCCGATGTCCACGGTGATCTACCAGCCTCAGCCCAATGGCGAGCTGTGGGCCATCGACGAGATCGTGCTGTTCGGCTCCAACACCGAGGAGGTCTGCGAGGAGCTGGAGAAGCGCTACTGGCGCAACCAGGCGCAGATCGTCATGTACCCCGACCCTGCCGGCGGCCAGCGCCAGCACGCTCGAGGCGAGACCGACATGGACATCCTGCGCGAGAAGGGATTCAAGCGCATCAAATACCGTCGCAAGCACCCGCTTGTGGCAGACCGCGTCAACGCGGTCAACCGGATGCTCAAGGACGCCAACGGAAACGTGCGGCTGCGTATCGACCCGAAGTGCAAGCACTTCATCAACGCCCTGGAGCAGACGATTTACAAAAAAGGCACCCGAGAAGTGGATAAATCCATGGGTATCGAGCACTCGGCCGACGCCGGCGGTTACTGCATCGAGCTGGAATTCCCGGTACGCAAGGTCGAGATTGGCGGCTTGTCAATCTGAGGATTGACTAAGTCACAACTGACGTATAAGATAGGAAAAATCATGCCGACACTCCTGAAACCAGGCGAAGCGTTCGCCGTTGACCCCAAGTCCCCGATCGCGGGAGGCACCGTCGCGCCGCAGACTGACGACCAGAAGAAGCTGCGTGCGCTCATCGAACGTCGGCACCCGGAGTACCACGAGTACAAGGACCACTGGGACTTCCTCAAGACACCTACGAGGGCGG
>Ga0255150_1000167_pt1 | contig 27314 bp, 38 predicted proteins | sample Atl_Yuk_RepA_8h_FD_183634 | JGI IMG/M metagenome (GOLD analysis project Ga0255150, IMG submission 183634) | Freshwater microbial communities from Altamaha River, Georgia, United States - Atl_Yuk_RepA_8h | ecosystem: Environmental > Aquatic > Freshwater > River | place: USA: Georgia | collected...
TGAAAGTGACCGACGAGGGGCAGTGGTTCGTCAAAGAGATCCAGCACGGGCGCTGGGACATCCGCGAGACGGCGGCGAAGATTCTGATCGCTATGCGCGACTACCGGCCCTTGTCGGTGGGAATTGAGCGCGGGGCGCTCAAAAACGCGGTTTTGCCTTATCTTAGTGACTTGATGAGGAAGAATAATGTATATTCCCACATCATCGACCTGACGCACGGCAACCGTAAGAAAGCGGACAGGATCATCTGGGGCCTTCAGGGACGCTTTGAGCACGGCCGGATCATCCTAAACAGAGACGAAGACTGGACGGAGTTTTTAGACCAGTTGCTCATGTTCCCCGCCATAGGCGTGCATGATGACTTGCCCGACGCGCTCTCGTATATCGATCAGTTGGCTGTGACCAGCTACTTCGAAGACGATGCCAGCGACGATTGGGAGCCCATAGACATCATCGCGGGATTCTAAATGGATCAGAACGAATTCGATCAACCCACAGAAGCCGACAAGGAATTGACGGCTTTTGTCGTTGACCACTGCAATCGCTGGCGCGACTGGCGCGACACCAACTACTTATCGCTCTGGGAAGAGTACGAGCGCATCTTCAGAGGCGAATGGGCCTCAGAAGACAAGACGCGCGACTCAGAGCGCTCACGAATAGTCACCCCAGCAGCACAGCAAGCCGTCGAGACTCGCCACGCGGAGATCATGGAAGCGATCTTCGGCTCTGGCGAGTTTTTTGATATTGAAGACGACCTGCAAGACGTCAACGGTCAGACGATCGACATCGAAGCGCTACGCGCTCAGTTGTCTGAAGACTTCAAGAAAGACAAAATAAAGAAGTCGATCGACCAGATTGAGCTATTGGCTGAGATATACGGCACAGGCATTGGCGAGATTGTCGTCGGTATGGAAACCGAGTACATCCCTGCAACTCAGGCCATACCTGGCCAGATGGGCCAAGCGGCTATCGGCGTGATCGAGAAGCCACGCGTGGCGGTCAAGCTGGTGCCGGTCAACCCTAAGAACTTCTTGTTCGACCCCAACGGCACGACGGTGGACGACTGCATGGGTGTGGCCATTGAGAAGTACGTCTCCATCCACAAGGTCGTGCGCAACATCGAGCGGGGCATCTACCGCAAGGTCAACATCGTACCGACCTACGAGGACTCGCAACTAGAGCCCACGCAAGAGGTACAGAACTATCAGGACGAGAAGGTCAAGCTGCTGACCTACTATGGTCTGGTGCCCCGCGAATACCTGACCAAGCTCGAAGAGATGGAAGAAGGCGGCAAGATTGAAGAGCTCTTCCCTGAAGACTCTGCTGCTGAAGACTATCAGGACATGGTCGAGGCCATCGTCGTGGTGGGTAACGATGGCATGCTGCTAAAGGCAGAAGCCAATCCGTACATGATGAAAGACCGTCCGGTGCTGACGTACCAGGACGACACGGTGCCGAATCGTCTGTTGGGCAGGGGTACGATTGAAAAAGCGTACAACATGCAAAAGGCGATCGATGCGCAGGTACGCAGCCATTTGGATAGCTTGGCACTGACGACCTCGCCGATGATGGGCATGGACGCCACGCGTCTGCCGCGCGGCGCGAAGTTTGAAGTCAAGCCTGGCAAGGCGCTACTTACCAACGGCAACCCAAGCGAGATTCTGTTCCCGTTCAAGTTTGGCCAGACAGGTCAAGAGAACATCACGACCGCGCAGACGTTCGAGAGAATGCTCTTGCAAGCCACTGGCACGATGGACAGCAACGGCATGGTCAGCCAAGTCAGCCGCGACGGCAACGGTGCTGCGATGTCAATGGCGGTGGCCACCATCATTAAGAAGTACAAGCGCACGCTGGTGAACTTCCAAGAAGACTTCTTGATTCCGTTCATCAAAAAAGCTGCGTATCGCTACATGCAGTTTGACCCCGATCGCTACCCGTCCACCGACTTGAACTTCGTGCCCACGGGCACGTTGGGCATCTTGGCGCGCGAGTACGAGCAGCAGCAGTTCGTTGGCCTGCTACAGACTTTGGGCCCAGATACGCCGGTGCTACCGATTATTTTGAAGGGCATTGTGGCTAATAGCAGCCTCTCAAACCGTCTGGAGCTCTTGGAAGCCTTGACGCAAATGGCCCAGCCGAACCCTGAGCAGCAGCAAATGGCCATGATGCAGCAGCAACTGGCCATGCAGGCCGCGCAAGCGCAAATTGCGGTCAATCAGACGCAAGCCGAGCAAAATCGTGCTGAAGCGACGAAGACCTTGATTGAAGCGCGTCTGAAACCGGTCGAAACTGAGGCGAAAATCAGCCAGGCGCTGACTGCGAATCTGCCGAATCAGGCGGATTTGGCCTCGCGGGAGTTCGACAAGCGGGCAAAAGTGGCTGAGTTGATGTTGAAAGAAGCTGACATCAAGAACAAAACGAAGATTGTGGAACTGCAAATGTCCAAAGCCCGCGATGGTGTGGCCGGATTAGAGAATCAGTTTCTTGAAGAGCTCCAGAAAGGGCTGAAATAATGGATATCGAGAAGATTTTTGAGATCGAATCCGACGATATGGCGTTCAAAAGCGTCGGAGATGCCGTTGCTGAAGCTCGTCGGGCACAAAGTCAGCGTTTAAGCGACAACGTGCAGGCTGTTTTGGCCGCTCTGGGCAAGATGAAGAGCGAAATCGAGGGTAAATACGACGATGTCGCCATCCAGCTTGAGCAGCGCATTGCAAATATCCGCGACGGCCGCGATGGCACGCCTGGGCGTGACGGCACACCTGGTCGTGACGGCTCGCCCGGCCGCCCAGGACGTGATGGCAAAGACGGTCGGGATGGCGTAGACGGCCGCGATGGCGTCGATGGCCAAGATGGCGTGTCGGTTACGAACGCGTACCTCGACTTCGACAATAGCCTCGTCATTGAGCTCTCCAACGGCCGCCAGATCAACGTCGGTGAGGTCTTGCCACCCGACTTGAGCGACCGTCTGAAGGTCATTATCAACCAAGGCGCCTCGGGCGGTGGTGGAGGCGGAGCAAGCCTGCCAGACCAGACGGGCAACGCGGGTAAGTTCCTAACGACTGACGGCAGTACGGCCTCTTGGGGCACGCCAGCGGGCTCAGGCGACGTTGTAGGCCCAGCATCAGCCACCGACAACGCGGTCGCACGCTTTGATTCGACGACTGGCAAACTGATCCAGAACAGCGTCGTGACGATTAGCGACACCGGCGCCATGTCGGGCGTGGCCTCGCTAGGTGTGGCCAACTATGTAGACTTTAATACGTCGCCGACGGTTTCAAATGCCGCCGGACGTATGTACTGGGACGCGGCGCAGAATACTTTGGCCGTTGGCCTGACATCTACACTTGCAGCCAATGTAGGCCAGACGCTTTTCGCTCGCGCAACTAACGCTGAAGCCGTAACTATTACCAAAGGCCAAGCCGTTTACGCGTTTGGCGCAACGGGCAATCGGGTATCCGTTAAATTAGCCAACAATACGACCGACGCCACCTCCGCAAAAACTTTTGGTTTAGCCGCCGAAAATATTACCGCTGGCGGCACCGGCATGATTATCTGCCAAGGCGTATTAGATGGCTTAGACACCAGCGCGTACACAGCGGGCGACTCCTTGTACCTTGGCGCAACCAATGGCGCCTTGACTGCAACAAAGCCATACGCACCAAACCATTTGGTCTATATCGGAACGGTTGAGCGCGCTAATGCAGGTAATGGGCAAATCTATGTGCGCGTTCAAAATGGCTATGAAATGGATGAGCTACACAATGTGTCGGCTCAAAACCCCACTAACGGCCAGATATTGATCTACAACCAGACGACAAGTCTGTGGGAGAAAGCCAATATTACCGCCGGATCGAATATTACGATCACGAATGGCGCTGGATCAATTACGATTGCATCAACCGGTGGTGGTTCTGGTGATGGCGGTGCATACGCCTGGTTCTTATCTTAAGAGGTAAACATGAAAACTTTGGTCTTAGACGGCACCGCAATCAGCATTCAGGTGGCAATGTCCACCTCAGCGGCCACCACCAACCCGACATTTGTTGCAACCTATGCTGACAATGCGGGTTCCGGCATCACTGAAGGCGCAACAGACGGCGCGCTCAATGGTTCAACTGATGTGACAGTCGTTCCGGCCCCAACAGGGTCGAATCGCCGCGTTATTAAGGACATCACCATATACAACGGCGACTCGGCCGCTGTGACGGTGTTTGTCAAGTACGACAACAATGCTACGCAGCGCACGCTGGCTAAAGTAGTGCTGCAAGTAGGCGACACTTGGACGACTGACGGCACCTTCGACACTAATGGCAACTTGAAGACTGTCATTGGTTCAGTCAATCTGGCCACGCAAGTGACTGGCACCCTGCCAGTGGCTAATGGTGGTACAGGCGCAACGACGCTAACAGGCGTTCTGAAAGGCAATGGCACTTCGGCCTTCACTGCTGCGACTGCTGGTACGGACTATTTGGCTCCGCCTTCTGGCACGGCGATTTTGAAAGCAAACTCTGGCGGTGCGTTGGCCAACGCGACTGCTGGCACTGACTACGTTGCACCGGGCACAGCAACCACATTTACTGCAACTCAAACATTTAGCGGGTCATCTAGTACATTGGCGGCAGTTTTAACGGATGCTGCTGAAGTCATAACGATTTCTGCTACTGCTGCAACCGGCACGATCAACTACGACGTGACCACGCAATCGGTGCTGTACTACACCAGCAACGCTTCGGCCAACTGGACTGTCAACTTCCGCGCATCAAGTGGTACCAGCCTGAACACAGCCATGGCTACCGGACAGTCAGTGACGGTGACATTCCTGGTTACCCAAGGCAGCACTGCTTACTACAACAGCGCGGTGCAGGTTGATGGATCGAGTGTTACGCCGAAGTACCAGGGCGGCACTGCTTGGTCTGCTGGTAATGCATCGAGCATTGATGCTTACACATACACCATTGTGAAAACAGGCAACGCAGCATTTACTGTATTTGCCGCTCAAACGAGGTTCGCGTAATGGGATTGCTCTCGACATTTGGCGCGGCTAGTGGTCGGGCTTTCGGCCTGACCAGGTTGAGCGCAGCAATAAAGGACGCCTACTTCAACCTGACCACGCTTCTCCTGCCAGGCAACGGCACGAACGGTGCGCAGAACAACACGTTCTTAGACTCGTCCACCAACAACTTTACCATCACCCGCAACGGCAATACGACGCAGGGTACGTTCTCGCCGTTCTCGCAGACGGGGTGGAGTAATTACTTTGATGCCTCTTCATATTTAAATGTTGGCACCACTAGATTTTTGGATGCTTCCGCATGGACTGTAGAGATGTGGGTAAATACCACAAGTACCGCAAATTCTGTAACCCTAGCCGCGCAGTATGTGGCTGGTGGGGGAGGATTCGCACAAAGAACGGTGCTGGGCATAAACAACAGCAGCGGTACGGTATATATATTCCAAGGAGGCACTGCTCAAAGTGGAACAACAAATGTTGCTGATGGTAGGTGGCATCACATCGCTTTTGTATTAAGCGCCGGAACGGTAAAGGCGTATGTAGATGGAATCAACGAAGCCACATTCTCAAGTTTTGGCTCACCCACAGCAGTAACTACGACATTCTTCTACGATTCAGCTAATTCATCGTCGTATTTTTTAGGTTACGCAAGTAATTTACGCGTCACCAATACAGCAGTGTATACAGCAAATTTCACTGTTCCAACTTCTCCGTTGACCGCCATCACTGGAACACAACTGCTTACCTGTCAAAGCAACCGCTTCATCGACAACAGCACGAATAACTACGCCATCACGGTCAACGGCACACCATCCGTCCAAGCCTTCAGCCCGTTCGCTCCTACGGCTGCGTACAGCGCGGCGACGAATGGTGGCAGTGGGTATAGCGACGGTACAGGCGACTACCTCACCATTGCTACAAACGCCAATCTGACGCTCGGAAGCAGCGACTTTACCATCGAGCTATGGTGGTATCCGACCGCGTTTAACAGTGACGGTGAAATTTTTACGATGGGGAGTAATGCAGGTACTAACCGCTGCTATGCCATGTATTCTTCTGGCAGCAACGGAACTCTTGCTGCTTTTGCTGGGACAGGTGGAAGCAGTTGGGATATTGTTTCCAATCTGTCAATGGGCACAGCCATACGAAATGCATGGAACCACATGGCGTTTACTCGCAGTGGCACTACGTTCAGCACATACTTGAATGGCGTTCGTATTGCTACGACTACGGCTAGTGGAACTCTTGGATCGAATGCTCTCGGTGTATTTGCGAATAACAGCGGAACATCTGCTGCGCCTGCTAGTTATATAGGCGGCGCTCGTACTATAAAAGGAACGGCGCTTTATACCGGCACAACATACACGATACCGACGGCTCCGTTTACTGCTGTTACAAATACCAACCTCCTGCTCAACTTTACCAACGCAGGCATCACAGACGCTACTGCGAAGAACGACCTAGAGACTGTAGGTAATGCGCAGATCAGCACGACGCAGAGTAAGTGGGGTGGTAGCTCGATGTACTTCGATGGGACTGGGGATTATTTGTTCCAATCTGGAAATTCCCCTCAAAATGCTTTGGGAACTGGGGATTTTACTATTGAATATTGGATTTATTTTTCTGCATTGTCAGGAAGTACAGCTTCTGTAATTTTAGATTACAGGCCATCTAGCACTGCTGGAGCATATCCAACAATGTATATAAACACATCTTTTAAGCTTGTTTATGAAGCAAATAGTGGAACAAGAATAACAAGTTCAACTTCAATTTCTACAGGGACTTGGTATCACGTTGCTTTTGTTCGGGCTAGTGGGTCAACAAAAATGTATTTAAATGGTACAAACGAAGGAGCAACTTATACAGATTCAACTAATTATTTAGGTTCATCAGGAAGGCCAATTATTGCTGCTGATGGATATACTCTTGGATCACAAGCAATGAATGGCTACATCGACGACCTGCGTATCACCAAAGGTTACGCCCGCTACACAGCCAACTTCACAGCGCCGACAGCAGCGTTCCCTGTGCAATAAGGATTGACCATGCTCTACACAAAGAACGGCTCTATTCCAAAGCCAGAAACAGACGGCACTGAAGGCTGGCTAGAGGTTCCTATGCCGCCTGAAGCGCCTGAAGGCAAAGAGGTGGTGTGGCTGAATTGGGAATGGGTGGTGCGCGATCCGAAGCCTGTAGATCGCGATGGCTACCGCTGGAAGTGGAACCACGACCAGATGCAGTGGATTGAGTACGCATTGCCGCAGACTATTGTTAGTGAGTTGCCTACTGATCCGCTGCCTGCGCTAACCAGCGCTGATGTTGTGGCGCTAACAAGTGAGCAAATTGGAGCTTTATGACGCCCGAGCTACAGAAATACTATGAGGATCGCTTCACCATGATGGCCACCCAAGGCTGGCGCGATCTGCAAGACGATATCGAAAAGATAATAGAGACGCTTAACAACATTTCTGTTATTGACGGGGAAAAAGATTTACAATTTAAGAAGGGTGAGTTATCGATACTAACCTGGCTCAAGACGCTCAAGCAGGTCAGCGAGCAAGCTTACGAAGACTTACAAGATGAAAAGAATGTATGAATTTGTCTGCGAAAGCGGACAGCGCATCGAGCGGTTTACGTCTTATGAGGACAAAACCGTTAGTTGCAATTGCGGCAAGTTAGCCAGCCGCGTAATATCTGCAACGCCGTTTAGGTTGGAGGGGTGGTCGGGGCATTTCCCGACGGCTTTTCATCAGTTTGATAAAAAGCACCGCGACAAGCTAAAATCGGAGCAGAAGGCGAACAGATAAGCAGAAATGCCCTGTTCATGTTTAATCCTGGGAACCAAAAGATGGCAGGAAAAGGAAAATTGACATGCTGATTGATAGAGAACCGGAGACGCCTAGCGAGCTCGAAGCAGAAGAAGCGAAACTACCTGAACTCCAAGACACGACAAAAAACGTCGTGCCTGAAGTCCCAGATCGATACAGAGGTAAGTCGGTCGAAGACATCATAAAAATGCACCAAGAAGCCGAAAAAGTGATCGGCCGACAGGCGCAGGAAGTCGGGGAAGTGCGGAAACTGGCTGATGAGCTTATTAAGCAAAATCTCAACGCCAAGTCACAGCCTGTTGAGCAAAAAGAGCCTGAAGTGGACTTCTATGAAGACCCTCAGAAGGCAATTCAGCAAACCGTATCGCAACACCCAGACGTACTGGCTGCCAGACAAGCGGCGATGGAGTTAAAACGACTCCAAACGCAGCAAAAACTGGCTCAGGAACACCCCGACTATATGCAAATAGCGTCGGATCCTGATTTCCATACGTGGGTTAAATCGTCTCCCATACGCTTGGAGCTGTATGCCAAAGCGGATGGTCAGTTCGATTTCGATTCGGGCAATGAATTGCTGTCTACCTATAAGGCTTTAAGGGGTTTTAAGACGCAGCAGGCGCAGACCGAACAAAAGGAAAAGCGCCAGCAGCAGATGAAATCCGCACAAGTTGATACAGGTGGAACAGGAGAGACTTCAAAGCGTGTCTATCGTAGGGCAGACCTGATTCGGCTAAAAATGACCGATCCGGCTCGCTACAATGCACTGTCTGAAGAAATTATGGCGGCGTATCAAGAGGGACGGGTCAAATAATTTACTTTTGACTTTAGGAGTTAAACATGGCAACCGCATTTAGCCCAGCAAATAGCGTTACTACCACCACAGCAGCAACCTTCATCCCAGAGATTTGGAGTGATGAAATTGTTGCTGCCTATAAGAAGAACCTCGTTCTGGCCAATCTGGTCATGAAGATGAACTTCCGTGGCAAGAAAGGCGACACCGTCCACGTTCCGTCCCCAACCCGCGGCGCTGCCTCGGCAAAAGGCGCAACGAACGCGGTTACGCTGATCGCTGCAACTGAAAACGAAGTGCAAATCTCCATCGATAAGCACTACGAGTACAGCCGTTTGATCGAAGACATCGTCGAGACTCAGGCGCTGAACTCACTGCGTCAGTTCTACACCGATGATGCTGGTTACGCTCTGGCCAAGCAGGTTGATTCCGACCTGATCCAACTGGGCCGCGCGTTCAACGGCGCCACCATCGGCACCAACGACTACGCAACCAGCAACAGCTCGACCAAAGCCTTCATCGGCTCGGACGGCACCACTGCCTACAACAGCACAACCTCGAACGCTGCCGCGCTGACGGATGCTGCTATCCGCCGCACGATCCAGCGTCTGGATGACAACGACACCCCGATGGACGGTCGTTTCTTCATCATCCCTCCGTCGTCGCGCAACACCCTGATGGGCCTGGCTCGCTACACCGAGCAAGCCTTCGTGGGTGATGGCAATGCCATCCGTAACGGTGAAATCGGCAACCTGTATGGCATCCCCGTGTTTGTTACCTCCAACGCCGACTTCGGCGCGGGTAACTCGGGCGCTGACCGTATCTGCCTGATGGGCCACCGCGACGCAATGGTGCTGGTTGAGCAGATGGGTGTTCGCTCGCAGACTCAGTACAAGCAGGAATACCTGGCTACTCTCTACACCGCAGACATGATCTACGGCGTGAAGGCCATGCGTACTGCTGCAAGTGTGGGCGCAGCTACCTCGTCCTCGGCTTTTGCTCTGGCTGTCCCGGCCTAATTGAGCACCCCGGCCTTTGGGCCGGGGGTTTCCAACTTAATTAGGAGAACATCATGGCAAATGCAACTTCCGTGACAGTCCGCGCTGGCAATGACCAGTTTCGCGGTCTGTATTCCAACACTTGGCTAGTACGCGCAACGCTGGACGCTGATGATCTGGCAGACGGCGCTGGCGACACTGATACCGTCACTATCCCCGGCGTTGCGCTGGGCGATATGGTGCTATCAGCTTCGCTGGCAGTTGACGTGGCGGGTCTTATTGTGACTGCCTACGTTAGTGCAGCCAATACTGTCAGTATTCGTTTCCAAAATGAGACTGGCGGTTCGGTGAACTTGGCGTCCAGCACCCTGCGCTTGGTCGTCGTTCGTTCGCTGGCCTAATAATCAGGGGCTTCGGCCCCTGATTTTTCATCTGGAGTATTTATGCCCGCAACCTTTCGCTGCCTCTCCAGCGGTCAAACCGTCACTTTCACGCTTCAGCACGACATCGACAGCATGAAAGGCCATGCCGGTTACGTCCGAGTAGATGAGGAAGGAAACGAAGAGCCGCTGCAACACGACGCTGTACGTACTGACACCGCATTCAGGGCGCCTACCCCACAAAAACGTCCTGGTAGACCAAGGAAGCATTGAAATGTCTGAGATTGATTTGCGCGAATTCGGCAAGCTGGAAGCCCAGGTTGAGGTACTTCAGACCGAAGTCCATGCTTTACGCGATGACGTCAAAAAGCTTTTAGAGATGGCCAACAAGTCCAAAGGTGGCTTGTGGGCAGGCATGGCCATCGTTTCGGCCCTAAGTAGTCTGGCCGCGTTTGTTTTGGATAGGACACTTCTAAAATGAAAATGAGCAAATCCGACAAGAAGGTCAAGAAGGTCATGGGGGAGTACAAGGCCGGCACGCTGCATTCCGGTAAAGGTGGCCCCGTGGTCAAGTCTCGCAAGCAGGCAATCGCCATCGCGCTATCCGAGGCCGGCAGATCCTTGCCGCAGCGAGGCCAGCGTACTGCTAAAAATAGGGCCAAGAAATGAAAAAGCCAGTCTGGGATCAGAAACGCCCAAAGGGTTTAGGCCCCTCCAAGCCGCTGTCCCCGGCTAAAAAAGCCGCCGCCAAAAAAATGGCCCAAAAGGCCGGGCGGCCCTATCCAAATTTAATCGACAATATGCGAGCCGCGAGGAAGAAATGACCTCTAAGACGCCAGCTTGGCAGCGAAAAGCCGGTCAAAACCCCAAGGGCGGCTTGAACGCCAAAGGCCGTGCGTCCTATAATGCTGCAACAGGTGGGAACCTGAAAGCGCCGGTCAAGTCCGGCGACAACCCAAGACGAGCTTCTTTTCTTGCCAGGATGGGCAATATGCCCGGCCCCGAATACAAGGGTGGCGAACCGACCCGGTTGCTGCTGTCCTTAAAAGCGTGGGGCGCGTCATCCAAGGCAGATGCAAAGGCAAAAGCTAAAGCTATCTCCGCAAGGAATAAGGCGAAAAGCAAATGACCTATTTAGAACTCGTCAACTCCATATTGCTCCGGCTGCGCGAGCCAACGGTTTCTACTGTTGCGCTGACCGCGTATTCCCAGCTCATCGGTAAGTTCGTCAATGACGCCAAGCGTCAGATTGAGGATTCCTTTGACTGGAACGCCCTTGGCCAAGAAATTACCATTACTACTGTTTCTGGCACGTACGAATACGCGCTGACCGGCGCTGGCCAGAAATTTCGCGTCACCAGCGAGCCACTAAATACGACTAGCAATGTTGTCATGCAAACGATCTCGGTGGCTGACATGCGTCGTCGTCAAAATTTCACGCCGATCGTTCAGAACATCCCGACGCAATACTGCTTTGAGGGCGTAGACGCCAGCGGCGACGCCAAGGTGCAGCTCTACGGCATCCCAAACGGCGTCTACACATTGAAATTTTTCTTGTGCGTGCCGCAAGCTGACTTGACGGCTGATGGCGATGAGCCGTTAGTGAATTACAAGTTGATCGAGCAAAACGCTTATGCTCGCGCGCTAGTTGAGCGCGGCGAGGATGGCGGCCTGTCGTCGTCGGAAGCCTACAATCTGTACCGCTCGATGCTCTCGGATTACATTGCCTTGGAAGCGACGCGCTTTCCTGAAATGCAGGAGTTCGTCGCAATATGAGCCAGACACTTGAGCGATTTTCGATCTCCGCACCTGGGTTTTACGGATTAAATACCCAGGACTCGCCGCTGGATTTGGCGGCCGGGTTTGCGCTGACCGCTCAAAACTGCATTCTGGACAAGTACGGCCGCATGGGCGCACGCAAGGGTTGGACTAAGGTCAACACCAGCACTGGCAATCTGGGCGCCAACGATGTGGGCGTCATCCATGAGCTGGTGCAGTCCGACGGCAACGTAACGGTCTTATGCGCTGGCAACAATAAGCTCTTTAAATTAAGCGGTACAAGTCTGACTGAGCTCACCTACGGGGGAGGGGGTACGGCCCCAACGATTAGCGCAAGCAACTGGCAGTGCGCGTCGTTAAGCGGTATTACCTACTTTTTCCAGGCAGGCCATGACCCGCTGATATACGACCCAGCAGTCAGCACCACTACGTATCGGCGCGTTAGTGAAAAGACAGGCTACGCCGGCACCGTGCCATTAGGCAATATCGTTTTGTCAGCTTACGGTCGTTTGTGGATTGCCGGCACCAATGCCGACAAAGTGACGTTGACGTTTTCTGACTTGCTCTCCGGCCACGTCTACACCGGTGGTACCTCCGGCACATTAAATGTCAACTCCGTCTGGCCGAACGGCGCGGACGAGATTACTGGACTGGCAGCGCACAACGGCTTTTTGTTCATCTTCGGCAAGCGCCAGATTCTGGTGTACCAGGGGGCTACTGCGCCGTCCACCATGTCGCTATACGACACAGTGATTGGCATTGGCTGCCAATGGCGCGACTCGATACAGAGTACGAACACGGACGTCGTTTTCCTGTCCAACAGTGGTGTGCGGTCCATCATGCGGACGATTCAGGAAAAGTCGGCACCGTTTCGTGACCTAAGCAAAAATGTTCGCAACGACTTAATGCAGTTAGTTGCTGGCGAGACACCTGCAAATATTAAAGCTGTTTACTCGGAAGTTGACGCGTTTTACCTTCTTACGTTTCCCACCGCCAATCAAGTGTATGTTTTCGACACACGATCGGTGATGCCAGACGGCGCGTCTCGCGTAACTACTTGGTCGCAGATAGACCCTACCGCTCTATACGCCCGTCGTAATGGCGATTTGTTGATAGGCAAAACGGGCTACATAGGCAAGTACACAGGCTATTTGGACGACACTTCAACCTACCGTATGGCGTATTACACCAACCATGCGGATTTAGGTGATGTGTCGGTGACATCTATTGTTAAACGCATTTCAATCGTAGTTATTGGTGGGTCAAATCAGACTGTCACTATTAAATGGGGGTATGACTTTTCTGAGAACTATCTTTCGGAGAACGAAGACATACCGACGCAAGGTATTTCTGAATACGGCATTGCAGAGTACGGAGCTAATGGTGTGCCAGTCGCTCAATACGCAGGCGGTATTGTTATCCAAACTTTGACTACTCAAGCAACAGGTTCTGGCAAGGTAGTGCAAACAGGATACGAAGCAGAAGTAAACGGGTATGAGTTGTCTATCCAAAAGATTGAGATTTTGGCCAAGCGTGGCCGTATAAGTTAAGGAGCGGCCATGTCCGACTACACAAAATCGACCGACTTTGCCTCGAAAGACGCGCTGCCCTCTGGCAACGCGGGCAAGATCGTCAAAGGCACTGAGATTGACACCGAATTCAATAACATCGCCACAGCGATTGCGACTAAGGCCGATTTGGCTAGTCCGTCGCTAACCGGTAGCCCAACAGCCCCTACGCAGTCAAGCGGCGACAGCTCGACTAAATTGGCAACAACGGCGTTTGTGGCAGCGGCGATTACTACAGGAATTGCAGCAGCTTATCCAGTCGGGTCTATATACATCAACGCCAGCAACAGCACTAATCCTGCGACGTTACTTGGTTTTGGCACATGGACTGCGTTTGGCGCCGGCCGCGTGATGGTTGGGTTTAACGCATCTGATCCGCTGTTTGACACCGCAGAAGAAACTGGCGGCTCAAAAGACGCGGTCGTTGTTAGCCATAGCCACAGCGCGTCTACCAGCATCAGTGATCCTGGCCACCGCCATACACAAATGTATAACAACGGTGGCTCACCCCGCCCTATGGTATCGGGGACAGGCGACGGAGGCTCTGTGTCGGGCAACGTACCGGCGGGCGGAGGAAACGTAGTAAATAACGGCCTATTAACTGATTCATCTAACACTGGAATTAGCGCATCAACTTCAGTAAGCAGCACGGGTTCATCCGGCACAAATGCCAACTTGCAGCCGTACATTACTGTCTATATGTGGAAAAGGACGGCATGAGCGCCGTACTTGAAAATGTTGGTGGCGAGATTACCCATCATTTTTCTGATGGGTTGTATGCCAAAGAAGCGTTTGTGCCAGAAGGCACAGCGATTTTGAAGCATACGCATGACTTTAGTCATCTGTCGATTCTGGCCAAAGGTAAAGTGGCTGTAATGGCAGATGAGAAGGTAGATATTATTGAAGCGCCTGCTTGTATAGAAATAAAGGCAGGCATAACGCACGGCATTAAGGCAATTACTGACTGTGTATGGTTTTGCATCCACGCAACGGACGAGAAAGACCCAGCGAAAGTGGATGATATTTTGATTAAGGGGTACTGACATGCCAATCGGTGGACTTATCAGCGCTGGCGCAAGTTTGCTAGGCGGCTATCTTCAAGGTGAAGCCGCTAAAGACGCGGCCGAAACGTCTGCGGGCGCGCAACTTCAAGCCGCTCGCATAGCGGCGGAAGAGTCTCGCTTTAGACCTGTTGGTATTACGACACGGTTTGGCACTAGTCGATTTACGATGGACCCGAAGACGGGCCGTCTAAGCTCTGCTGGCTACACCATCAGCCCAGAGCTTAAGGCATACCAAGATCGTTTATCGGCTTTGGTGGGTGGAGCGCTTACGCAAGCAGAGCAAGCGCCGCAACTGTACGCGCCGCTAGGCACTGCGGCTACTGGGCTATTTGGCTTAGGACAGCAATACCTGGCGCAATCGCCCGAGCAAGTTGCGCAGCAGTACATGCAGCGGCAAATAGATTTGCTGGCGCCTGGTCGTGAGCGTCAATTGGCTGAGTTGCGCAACCAAGTGTTTCAGACTGGTCGTTCTGGCTTGGCAGTCGGCGCAACAAGCGCGCGTCCGTCCGGCATGGCAGGTCTTGGTGCCACCAACCCAGAACTCGAGGCGTTTTATAACGCAGCGGCACAGCAAGACGCAGCGCTGGCAGCCCAAGCACAAGAGCAAGGCCAACGCCAATTGGCGTTTGGCACGGGTTTGTTTGGCACGGGCGCCAATTTGCTTGGCCAGATGCAAGCCGGCCAGGTTGGCGCGCTGTCGCCGTTTACTAGCTATCTGGGCGGCGTGAGCTCTCTGGAAAGCTTAGGTCTGCAACCGCTGGAGTTAGGCGCCAACTTGGGCGGCCGCAACGTCAATATCGCGGGCGCAAATGCGTTGCTGCAAGGTGGTTTGGGCGCTGCCGCTGCCATGCAGCAAGCAAACGCGTACAGCCCTTGGGGTTCGGCGTTGACGGGTATCGGCAACACTATGCAGCAACAGCAAATGATGAACCGTCTGTTCCCGTCGGCACCTGCGCCGGTTGAAGAGCGCAATATATACCGCAGCAACATTGCGCCTCCAGCGTATGCCTCCCCTATGCCATTTTCGGGCGGCAGTGCTGATGTCGGCAGCGGCTATAACTGGGCATATTAAGGAGTCATCATGGCAAGCGAAATCTTAGGGCTATTTACGACGCCTGACATGTACCGGATGCAGCAGCAAGAAGCGCTGGATAGGCGCGCGCTGCAATTTGCTCAATTGACGCCGTTTCAGCGTGCGGAGATGAGCCTGTACCGTGGCGGCGCTAATCTGGCCAGCGGTATTGGTAGCCTGTTAGGTGTGGAAGACCCGCAGCTAAAACTGATTAGTCAGCGCCAGCAGCTTTCGCAAGGGCTGGATGTAGCCGACCCCAATGCTATTTTGCAGCGCGCCCAGCAAGCCGCCGAAATGGGCGACATGCAGTTTGCAACCGTTTTGGCTGACTATGCGCGCAAGGCGCAGTCGGAGATGGCTTTAGCGCAACAGCGTACGCGCGAAGGTAAAGCCGCAGCTACGCCAAAAGAATTGCAAATCGCACAGGCAAGAGCGCAGCTACTGGATCAGCAAGCGCAGCTTGAGGCTATGCCAGACTCACCAGAAAAAGCGCGTTCGCTTGCGGTAATTAAAAACACGCTCGCGGGGCTGACCGCTACTGCACGTCAAGGTCAGATTCCCGATGCGATTGAGATAGCCCGTGAATTGGCGCTTGAAGCTGGGCCAGAGGGTTCGGAAGCATACACTAAGCGTTACCGCGATGAACTAAAACGCTTATCGACCAAAGAAAAAACTGAAAAAGCCAACATTAAAGAAGTTGGTGTCGCTGTTGGGTCAAATGCACCAGTGTATTTAGACGTAAATAACGACCAGCAGTTTACATATCAGACAGGCGCAGACGGCAAGCAAATGCGCGTCCCTTATGTTGGTGGCGTAGACCGCACTACAGCAAAAACTCAGATTTCTGTTGAGCAAAAAGGAAAAGAAGAGTTTATTAAACAGTTAGGTAAAAACGACGCTAAGACTGTTACCGATGCTATAGATACTCGTAATAGTTCTGTCGCGGCGCTTAATACACTGCAAGAAATGTCGCGGCTTAATGATCAAGGCTTAATTAGTGGATCCTACGCGACGGGCCGAGTTGGGGCGTCTAATTTCTTGAATACGTTGGGTCTTATCGGGGCTAAAGATCAAGTGTCGCTGGCAAGTTCAGAGCAGTTCCAGAAACAAGCCAATGATCTTGTGTTGGCTACGTTGGGTGGACGCTTGGGGGCAGGATTTTCTAACGAAGATCGTAAGTTTATTCAGAGTATTGTTCCCCAACTCGAAAACAGCGCTACTGCACGGCGTGAGCTTATCAACTTCATGATCAAGAAAAACATGCAGATCGTGGATGAGACGACCCGACTGGAAGAATACGCCCGTCAGAATAATGGTTTAGGTGGATTTAAGCCAAAAATACCATTGGCCACTACCCCAAAAACCGGTGCAGCGGCTATGTCTGATCAACAATTGTTAGACGCTCTGAAGAAAGCCAAACCTAAAGCAAAGGGGAAGTAAATGGCTGATCCAACCTACGAAGAGATGCTTAACGAGGCGCGTAGCCGGGGGCTTGTTACGTCTAGCGAATCGGTTATGTACGAAGAACAGCCTGGTCGCGGTGAGTTTTCCAAGTTTGCTGAATCGACGCTAAAAGGCATTCCCAAAGGTGTTGTTGATCTGTTTGGTGGATGGGGCAATCTTTACGATTACCTGTCTAAAAGTAAAACGCCCAGTATGTTTTCGTCCGCCGGTATCGCAAAAGGTATACGCGATTTGACTGGCGTAGATATTTTGTCCATTCCTGGCTATCGGGGTGCGTACGAATTTTCTTCGGCGGGCGCTCCACAAGCTGCGTTTACTGCGGTTGGATTTCCAGGTCTTTTTAGTCGTACACCGCTCGGCGTAGCCGGCGAATTTAGTGCGGCGGGCACCACTGGTCTAGCCGGCCAGCTAATTGCACCGGAAAGCCCCTTGGCACAGTTAGCTATTGGACTGTCGCCGTATGCCGCCAAAGGTGCCGTAGGGCTAACCCGTGAACGCATTACCCGCCCCGAAGGCATGTTCCCAATTGCGTCGGAACTACAAGATATGCTGCGCGTCGCGCCGATGACGCCCGGCCAAGCTGGCCTTAGCCGGCAACAGTTGGCTACCGAGGCGCGCGTCGCTGCCCGTCCTGAATCCGGCGCAGCGCCGCAGCAGTTTGCCCAGAAACAGGCGCAGAGCGTTGAGTCTTTCCTAACAAACCTGTTCGATCGCGCTTCTAGCCAGGCTATGTCCGCGCCAGCAGCCACCGAGAATTTGGTGGAGTCTTTTCGTAACTACGGAAAAGCACTGTCGTCGCGTTTGCGGTCAGACGCGAAAAAAGACTTTAACGCGGCCAAGGCAGCAGGCGGTCAAGTCGATACGTCACCAATTATTGGCGCGGTTGACAATTGGCTTAATACCTTGCCGCCCGAGTTGCGCGACATGTCGGCCATACAAAATGCCGCGCAAAGAATAAAGAATGAGTATTACATACCAGCTACGCCATCTACTACTACCCCATCGTCTATTCTTAACCAAGCCGGAGCGCCTGCGTCGGTCACAGTAACGCCCGGTACGCCGGCGCAAGCATTAAAGATCGATATTGACCGGCTGCAAAAGAATTTATCTGCTTGGGGTGAAGCGGTCTACTCAGGCAAAGCTGATTTCGGTAAAGGCAACATTTTTGAGGGTGTGGCGCCAGGTCAGGTAAAAGGCGCAGCAATCTCTGTGCTGAATGGCTTCCGCGAAGCATTGGATCAAGCTATTCAGCAAGGCGTCCCTGGAGCAGACAAACTAAAATCCGCCCGCGATAAGTTCAGCGCCAACATTAAAGCAATTGAAGAATATTCTAACCGCCCGCTAGTTAAATATTTTGATGTAGCTAACCCGAGCGAATTGGTGCCCGAGCAAGTTGTCAACAAACTGAAAGGTTTGCCGCCGTCGCAGCGCGCCATTTTGGTAGACGTTTTACAAAATAGCCCGAACGCTAATGTGCAAGGCGTACTGGATACGGTACGCCGTGCAGCATTTGATGACGTGCTGACAAAAGCGCAAATTGCCGGCGGCGCGGAGACAGCGCCAACCTTTGCTATTGACCGCGCGTTGCGCGAAATGGACCGCAAGTCTGGTTCACTTGGGCAGTTGTTTGCCAACCCTGCCGACCTGAAAGAAGCGCAACTGGCGATGAATGTCATGAAGCGCATTTTAACCGGCGAGGCACCGTCTACCGCCGCAGGGCCATCGGCCAGCGCAGCGTATACGGCCGCCCGCGCGGCTGGCGGTTCGGCTGCGGCTGCTCTATCGGTACGGGATTTTCTGTACCCCATCTTCCGTGACGTAGTGGCTAGTCCTGAAGCTTTTGCTAAAGTTATTTACCAAGCAGATAACCGCAAACTGTTACTGGATTTAGCCAAGCCAAAAACAACGCTAGATAAGGCATTCAGTGGAGCCAAGATTTTAGCTAAAGGTGCGGGTATAGGGATAGCTAGAGGCGTACCAATGATGGAAACAACGCAACCTAGCATGCCGGTCGAGCTTATGTCAGAGGGTGAGGCAGAAGCTCCATCTGCATCCTATGAAGATTTGTTGCGTGAAGCGCAGCAGCGTGGCTTAATTACTGAGGACTAAATGCCCTTCGCGCTTATCGCCGCCGCTAATACAGCAATTGCGGCGGCGAAGGCCGGATGTAAGCTTTACAAGGACATCAAAAACGCAGCAGGCGATGTCAAAGAAGTACTGGATGATTTGAAAAAGCAGTTCTCTGCTAAACCAAACCCATCCGTAGAGGAAAAAAAGCAGTACAGCGAAGAAGTACAGAGGGTGCAGGCCATCGCCAAGACAGACCCCAATGAGGCGCTAGGCGATATTGGCGAGCATCTCGGTAAGTTCATGGACGCTTATGACTCGATCATCAAGCTGTTCCTAAAAGAAGAGATGGAGGCCAAGAAGGTTTACAAAGGCGAAGAGAGTGTTGGACGGCGAGCGCTTAGGCGCGTGTTAATACGGTCCAGGCTTGATTCGATGTTGTCAGAAATACGAACAGAGATGACGTGGAATGCCCCGCCGGAACTCGGCGATTTATGGACGCGATTTGAGAAGATGTGGGAACAAATTAACCATGAACAATCAATCGCTCGCGCTGAGGAACTGCGGAAAGCTCAAATAGCGGCATGGCAACGGGCAAGAACAATAAGCAAGGCAAAGGCGCTGGCAACGTGGATTGGCGCGATCCTGTTCGTACAGGTGTGGCTATGGGCGGTGCTAATAATGATAAGGAAAAGTCAGACGTATCAATCATTATCGTCATATGTCTGGCAATAATGGCGCTGACGTTTGTCTTTGCAATCCCGTTACTCGGGATGGCTTACGTGGATATGAATAACGCCACAGTCGCTGCGGCGGAAGAGTTTAAGAGAATGCGCGAAGTGCGGCGCAAATATGTTTTAGAGCTTAGGAAACTGTATGAATCTGACGATCAGCCAGCTACGCCAGTTACTCCCGAAGAATAAGTACGTCGAGCACTGGCATCATGCTCTATCTGTGCTACTTCCTGACTATGATATTGATACGCCTCGTCGAGTGGCTGCTTTCATAGCCCAATGCGCGCATGAATCCGGCGGGTTCAGTGTGCTGCAAGAAAACCTTAATTACAAACCCCAAGCGCTGCGGCGCCTTTTTTCAAAGTATTTCCCCGATGATGCTATTGCTGGACAGTATTGCGCGAAACCTAACAAGCAGGAGGCTATTGCCAACCGTATTTACGCTAACCGTATGGGGAATGGCGATGAGTCTTCTGGTGACGGCTATCGGTTTCGGGGTCGTGGCCTTATACAACTCACTGGACGATCAAACTATCAAAACTTTGCTGACAGCATTGAAGTGGACGGGCGTCCGCTGAAGATCGACGAGGTGCCTGCGTACCTCGAGACGTTCGAGGGCGCAGCCCAAAGCGCATGCTGGTTTTGGGAGACGAATAATCTCAACAAGTGGGCAGACGAGGGCGACATCCTGACGCTGACCAAGCGCATCAATGGAGGAACGATTGGACTCGAAGACCGTAAAAAGCACTATGAACACGCTCTTCATGTGCTGGGCGCTCACTAGTCTGACCGCCTGCCAAGACCGCTTCAGGTACCCTTGTCAGGATCCGAAAAATTGGCAGTCGGCGGAGTGCAAACCGCCTATCTGCACCGCGACGGGCACCTGCCCTGAAGATGTCACGCAACCGGAAAAGGTGAGTAAATGAGCGTCGAAGAAAATCTAAACGCCTGGCTGAAGTTCATCATCGGGATTTGTTTTTGTTTGATCCTTATAATGATGGCGTCACTTTCCATGTATAGCGTCGTTTTTGTGACCCAACCGATGTCGGGACTAGCGCCTGCGGATAAAAACTTTTTTCTTTTGTTATCCGATATGAGCAAGTACATTCTCGGGGCATTGGCGACCCTCATTGCGGTCAAAGGCAAAGACCAGTTCGTGCCGCCAGGATTGACGACCGCAAAAGAGCGCGAAGATGCGATGAAGACGCCGCCCCCGACGTCGCCTGCACCGACGCCTGCGGCCAAGCGCGTTGAGCCAACAATCGAGCCAGTGTCAGCAGCAGCGCCTGTCGTATTAGGATTTAATGGCAAACCCGCGCCGCCTGCGGCGCCCCAACCGGAGATCGAGTGATGCGTAACCTCATTGCACTTATTGCGTTCGTCCCCCTTATCGCGTTTGCCGGCGGCGAAATGAAAAAAGTCTGCCATACGGAAAAGGACAAGAAAGGCAAAGAAGTCGAGGTCTGCAAGACCGTGAAGGTGCATAAGAAACTGGAAGGCAGCACCAAGGTTCCAACCGACAAAAAATAGGTGATGTATGGAAGACATACTTAAGAAACTGACGAATTTATTGGTGGAGGGCGGCGTAAAAGCTTATGGCGCCGTTGCCGATAGGTCTAAAATGCCGTCCAACAAACGGCTGTATTTAGACACTTTTGCCGACGAAAATAGGGGCCCAATTACCGAGCGAAATTTTACGGAGCAAGAGTTGCAGACTATTGCGGCGCTGATTCGCGCAAAGCAGGCAATGGACCCGTCAGGCGCTTCGGGTGTCATCCAATATAAAGATTACTTCCCGTTTTTGTCGGCTAAAGAAACTTCGCAGTCTGCTGGCGTAAACGCAGGCGATCGAAACCCGTATGAAAATATCCGTACTAGCTTGGGGCAGTTTAGGTATGTGATAGATCCTGTTACAGGGACGGTTCGCGTAATAGATCAGTACGACTTTAATAGATTGCAAGAGAATCGAGTAAACCAAGCTTTGCAGCGTGGCGACTACGTAATGAATACACTAGATCCGTATTCAGCGCTGCGTATATACGCGGGCGAGCGCATGCCACCAGGTACTGGACGGCCTGTTAACATACAAATCCCTGGTTTATTTAGCGGCGCTAAAAAATGAATCCCTATTTCATCGCGGGATCGGTCGTCGCAGTCGTCCTAGCCTATGGCATCGGCCATTGGCAGGGCGACGACGCGGGGCAGGCCAAGGTCAATGCGAAGTGGGATAGAGAGCGTGCTGAACAGATGGCGGCGTTTGCAGAAGCGCAGCGCCAAGCCCGCGAGAAAGAGCAAGCGTTGCAGCAAGGCGCTGACAATCTACGAATGGAGAAAGAACGTGAGATTAGGAATATCAACGCTCGCGCTACTGCCCTTGCTAACAGCTTGCGCGAGCGCCCGGATCGCCCCTCCCCCGAAAGCGGTGCCGTGTCCGGTACCGCCTGCGCTTGTAGTGGAGCGAGTGGAGCGCAACTGGCAAGGGGAGATGGAGAGTTTCTTGCAAGGTACAGTGCCGACGCAGCCCGGCTCGCAGCCTCGCTAGATCAGTGCATCAAGCAGTATGAAACGTTGAGGCAGAAGCAGTAAGCGCCTCGGGGTTCATCAAGGTTTCAACGCCTTGAGCGCATTTGATCCTAAAGTCTGACCATTTCTTTTGGTAGACCGGGTCTTCTGTTGGCGGCACCCAACCGTAGTTCGCGCGCCAGCGTATCGTGACGTCAGTAGTTGATGGGGTGTAGACGTAGTGATCGCCTGGCTTCATATTACTATTCTTCATTTTTCCTCCTGTCTTCGTTTTTCCTACGCGCATTGACTTTACTCCTGTTTATTTCATCAATCTCTTCCTGAGTGTAAACCGCTTTGTTGGCTTTTGGCGGTGTGATCGTTAGCCACACTTCGCCTGTGTAAGCAGATACTCCGCAGTTATAACAGCGCCGTAGCCGTTTGATACCGTCCGGCAAGCGTTGTGATACTACAACATATGTACGTGAATCGCATTCCTTACACTTCATCGTTCCAATGCCTTTGCCATAATTTCCTCGCGCTCGCGGGCGTCACGCAGCGCGCAGTAGCGCTGATGCAGACGTTGCAGATACGACGCGCGGCGGTAGGTTTCCAGTTCTGTTTGCAGTAGCGTCCAGACTTGTTTTTCGGTCAATTTAGACAGGCGCCCGTTTAGGGTGGTCCAGTTCATTCTAGACATATTACTTCCTTTCAAGTTTTTCGACTGACAGCAGCGTGCCGTCGGAATCAAAGCAAAAACGCACGTTGGGGTTGTCCATCTTAGCGTTCATGACCCCCGTGTACGGGTGGATAACAATGCGCCGCTCGGCAAACGTGAAGCGCGGTTTGACGCGGTACTGCGTATTGGCATCCCATGTCGGTTTTGCAGCTACCACCCAGCGTTTGTAGCGCCTGGAAAATGTCTCAACGAGCGCGCCTTCCGCCCAGGCTTTAATCAGTTCAGCGTGCGGATGTTTAGGCATCAGGCTTCCCCTTAAAGATGTCGATCAACTCAGCGTAAGCTGCTTTTGCATGCTCATGCGTTTTAGCCATCACTACTTCGCGTGCTACCTCGTACACTCGCGCCAGATCGCGCAGCATCCGCGCAGCTTCCAAGTCTTCCGGCCCGCGCGGCAACGTCTCCAAGTGCTCGCAAAGTTTTTCGACTCGCTTTCTCACCTTAGCTCCTCCAATGCAACGTCAGAAATAGCGCGCTTGTCGTGCAACGCGCCCCAGATACGCTCGTCAATCGTTTTTTCAGTCAGCATCACGTAGCACCAGACTGCGTGTTGCTGGCCGCTTCGGTGCAGCCGGCCAACCGTTTGCTCGTACAACTCCAGTGACCACGGCAGCGACAGAAATACAATGTGGCACCCGCCGTGTTGTAGATTAAGTCCGTGACCTGCTGACTTTGGGTGAAGCAAGAGTTTCTGAATTTCACCTCGGTTCCACCGTTCGACCACGTTCGGCGTATCCATCGTCGCAGCTTGCGGATAACGGCGACGAAGTTCTGCAAGCTCCTCCTGATAGGTATACGCAATGATCGTGTTCGCATGCTGGTTTTCCTCTAATAGTTCGTCCAATCGATCAAATTTGTGGCTGCTAAACCAATGTGATGTCTGCGTCGTCTTAAATTTGCCGTAGTCAACCAGCGCCTCGCGCTGCGTTTCGTAGACAAAGCCAGATGCCATCTGTTGCAGCTTGCCGGTCACAACTGCTGCATTTGCAGCGATCGCCTGCGCGTTAGGAAACTCGACAACGAAATCGCGCTTCATTTTGTTGTAGAGCGTATAGTCCATCGTACCGCGCACTTCGACGATATTTAACGGCGGCAGTTTGTCCTTGTATTCGCCAGCATCCAGCAGGTATGTCGCCGGTTTGATACGCTGCATGACCAACTCCAACGCTCCGCGTCTAGGCGACCAGTCGCCGAAATCCCGGTTCGTACATACAAAGTATTGCTGCAAGAAGGCGCCTTTGCTGCGGCCTAAGAGCGACTGGTCGATGATCTTGCATTGGCCGAAGACGTCTTCCAGACCGTTGGACGTGAACGATCCGGTCAGGCCCCAGCGAATCTTGATGTGTTCGATCGCTTTGAAGAGCGCCTTGAATCGCTTGCCGGACGGGTCTTTTAGCCTGGTCAACTCATCAAAGACGATTGCGTCAAACCGGCTTAGACCGTAATCGGCCAGCCATTGCAGATTGTCGTAGTTGATGACGACGACGCTGGAGTTGACGCGCTCAATGGCGCGCAGGCGATCCGCTGGCGAGCCAACAGCTAAAGATAGCTTTAGCATCGGCGCCCACTTTGGCGCCTCAACTGGCCAAACATCGGTGCATACGCGCTTGGGGGCGACGACCAAGAAACGACTAGCCACACCATCGTAAATGGCGTCCCTCATGGCGGTCAGTGTGATCGCGGTCTTGCCAGCTCCCACGGGCGCTAAGATCATCGCCCGATCGCGCGCATAAAGAAAATCAGCGGCCTCGTCTTGGTACGGGCGGAGTTTCATTGATCTTGCGTCCGAAAAATAGATCGTGCAGGTTGCGAGTGTTTTGTTTTTCCCACTCTTTATTCTTACGCGTTTGTTCGGCGCGTTCGCGGTCAAGTTTCCAGTTCATATAATCTTCCTTGCCCATTCATCTATTTGCTCCTTTGTCCAAAGCACTGCATGTTTTTGATTTAAGTGCTGCATTGTCAATAAGAAAAACTTTTGCAAAGCAGACAACCGACCATTCGTTGTTTTTAGTTCAATAAACCACGTCTCGCCATTCGGCAGGCAGGCGATCCGATCACAGACGCCGCGCTGGGTTACAGAGCGGAACTTGTACGTCTGGCCACCGAGGCGCTCGACTGCCCAGACAAAATGCTTTTCTACTTCAGATTCTTTCATGTGTTGTAGCTTAAATGATTTAAAAATGTTTGACAAGCGGTTTTTTGCCCGCTATGCTGAAGGCTCAATCAGTTCAGGAGAATACAATATGAAAGCGTTTCCAACCCAAGATGCGTATGCCATGAGTACTGATCGCGGCATGGATTTGCGCGATTACTTCGCGGCGAAAGCTATGGCGCATTGGTTGTCGATTCCGTTAGGTAAAGATCAGTTAGCGATTGTGGCGAAAAGCGCATATGAGGTGGCAGACGCCATGATGGAGGCGCGCAAATAATGGCTCACTCCAATATCGTAGGGGGCAGCACCGCCAAGCGCGTCATCGCTTGCCCTGCGTCTGTCAAGCTATGCCAGCAGATGCCACCGCAGATCGAATCCGAACACGCAGCGCGTGGGACGCTACTGCACAACGTCATGGCTGAACTCTTGGAGTTCGATAAAAAGCCCGAGCAGATGCTTGGCGCTACTTACAAAACCCAAGTCTTAACGCAGGAGCTAATCGATGAGAAGGTTATACCCGCTCTGGAAGCACTCTCGGAAATTGACCCAGACAATCAAATGGACTATATGGTCGAAACCCGAGTGGGGTTTGGAGATTTTCTTCCTGATGTATTCGGTTCTACTGACTTACTGGGTCGTATTGGCAGCAGGGCTATTGTTCTCGACTGGAAATTCGGTGACGGGGTTCTTGTTGACGCTGACGATAATCCCCAGCTGCTATTTTATGCGGCGGCAGCTATGCGTACTCCATCGGCCAAGTGGGTTTTTGAGGGTGCCGATGAAATTGAACTCATCATCGTCCAACCTCCCGCGATCCGGCGCTGGGTCACTAATCGCGCGCGGGTTGCTAATTTCGAACTCCAGCTCTTACGAGCCGTCACGCAAGCGACTCGCCCTGATCCGCTAATGCAAACCGGCGACCATTGCCGGTGGTGCACTGCAAAACCCATCTGCCCTGAGATGAACGGCGAAGTCGAGCGAGCGCTAAAGATGCAGCTCTCTGCGCTGCCAGCCGAGCAAATTAGCGTCATGCTAGGCCAAGCTGACCGCTTGGAAGACTTCATCAAAGACCTGCGCGCGCTGGCGTTCAATATGCTCGACAAAGGCCACAAGGTGCCAGGCTACAAACTGGTGGCCAAGCGCGGCACGCGCAAGTGGGTAAATGAAGATTTAGCTTTTGGATGGCTCCAAGATAAAGAGATATCTCCATACAAAAAAGAATTTATTTCGCCTGCACAGGCGGAAACTGCGCTGAAAAAGCGTAAAATCAAACTTCCGGACGAGCTGGTTACATCAGTGTCGTCTGGCAGTACCTTGGTGCCGGAGAGCGATCCCCGTCCCGAGGTTCTTCAAATCGGCAAGCAGCTTGCTGCTGCCTTATCTAAACTACAGTAAAGGAAAGTACTATGTCATTCGCACTCGCAAATCTCCCCCCTGTTTCTTCCCTGTCTGTCGCTCTGCGTACTCTTGAGAAAGACGTCGGCGCTGTTGGCTCCGTCATTCTGAAGATGGACAAAGGCGGCCACTGGATTTACGGCGCTGAACAAACCGAAGTCGAGTCTGACAGCACGTGGGCAGTCAATCCATTTTCTTTCATCCACGGCTATATCGCGTGGGGTGATGGTGAAGTCCTTGGCGAAATGATGGTGCCTGTCACTGAGCCGAAGCCTGAACTGCCACCTGTGCCGCACGGCGCAAAGAAAGGCTGGGAAGTACAAGTGGGCATGTCGCTGAAATGCCTATCAGGCCCTGATAAGGGTCTGGAAGTGCGCTACACGACAACTTCAGTGGGCGGCAAGCGCGCTGTCAATACGCTGGGCGTGGCAATCGCCGCTCAGTGCGAGACAACGCCGGGCAAGCCTGTGCCAGTCGTTGCCTTGAAAAAGGACAGCTACCAGCACAAGTCCTACGGCAAAATCTACACACCTGTCTTTGAAATTCAAGACTGGGCGTCGATGGATGGCCAGACAGATGAGGCCGAAGCAGCAACAGAAGAGGCGGCGCCGCAGCGTCGTCGTCGTTCGGCCTAAGTAATACGGGGGAAAGCGGATGCCGGGGAAGCCAGACCGCACCACTGGCGACGAGAAAGAACCGGACGCAGCGAGTACCCCACCTATTCCCATGAATAAAATTCTCTGGATCGATTTCGAGACGCGCTCTCGA
>Ga0255150_1000181_pt1 | contig 25973 bp, 42 predicted proteins | sample Atl_Yuk_RepA_8h_FD_183634 | JGI IMG/M metagenome (GOLD analysis project Ga0255150, IMG submission 183634) | Freshwater microbial communities from Altamaha River, Georgia, United States - Atl_Yuk_RepA_8h | ecosystem: Environmental > Aquatic > Freshwater > River | place: USA: Georgia | collected...
TGCCGCTCCCGGGTGCTGCTGCCCCGGTCGAGGCGGCTCCCGCCGCGCCCGCCGCTCCTGCGGTGCCCGCTGCGCCCGTGCCGACCCCGCCCGCAGCTGCGCCGGTGGCCCCGGTGCCGACTCCCCCGGCAGCTCCGGCGGCGCCCGCCGCCCCGGCTGCGCCCGAGGGCGAGACCATCGAGGGCTTCGATCAGCTGCCGGCCGCGACGCAGACCGAGATCCGCCGGCTGCGCGCCGAGGCTGCCCGCTACCGCACCAGCGCCGAGCAGGCTGCGCAGGCCGCCGCCGAGCAGGCCCGCGCCGAGGCCGCGCGTCTCGCGGTGGAGCAGTTCGCCGCATCGGTCGGCTACCAGATTCCCGAGGGCACCGCTCCGGCGGCCGCCCTCGACGCGGCTTCCGCGTCCGCCCGTACCGCGAAGGTTGACCTGCAGGTGTTCCGCACCGCGGCGGCCCTGCCGGGCGTGAACCCCGACTACATCATCGACAGCCGTGCCTTCCAGGAGAAGGTCGCGGTGCTCGACCCCGCGGCCGCCGATTTCGCCACCCAGGTGGATGCGATCGTGCGCGCCGAGGTCGCAGCGAACCCGGGCAGGTACGGGTCGGGCCAGGAGCCCGCCCCGGTCGTGACCAGTCCGGGCCATGGGGTCCCCGTCGGCGATTCGCGTCCCGCCGGAGCCGAGACCATCCAGTCCGTATTGGCCAAGCTGAACGGCGAGGAGCCGCGCACCCCGGGTGTGCTGCTCTGATCCGCGACGTGCGGCAATTCTGAGAGGAAGAACCAGTCATGGCGAACGCATTCGCTACCCCGGACGTGATCGCGCAGCGCGCGCTCGCGTCCCTGATCAACCAGTCTGTCATGCTGCCCCTGGTCTACCGCGATGTCGAGAGCGACTTCGCGCGGGCCAAGGTCGGCGATACCGTGAACGTGCGCAAGCCGGCGGTGTTCGAGGCCAAGCCGTTCAACCGCGCCTCGGGCATCGAGATCCAGGACATCACCGAGACCACCGTGCCGGTGGTGCTCGACCAGTTCTGGGACGTGTCGTTCGCGATCACGGCCGAGCAGTTCGCGCTGGAGGTCGATCAGCTTCAGGAGCGGGTCATCAACCCCGCTATGGAGGCGATGGCTCTCGCCGTCGACCTGTCGATCCTGAGCCTGCGCGACGACATCACTAACGAGGTCGGCCAGGGTCCGAATGGCACCCCGCCGAGCGCGCACACCTACAACGATCCGAAGGTGCTGATCGACGCGGGCAAGGTGCTGAACGACTACGCGGTGCCCCAGGCGGGTCGCAACGCGGTCGTTGGCACCCAGGGCCAGGCCGACTGGCTCGCGACCGATACCCTGGTCAACGCCGGTGCCGCCGGTGACACCCTGGCTCTGCGCCAGGCGTCGCTCGGTGCCGCGCTGTTCGGCTTCCGCCCGTACTGGACCCAGAACATCAAGGGTCCGGCCGCGGGTTCCATCCCGGAGCCGGGCGACAGCCTGACCGAGGTCGGCGTGGCCTTCCACCCGACCGCCTTCGCGTTCGCCTCGGCGCCCCAGGAGCTCGCTCCGGGTGCGACCGGCTCGGTGCAGGACTTCCGCGGCCTCTCGCTGCGGGTGACCTGGGACTACGAGCAGCGGGCGAAGCAGACCATCTTCTCGGTGGACCTGCTCTGGGGGGTCAAGACCCTCGACGCGAACCGCGCGGTGCTGATCAAGGGCGCCGACGAGGAGTCCTGATCGGCGGCCCCGCCGGCGGCTCGGCTCGCTCCCGTAGCCGTCGGCGGGGCTTCCCCGTATCTGGTCGATCGACACGCTGAGGAGGCACACCGGCATGGATATCGTGTTCGTGGTCAGGGAGGGGGCGAACGAGGAGCTGCGGCACGCTCTCCGCTCGGTGGAGAGGTTCGTGCCGCATGATCGCGTCTGGATCGTTGGGGGCGGCCCGGAGTGGCTGCGCGGGGTGGAGCGGATGCGGCTGCCGCAGTCGAAGTCGAAGTACGAGGCGACGACGCGGAACCTGCTGGCGATCGCGGAGCACCCCGACCTGTCCGAGGACTTCCAGTACTGGAACGATGACTTCTTCGCGCTGCGGCCGGTGCCGGCGGCGGGGCCGGAGCCGATGCATCGGGGCACGGTCGCGTCGGTGCTGGCCGACTACCGGGCGCGGCTCGACACCGAGTCGCACTACGTCCGGGGCATGGACGCGACACGCTCGGCGCTCCTCGAGGCGGGGTTCGGGGAGCCGTTGTCGTGGGAGGCGCACGTCCCGATCGTGCTGAACCGGAAGCTGCTGCGCGAGTCGCTGCTCTGGGGTATCGAGCACGTCCGGGCGCCGGTCGTCCACAAGCGCACAATCTACGGGACGCTGGCCGGCCTGGAGGGGCGCGAGATCGCCGACCCGAAGGTGAACGACGTGGAGGGCTGGGTGGGGTCGGCGTCGGGCTGGTGCTCGACGTCGGATGCGGTGTTCCAGCATGGTGTTGCGGGGCGGGTGCTGCGCGACATCTTCGCGAGCCCGTCGCGGTTCGAGCAGCCGGTGGGCGAGCGCGCGGCACGCTCGGCGGCTCCGCAGGTGCTGTGGCGGCACAAGCTGACCGGGCGGGTGGTGCGTGGCGGGGAGCGGAAGTTCGCGCATATGGCCCGGTGGGAGCGGCTGGGGTGGGAGGAGTCCCGGGCCTGGGAGGCGCAGGAGCGCGCGGATCGGGCGCTGGCGGCGGCGAGGGCGGCCCAGGAGGCCGCTGAGGGTGTACCGGCCTACCAAGGCCGGGCGTAGGGGCTGTGCGGAGCGCACGGCGAGCGAGAGGACGAGGACATGGCGACGAGGATCGAGCTGCCGGGTGTGCAGCGTGGTGAGCGGAGGATCGCGGGCGTGCTGTTCGTGGACGGGGTGGCGCGGGGTGCCCGTGTCGGGCCGAACGCGACGCGGCGGCTGCTCGACCTTGGCGCGCAGTTCATCCCCGAGGAGGAGCCGACGGTGGAGCCGGTCGAGGTCGTGCTGCCGGAGCCGGCCGGGATCGGTGTGGCCGCGCCGGTCGAGGACGTGCCGTCGGCGGACGAGGAGTCCTGATCATGGCGCGGGTGTACGCGACGGTCGCGGAGGCTCGGGCGCTCTCGGGGCTGCCGCTGACGGATGAGGCGGCGGCGGCGCATGATCTGCGGCGTGCGGCGCGGCTGATCGACCGGGTTCTGCTCTCGGCGGTGTACCCGGTCGATGCGGACGGCTACCCGACGGACGAGGCGCTGCGGGAGCTGCTGCGCGACCTCTCGGCGGAGCAGCTGGTGTTCTGGGACGAGACCGGGGATGCGACGGGCGCGACGGTCGGCGGCTCAGGCGGCTCGATCGGTGACGTGTCGCTGCCGGGCGGGAACTCGGCGAAGCCGTCGCCGGATGATCGGCAGCGGGCGCGGCTCTCGCCGGACGTGGCGGACACGCTGCGCTCCAGCGAGCTGGTGCGGTTCCGGGTGGCGGGGTACTGACATGGTGCGCATGCCGAAGCAGATGATGCCGCACGGGGGGCTGGTGCGGTTCGAGCCGTTCCTGGGCGTGACGGGTGCTGGCGAGCAGTTCGGGGCGGCGGTGACTCCTCGGCGGGCGGCGATCCAGTCGGGCACGAAGATCGTGAAGAACGCGGCCGGCCAGGAGGTCATGGCCTCGGGCGGGGTCTGGTTCGACCCGGAGTACCTGCCGCCGGAGGGGTCGCGGATCACGGTCTGGCTGGGTGGCCCAGCGGAGCGCGAGACGCGGGTGGTCGCGGTGGAGTATCACGAGCACGGCGGGGCGTTGCCTGCGCATGTCCAGGTCTGGGTCGGGTGATCGGCGATGTCGGTGCGGTGGCATGGTGACGACGCGAAGCGGCTGACACGGCGCGGCGGGGTGCGGGGGCTGAACGTGGCGGCCGAGGCGCTGCTGGGGCAGTCGCAGGCGCTGACTCCGGTGGATACGGGCGACCTGCGACGTTCGGGGACGGTGTTCCCCGCCTCGGTGCAGGACCCGACGGCTGTGGTCGCGTTCCGGGTGCCCTACGCGGCATTCGTCCACGAGGGGGTCGACCTGCGGTTCCGCACGGTGAAGAACCCGCGGGCGCAGGCGAAGTTCCTCGAGCAGCCGCTCCGGCAGAACGCGGCCAAGCTCGCGGCGCTGGTGGCGCGGGAGATCAGGCGCGAGTTCGGCGCCCCGGTGGGAGGCGGTGCGGCATGAGCGGGTACTTCTCGGAGCTGCTGGCGGGCGTGGCGGTGCGGATCGCTGAGCGCACACCGGCGGTATGGCGGCCGGATGGGCCGGTGTACGGTGCGGGCGAGATAGGCATCGTCCTGGGCGAACTGCCGACGGGGCCAGCGGCTGCTGTGGCGCTGGCGGTCTACGATGACGCTGAGGCTCCGAGCGGGGGGGCCGGCTCGACGTACAACCCCGCGGTGGAGGTGGCGCTGACGTACCTGCAGGTGCGGTGGCGTTTCGCTGACTATGGGGACGCGATGGATTTCGGGTGGGCGGTGCGGAGTGCTCTGCACAAGAAGCCCTACACGATCCCGGCACTCGGACGAGTGATCGGGTACGCAGTGTCGATGGGGCCGCTTGGCCGCGACGACAACAACCGCTGGATGTTCTCGCTGAACCTCCAGTTCAGGGCTCGCCGGGAGCGAACTTGAGCAGGCGGTGATCCCGCCCGGAGGAGCCGGGGCGAGCTCGCAGGACGCGGCGGGTAGACCCTGGGGAGGCTGGGCATCGAGTAGAAAGGAAGATCGACATGGCAGAGTTCGAGGACATCGAGCCCACGCCGGGCGACAACGGGAACACCTTCGAGTGGCTGCTGGACATCAACACCGGCACCCGCGAGACGCCGGTGTGGACGAACCTCCCGGACATCACCGGGGTGAATCCGACGGGTGCGCCGAAGCTGAAGGACGTCACGACCTACGCGAACAAGGGCAACACTGCCCAGCGTAAGGTCGGCGAGGACTTCACCTTCGCGTTCGCCGTGCTGGGCATCCGGGACGACACCGGGGAGTTCCAGGCGGCGGTCATTGCGCTGATCGAGGCCGCGGACGCGATCGGCGAGGACAACGTGGTGGGCTACCGCTACTACCACGCGACCTCGCCGTCGCTGGCCTACGAGGGCACCGCTGCGGTGCAGTGGAACCGCCAGAACACCGGGAACGACGACCCGGAGTTCTTCGCCTTCACGCTGACCGGGCAGGGTGACCGTGCCCGGATCACGAACCCGGCGATCCCGGAGTCCTAGAGGCTCCCCCCGGGGCTGGCTCCGCACATATGGTGGCGCGGGGCCAGCCCTCCCCCGAATGACAAGACCCGAGAGCAAGACCCGAGAGCGAGAGGACAGACGACATGGCAATCACGGCGACCGAGGAGGGTCGGCACCTGGTGCTGACCCTGGGCGACGGCCAGAAGATCAGGATCAAGCCGGTGCCGGCGGCGAAGGGTGCGGAGCTGGCGGCGCAGTGGCTGAACATCACCTTCGGCCGGTTCCCGACGATCGAGGAGCTGGGCGAGGCGGGGCGCGAGTTCTCGCGCGGTGCGCTCTCCGGCGAGCACGAGGAGATCCTGGCTGAGCTGCGGGCGGCGGAGCTCGCGGAGGTCGTGAACGCGGCGTTCTACTGGAACGTGCAGGGCGGCGGCCTGAACCTGGTGCAGCGCATGCTCCAGGACGGCCACCCAAAAGGCGCGCAGCGGGAGCTGCTGGAGAGCATGGGACTCTGGGAGAACTTCGAGGCGGCGCAGGAGGCGGTGCGATCCGCCTTGCGCGGACAACTGCGGAACTTGCCCAGTGGGGAGTCGGAGAGCCCGATCCCGTCACCGGCCGCTACCCCCGATACGACCTCCCCGACTGGTATCGAGCCGAGCAGCGCCGGCAGCTCCGAGAGTTCGGACAGCGCGCCCACGGTGGCAAAGCTGCCCGCCGCGAAGCGGAGCATCCGGCAGAACGTCGGGAGGTCGAGCGCTTCACGATGAGCGAGCTGATCCGGGCAGGACTGGAGACCTGGGACCGTTCCACGGCCCCGGACCTCCACCAGTTCTTCGGCCTGGACGACGAGCGCCCGAGTTTCTGGCGGCGGCCTTGGCGGTCGCTGGTGGGCCGGATGGTGGCGCTGCTGGATGTCGAGGGGTCCCGACTCTCTGCGGAGATGACCCGACGGCAGGAGGCGAAGAAGAAGGCAGAGGAGGCACGGGCGAGCGAGGCCGAGCCGGGCGCACGGGCGCTCGGTTAGACGACAGGGAAGGGAGCGGCCGGTGGGCGGTTTCGACGTTGGCGAGCTTGTCGCCAGCATTCGGCTTGACGGCATCGACGCCTACAACCGTGGCCTCGATCAGGCGGAGCAGCGGCTGCGCTCGACCGACGTGCAGTCGGAGCGGACGAGTTCGCGCCTGAACTCGATGATGACGGGCGCGGCTGCGCTCACCACGGCCGCGACGGTCGCCCTCGGCGCCTACATCGCCGGCCTGGCCCGGGTGGGCCTGGAGTACAACCAGCTGCAGCAGACGTCGAGGGCGGCACTGAACGCGATTCTCGGGTCAACCGAGGCCGTGAACGAGCAGATGGCGCAGCTCGATGCGTTCGCGGCGACCTCGCCGTTTGCGAAGTCGGTGTTCATCACCGCGCAGCAGCAGATGCTGGGCTTCGGCATCGAGGCGCGGAAGGTGATCCCGTACCTCGACGCGATCCAGAACACGACGGCGGCGATCGGCGGCAACAACCAGACGGTCGCCGAGCTGACGTTCATCATGGCCCAGATCTCGGCGGCGGGGAAGATCACCGGGCAGGACCTGATCCAGTTCGGGCAGCGCGGTGTCAACGCGGCCGAGCTGATCGGCTCTCAGATGGGAAAGACCGGCGCCCAGATTCGTGCGGACATCACCGCTGGCGCACTCGATGCGAACGATGCGCTCGACGCGCTCGCGGCCGCGATGCAGGAGCGGTACGGCGCGGCAGCCGAGAACGTGAAGAACACGATCGTGGGCGCGACGGACCGGATCAAGGCCGCGTCGCGCGACATCGGCGCGCTGCTCGCGGCACCGTTCGTGGACCCGCAGGGCGGCGGCTACTTCGTGACCTGGGGCAACCAGGTCGCGGACAACCTGCGGCAGCTCCAGCGGCTCACGGGGCCGATCGTGGAGGCGCTGGAGCGTCGGGCGCTTCCGGCGATCGTCGGCATTACGCGGGGTCTGGACTCGATGCGGGTGCAGCTGAACGCGGTGTCGGTGGACGACCTCGAGCGGGGTTTCTCTCGCCTCGCCGAGCATGCGCCAGCGGTCGGTGCGCTCGCGGGTGCGGTGTTCGGGCTGTCCACGAACATGCTGAACAGCATCCCGGTGATCGGGACCTTCGCTCGAGTGTTCGCGCCGATCCCGACGGCGCTCGCGGCGGCGGCGCTCGCGTCTCCGGAGCTGCGGGACGCACTCGGGGGACTCCTGGAGGAGTTGCGGCCGCTGCTGACGATCGTGGGGCGTGTGGCGGCCCTGTTCTCGGACGGGCTGAACGTGGCGATCCCGATCGCGACTGGGGTGGTGCGCGCGCTCGCGGTCGTGGTGGGGCCGATTGTGGACTTGCTGACGGCGATCCCTGCCCCGGTGCTCGCTGCCGTCGCGGCGTTCGTCGGGATGAACCGTGTCGCGCCGCAGGTCCTGGGTTTCTTCCGCGATGCGCGGTTCGCGGTCACGCACTTCCTCGGCCAGATGGGGCTGCTCCAGGGGCAGACGGCGATGGTCGGTGCCTCGCTCGCGACGGGGGCGACCCAGGCCGGTCTGTTCTCGCGTGCGGTGTCGGCGGCTGGCAACGCGCTGAAGGCCGCGTTCGTGTCGAACCCGGTGGGGCTGATCGTGACGGCGCTGGCGACGGCGGTGGGGCTGCTCACCTGGGCGTTCACGGCGAACGCGGAGGCCGCGCGGGAGCAGCAGGAGCGGGTGGATGCGCTCAAGGGGACTCTGACCGAGACGTCGGGCGAGGTCACCCGGGCGACGCAGAAGATGGTCACCGATGCGCTGCGGCCCGCGGCGGAGGGGTTCGCGCTGATCGGTTCCTCGGCGGAGGCGGCCGGGCAGGCTGTCACGGGTTCGGCGCGGCAGCAGGCGGCGCTCCTCGAGGCGATTCGGCTCCGGGCGCAGGACCTGGGCGACGCATACCGGGCGCAGGCCGAGGCGGCGGGCGGAGCGACGAAGCTGAGCGGCGACGTTACGCGGGCGTACTACGCGGAGTCCGAGGCGCTGCGGCAGGCGCGGGATGCGGTGATCGAGCAGGCGGAGGCGATCAATGCGGCGCGGGAGCAGCGGCGCGCGGAGATCGAGATGGTGCGCGAGTACCAGAGGAGCTTGGACGATGCTGCGCGGTCGAATGCTCGGCTGAACGAGTCGGTGGAGATCGCGCGCGATGCCTACGAGGATGCGGGGTCGCGGCTCCGGGCGCTGAACCAGGCGCTGGACGAGCTCTCGGGCGGGTCGAGGTCGGCGGCGCAGGCCGAGCGCGACCTGAATGAGCAGACGGATCGGCTCGCGGCGGCGTTCTCGGAGACCGACAGCAAGGGGCGGAACCTCGCGCGCAGGCTGGTCGATGCGTCGGGCGCGATCGATACCACGTCGGTCGCGGGCCGGCGCATGTTCGACACGGTGGATGGTCTGAACACTCAGATGCAGCAGGCGCTGATCGAGGCTGACCGGCTCGCGAAGGCGAACGGTGAGGTCGGGCTGAGCTTCGAGGAGGCGAACGCGGTGGCGGCCCCGTACATCGACTCGCTGCGTGAGGTTGGCCGGGAGGCGGGCCTGTCCGACGAGCAGATTGAGGGCATGATCGGGAAGATGCTGGCGGTGCCGACCACGGTGTCGTTCCTGCTTACGGACAACGGGTCGATCTCGGAGAACGACCAGGCGCTGCTGTCGATCGTGAACCAGCTGCAGACGATCCCGACGGGCACGATCCGGCTGCAGAACCAGTCGCCGGAGGTCCTGGAGGCGCTGCGGGAGCTGGGGTTCACTGTCGAGGAGCTGCCTGAGGGTGAGGTCGAGATCACGTCGAACGACGAGGCGATCGGCGCGGCGCTCGACATCCTCTCGAAGAAGATCGAGGAGCTGCCGCCCGGGGTGGTCGAGGTCGAGACTGACGGGGTGCCGGAGGCTGAGCGGGAGCTGAACCATCTGGCTCGGGATCGGGTGGCGGTGATCCGCACACGGGTGGAGCAGGCGAACGGCGGAGTCGTGGTGCCGCGCGCGGATGGTGGCATTCACTCGGTCGGGCGGGTGGTGCCGGCGGCGAGCGGGCGCCTGCGGGAGCCGCAGATCGTGCCTGGCGGGTCGAACATCCTCTGGGGTGAGCCGGAGACGTTCGAGGAGGCGTACATCTCGCGGAAGCCGGCGGCGCGCGCCAGGAACGAGGCGATCCTCGATCGGGTGGCGGGCTGGTTCGGTGGCGAGTACCTGCCCGAGGGTGAGGCGGGGCGGGCGTCGATGTTCCGCGGTGGCGACACGTTCCAGGCGACGTTCCAGCTGGCCCCGGTGCCGGGGCTATCGCCGGAAGCTCAGGCGCTCCGCGCGGCGGACGCGCTTATGGTCAAGACGGCAGCGAGGAGGCGACGTGGCTGAGGTGGAGTTCAGGATCGAGCCGGTGCAGGGCAACGCTCTGCCGCTGGGCACCGATCTCGGGGTGCCGGGGCGGTGGCGGATGCTCTCGCCGAGCATCGGGCTGGGGTCGCCTGCGGAGGACCCGCAGACGGCGCGCTCGCCGATCGCGGGGTCGCGGTTCCTCGGCTCGCGCACGGTCGAGCGCGCGCTGATCCTGCGGCTGGAGTGCAATGGCTCCTCGAGGTCGGACACGGAGGCGGCGATCCGGTCGCTGGATCGTGCGCTGCATCCGGTGGGGCAGTCGATGCCTCGCCTGGTGGCGCGGTACACGTCAGGGGCTGAGTGGGAGCTGCCGTTCACCTACGAGTCGGGGCTGGAGGAGGCGTACCAGGCGTGGGGTGATCGGACGGCGGAGTTCACGGTGGCGCTGCTGTGTCCGCAGCCGTTCTGGGTGTCGCGCTCTTCGGTGCCGATCGGGCCGGTTGCGCCGCCGGAGGAGTCGGACCCGCTGCTGCCGCCGCTGATCGAGCTGAACGTGTCGAGCTCGACCGTGCTGGGGTCGGTGCAGGTCACGAACCCCGGGGACGTCCCGGTGGATGTCGCGTGGACGATCACGGGGCCGGGTGGCCCGACGCAGATCATGATCGGCGGCCGCGGGTGGCGGCTGAACACGGTGCTGGGTGTCGGTGACGTGGTGCGCGTCGAGCGGCAGCTCGGCCGCTGGGTCGTGCTCGATCAGGATGGTGAGAGTCTGCGGGCGGATATGGACCCGGCCCCGAAGTTCCCGCAGCTGCCGCCGGGCACATCGACGGTGCTGATCGAGATGGCGGACGGTGTGGCTGGGCAGTCGTCGGTGGCGGGCGCGTTCAACCCGCGCAGGCGGGTGGTGTTCTGATGCAGATAGAGGACATTTCGGTCGAGATCCGCGATCGCGACATGCTGCGGCAGCACACGCTGCCGGAGCAGGACTTGGTGGGCGCGGTGTTCACGCGCGTCGGCAACGGGGTCGGGGCGTGGCGGCTGGTGCTGCCCGCGACGATCGAGGAGGCGCCGGGGCGGGTGGTGCCGTATCCGCCGGCGGAGGCGCTGCGGCAGCCTGGCGCGGGCATCATCGTGACGATCGGTGATGCTGTGTTCGTGTCGGGGCCGCTGGAGGCTCCGCTGCTGGAGTACACGGATGAGCATCCGCGCGGGCAGTGGACGTTCGAGGGGCCCACGGACGAGGCGTTCGTTGAGGACCCGGTGGCGTTCCCCGACCCGTCGGAGGCTGACCCGGGCGCGCAGTCGCGGTCGAATGACGTGCAGGCCGGGCCGGCCGAGTCGTTGCTGAAGTACTACGTCCGGGCGAACGTTGGCGAGGATGCGGTGCCGGAGCGGGCGTGCCCGTTCCCGCTGGTGTGTGAGGCGGACACGGCGCTGGGGCCGACGGTGGAGCGGTCGCCGCGGTTCACGAACCTGCTGGCGGTGCTCCAGTCGATCGCGGCCGAGTCGGGCTGGGCGTTCGACGTGGTGCAGCAGCGTGACCCGGTGGACGGGGAGCGGCTGGTGTTCCGCACGCGGCAGCCGCGCGATCTGCGCCTCGAGCTGGAGTTCGACACTGAGGCAGGGAACCTGGACGAGGGGTCGACGCTGGTGTCGCCGCCGATGGTGACGCGGGTGATCGTCGGTGGGCAGGGTGAGGGCACTGAGCGGCAGCTGCTCCAGGTGACGACGCTGGAGAGCGAGTCCGAGGAGGAGCTGTGGATGCGGCGGCGTGAGCTGTTCCTCGATCAGCGGCAGACGGACTCGGAGGACGAACTGATCGGCGCGGCCAAGGCTGAGCTGGTGGAGGCGCTGCAGCTGCGGTACGGGATCAAGCTGGTGCTGCCGGCGGCGCTGGAGTACTCGGAGTTCGACGTCATGGATCAGGTGCGGGTGGTGCTCGGTGCGGAGCCGGTGGACACCTACATCGCGACGAAGACGGTGACGGTCACGACGGACGGTGTGCGCCTGTCTGCGACGGTGGGGAACCCGCAGGATGATGATGTGCAGGCGGCGGCGATTCGTGGCCTCCAGCGGGTGCAGGAGCGGCTGAGCGCGCTGGAGACGGCGGATGCAAACCCGGAACTGCAGCAGCTCCGGGAGGACGTAGAGGAGTTGCAGCAGGGCTACCGGCTGCTAGCGGTCGTCGCCTATACGTCCTCGGGTGTCTTTGAGAAGGCAGACTACCCCGGCATGGTGGCGGCGCGGTTCAGGATGGTCGGCGGCGGCGGCGGCGGCAGCACGACCACTACGACCTCGCGCGGTCGCGGTGGTGGTGGCGCAGGGGGATACGCTGAGAAGTTAGTGCTGGAGGCCGACCTCAGCGCGACTGAGACGATCACTGTCGGGGCTGGTGGCTCTGCGGCTAGTTCCGGCGGCAACACGGTCGCTGTTGGTATCACTTGCTACGGCGGACAAGGTGCCGGTGACGGTGGCGGCAGTGGCGGTGACGTGAGCGGCACTGCTGACCTCGCCTTCCGGGGTTCAGGTGGAGGTTCCGGCTCTGGTAACGCATCGACCTCCTGGAGTTTCAGCGGCCAGGGAGGCGACTCCCCCTGGGGTGGTGGTGGCCGTGGACGCTTCTCCATTGGCACGGCCTACGACGGCCAAGACGGCAGCGGGTATGGAGCTGGCGGCGCGGGTGGTTCCCGCGGTTCGGATTCGTCTAACGCAACTGGCGGCGCGGGCGCTCCGGGGCGAGTCGAAGTGGAGGTCTACGCATGATGATGGTGCCAGTAGAGAGGTGGGCCGTCCTCGGCGACGAGGGGCTGGTCGTGAACGTGATTCTCTGGAACCCAGCGCATAACTACAGCCCAGGAGATGGAGAGTGTGTGGCGTTGCCCCCGGACTCCCCGGTGGGGCGCGGGTGGCGGCTGGTGGGCGATAACTGGGAGCCGCCGGAGCCGTTTGAGGAGACCGAGGAGCCTCCTCCTCCTGTGCCGGCGCGCCCTGCGGTGGGGTCAGCGCGAACGCCGATTGCGCTGGCCCTGGGCGCGCACGTCGATGTAGGCGTGGACCTCGACCGGGCAATGCCAGACGCCGAGTACGAGGTGTCGGTAACGCCGACCGGGGCGCTGATCGGCGGGGCCACGCTGTCAGTGCGGTCGCGCACCACCACGACGGTTACAGTGCGCGTGACGGCGCTGCTGCTGCTTGCCACCGACCAGTCGTTCAGCGTGTTCGCCTGGCCATCCTAGTGTGAACAACGAGAGAGGAAACAACATGGCTGAGAACTCCTACCCCTTCGCCGACCAGGAAGTGCCAGACTCGGTGTGGTCGGCGATCTTCGACGCGATCGTCGGCTCTGGTGTCCCCGTCGGGCAGGCCGACAACGCGCTGCGAGTGTTCGCCGACTCGACCGGCATGCAGGTGAAGGTGCCGGCCGGGAACGCCTTCGTGCGCGGCCACTTCTACATGAACACCGCCGAGGTCGTGCTGCCGATCGGCGCGGCCGCGGGATCGCCGCGCATCGACACCGTGGCGCTGCAGCTGGAGTACGGGAGCGTGAACGACATCCACCTGGTCGTGATCGCGGGCACTCCGGCGACGGCTCCGGTCGCCCCGGATCTCACGCAAACCTCGGGTGGCATCTACCAGTACCCGCTGGCGAACGTCCGGGTCGAGGCGGGCGCGTCCACGATCGCCGGCGACAAGATCACCGATCGGCGCCTGCTCCTCGCGTCCTCGGTGATCCTCCAGCAGCGCGACCCCGGCGCGGATGCGTCCGACGGGAAGCTCTGGGTTCGGCCGGTGAGCTGATGCCTATCTCTAGCGTCAACGGGATCAGCTCGCCGGCGGGCACGGCGCGCTGGTCGGTAACGGACGAGTGGCGCTGTGGCCTGGATGCGCCGAGCGCGCGGGTTGCTGCGAGCGGGAACCGGCCGGCGCTGATCCGTCGGGTGCGGCTGTACCTCGGCGGCTACGGTGCGGCGCGCACGGGCCGCTACTACGTCGCGGCATCGAACGGGTCGGGGAAGGTGTCGGCGAGCTCGACGGTCTCGATCCCGAGCGGCAACGCGACCCTGCGGGCCTATGCCACCCTCGCCGACAACGGCTACCTGGTCGCGAACGCATCCGGCGGGGCGCGCGCGCTCCGCATCGGGGTGGACACGAACGGGAGCGTCTACGTCGGCTGGGGCAACGACTCGGGTAACACCCTGGTCGATGTCGGCGGTGGTGGCGGATGGTCGGGGCAGTCGCTGGTCGGCAACATCGACTGGCGGCAAGTGCCGAGTGCTCCTGGCACGTTCACGGCAGACGACGTTGGCGCGAGCTCGGCCGACCTCTCCTGGGTGGTGCCGACGGACGACGGCGACGAGGCGATCACCGGCTACCGCATCGAGGTCGCGACGAACCCGGGCTTCACCGGGGCCACCATCGTGGACGTGGACAGTCCGGTGGAGGCGGCGACGCTGACCGGGCTGACCCCGGCGACGCTCTACTACGTCCGGGTCGCGGCCATGAACCTGGTGGCGACGGCAGCGGGCACGTCGGGGCCGTGGTCGGCGACGGTGACGTTCACGACGCTCGGCGGCGTGCCGACGGGGCTGGCAGTGACGGCCTCGACCTCGGTGCAGCTCACGGCCGAGTGGACGGCCCCGACGATCAGCGCCGACGACGTGATCGTCGGCTATGAGCTGGACTACTCGACCAGCCCGGGCTTCACGGGTGCGACGCGGGTGTCCGAGGCCGGCACGAGTCGGACGATCTCGGGCCTCCAGCCGGGCGCGACCTACTACCTGCGGGTGCGCACGGTGTTCGCCTCGGGTGGCCGCTCGGCGTGGTCGTCCACGGTGTCGCATCTGCTGCCCTCGGGCGGCAATGTCCGGGACTTGGGCGAGTGGCGCCCGGGCATCCTGCGCGTGGTGCGGGATAGTGGAGTCGTCGCCGGGGAGTTCAACATCCGCGACGACGGCGCGTGGAAGCCAGCATCGTAGGGGAAAGGGGCACCGTGGAGACCAGAGGCAGGGCGAGAGGAACGGCCGCATGACCATCGACGTGGCGGCGATCCTGGTCGGTGTGCTGGCCAGCATCGTCGGGATCGTCTCGGCGCTCCTCGCGGCTCGGAGTGCTCGGCAGGCGCGGGACAGCTCCCGCCTGTCCGAGGTCGAAGAGCGTCTCGAGCGAGCCGACAAGAACAACCAGCTGCTGTTCCTGTGGAATCGGCAGCTGGTGGATCACATCTACCGCGGCGAACCGCCGCCCCCGCCGGAACCGCCGGCGGGACTGTTCCAGTGAGAGAGAGGGAGACCCCCGATGAAGTACATCCGTGAGGCTCTGGGGCAGCTGTTCCCCGAGCAGAACCGCGTGGCCGCGCTGGTGGCCGCGATCCGCACCTTCCGGCAGACGCTGGTCGGCGGCGGCACGATCGGCGGCGGCGGCGCACTGATCATCACCGCGACCGACCTGGTGCAGATCGACTGGGCCGGCCTCGGGATCGGCGTGGCGGCCGTGCTGCTGACCGCGCTCCTGTCGTCCTCACAGGCGTTCTGGGACGTGGCGACGAACGGGGTGCCGGCGCAGTACGCGCGCACCGCGATCGCGGCGGAGAAGGCCGAGGAGCACCTGGAGGCCGAGCTGGCCGCGCTCTCGGAGGGTGCCGCAGTCGTGGCCGCTCCGGTGGCGGTGACGAACGTGCTGCAGTCCTCGGGGCCGGTGGAGAGCGCCCCTGCGAGGACCCCGGCGGAGCGGCGTGCTCGGCGCGCGGCTGCCCTGGCCGCCCAGCGGTAGAGTCCCCGGAAGCCCCCGGGCACACCCTCTGGGAGGGGTGTTCGGGGGCCTCTTCATGCACGAGAGATGGCAACGATTCGTTGAAATATCGTTGGCGAATCGTTGGGAGAATCGTTCAACGGGTGTTGCAACGATCGCGCATTTTCGCGCGAAAAGTGCGCGCCCGGACTCTGCCATAAATCGGGGTTATCCACAGGAAGATCGCAATGATTCCGCCTTACTCACAGAGATATCCACAGCGGCAACGATTCGTCAACAGATAAAGATAGTTAAGACAGTAGAAGCCCTAACGGTCTTCTACTGTCCTGGCGCAATAGCGAACAGACGACGGGGCAGGATATTGACAACTGCAGCGATCGGTCTATGCTGGGCGACGTGAGCGAGAGCGAGTCGCGAGCGGCCCCAGCCGCAGTGTCTGCCGAGGTCGACCGAGTGGTCGGCTCCATTCGGCGTGCTGCGGATGCCCTACGGGTAGGGAGCATCACGGTCGGGCAGATCATCGACGCCCTGGAGGATGCGGCGACGCTCCTCGGGACGATGAAGCCCATCGAGGTTGCGACGGTGGAGCAGCTGCGGGAGTTCCCGGAAGGCTCGGTGGCGATCCTGCGTAGCGGGGTCGCGTTCCAGCTGTTCGGGGCGGACGCCTACGCTGACACCATCCACGAACGCCTGCTCGAAGGAGGCCCGATGTTCATCGTCTACACCCCAGAGCTCGGGGCGCGCGCGTGATCCGCCGCGTCGCCGTGCTCCTGTCCGCCGCGCTGGTCCTGGCCGGCTCTGCCCTGGTCGCGGTCGCGGCCACGACTCCGGCGCATGCCTCGGGGTCGAACATTCCCGGGTCGTATCCCGGCGATCGTCCGTTCTGGTTCACGGCTGAGGGTGTGCGCACGGCGTACCCGATCCCGGCTGGCGGGCATCTGAACACGAACGCGGGGTCGCTGCACTTTGACCCGAACAACGGCCACCCGGGCGCGGCGTTCATCGGCGAGACCCTGGTGCCGTGGTCGGCGCTCGGTGTCGCGCCGGGGGCGTGCATCACCTGGGGCCAGTTCTCGAGCGAGGGCTACCACTTCGGCGAGAACAACGAGGGCCGGGGCGGGGTGGACGAGCGCGGCTGGAAGTTCTGCGTGCCGGAGCCGCCGACCGAGGAGCCGGAGCTGCCAGCGCTGCCGAAGATCGAGGTCAAGGCGCCGACGTGCGAGCATCTAGCGAACCGGGTGCGGGTGAAGCGGCTGAGCGACGACGTGCGCCTGGTCTACGCGGGCGGCACCGCCGACGAGATCCGGGTGCGCGCCGAGGACGTGCCCGCTGGCTGGTTCGACCTCGAGGCGACTCTCGCGGGCTTCGGCCTGCCCTCCCCCGTCTATGGCGTGGACATCGAGCTGGAGGCCGTCTGGTATGACCGGGCGGCGAAGGTGGACCGGGCGCTCGGCACCGTGAAGGTGCGCTTCACCGACCCGGCGCTGCTGGACTGCTCGGTGACCGAGGAGCCGCCGGTGGACGAGCCGCCGACGGAAGGCCCGGAGGCTCCCGAGCCGCCGGTGCTCGACGTGCGCCAGCCGACGTGCGCGGAGCCGCCGGTGGACGAGCCGCCGACGGAAGGCCCGGAGGCTCCCGAGCCGCCGGTGCTCGACGTGCGCCAGCCGACGTGCGCGGAGCCGTGGCACAAGTTCTCGATCGTCGGGCACGTCGAGGACGTGCGCTTCGTCGCCGAGGACGGCACCCGCATCCGCGCTGAGGACATCGCGGCGGCGCAGCAGGCGGGCCTGACGCTGGAGCAGGCGCTGGAGGCGCACGGGCTGCCCGTGGTCTACGGCGCGCACCTGTTCCAGGTCGTCTGGTACGACCGCGCGGGCACCAAGGCTGACGTGGCGCTCGGGTCGCTGACGCTGACGCTCACCGATCCGGCGACGCTCGACTGCGCACCGCCCGTCGAGGAGCCGGACGACTCCGAGGAGTTGCTGGAGACGGGCGCTGACACGCTCGGCCTGGGCCTCGGTGGTGTCGCCCTGATCGCGCTCGGCCTCGGTCTGCGCCTGTTCCGTCGGCGCACCGTCGCCGAGATCATCCCCTGAAAGCTCGGGAGGCCCACTGTTCTCAGTGGGCCTCCCGGATCTCACGACAGAGAGCGAGTCCGCCGTGATTACTTCTAAGATAGCAGGCAGCGTTGAACACCTGCCGTCCCGCGCCGATGACCCGGATGAGTCCTGGGCGGCGGGGCTGGCGATCACCGGGGCGCAGCGCGCCGGGGTGCGCGAGCAGGTGCTGCAGATCATTCACGAGCGCGGGCCGTTGACGGCCGACGCGCTGTTCGAGGAGTACCAGCAGCGGGGCGGGAAGCGTCTGCCGCAGCGGGTGCGGACGGCGTGCGCGGAGCTGGGTCGGCTCGGCATGCTGGAGCGGCGTGGCGGTGCGCACGGGAGTGTGAGCGCCGCCGGGAACGCCGCCGCCCTCTGGGCGCTGACCGCGCGCGCTCAGGACGAGCTGCTGAGGTCGCGGTCGTGAACGGCACGATGCTGGTGCTCCCGGCCGACGTGGTGCAGTACCTCGCGAACGTGGCGTGGGTGCGCGCTCCGCACCACTCGATGAACGGCTACCACTGCCGAGCCTGCGACGGCACGGTGCTGACGATCGACGTAGACCTGGGGGTGACCCCTATGACGATGCCTTGCGTCGGCCGATGCGCCGGGCGCAGCACGGCGGTGTCGCTGAACTACCCGCCGCAGCAGCCGCCGGCCGAGCCGGCGCTGGAGTTCTACCGGCCGAGTGCCGAGGAGGCTGCCGAGCTGTCGGTCGCGGCGCTCGAGCATGTTCTCAAGGGTGGTCTGCTGGTGCGTGGTCGGGATGCGGGCGAGAGCCGGCCGGGCGCGTACACGGTGGAGGGCATGCGGGCGTCGATGGACTGGGTTCGGGCGCAGCTGGCGGCGGCGGAGTCGCGTGGGGGTGACCACGATGCCGATGAGTGACGAGTACACACCGACGCTGGACGGGATTCGGGAGCGTGCAATCCGGGGCGGACGCGCATTGGCACTGGCATCCGGGGAGGCCCCTGCTCAGGCTGCCGAATATGGTGAGCAGTTCGACCGCTTCCTCGCCCAGGTGCGCCGTGAGGCGAAGGTGGAGGCGCTGCGGGAGTTGGAGATGCAGTTCTTCCAGGAAGGTGATGCGACGTTCGACGGGTTCGGGGCCTCCCATTGGGTGACTGTGGAGCGTGGACGTATCGAGCAGGATGGAGCATCCGATGCCTACTGATTCGCCCATTTTCACAGTACCTTGTGCGGGCGGTTGTGGTCGCACGGCACAAACGCAACGTCTGACCGAGTTCTGGAGGCCGAAGTGGTGCCCCGACTGCCGCCCTCAGATGGAAGGAGCAGGAGAATGAGCGGCCTGGGGTGGTGGGCGATCGAGGGGTCGGTGCTCTTGGACGCGCTGCGGCGGGTAGAGGCGGGCGAGTCTCCGGACATCGTGTACGCCGAGCTGCACGCAAACGCTGAGCACATGCGCGGCGATGACTGAGAGGCGGAAGCATGACCTACACCAAGAAGCAGATCATCGAGGCGATGGCGGAGGCGCTGAGGGAGGCGGCGGTGGTTATAGGTCAACAGGCAACAGGGGCCGGGAGTTGCTGTGAGGGATGCCATAAATCGGACGCGATTGTTCTTGAGATTCGCGCTAGGCGCATCGAGCAGGAAGGAGACGAGTGATGCCGACTGAGGAGCAGATCGAGGCTGCGGCACTCGCTATCCGCAATCACAGTCTCGGCGAGAACTGGGGTGACGACGGCGTGGGGTTCGTGGGGTGTGATTGCGGGCTGTGGTTCGGAAAAGCCCTGGACGGAGCCTGGCAGGATGCCATCAAGCATGTGGCCGAGGCTGCTCTCCGTGCCGCTGAGGAGGCGGGGCCGTGGGAGTACGGGTGGGCTGCTGACGAGGAGCGGCGCGCGGACATGACTCCGCGCGGCCCCCGCATCCTGCACGACGACCACCCGTACACGCCCGAGGAGATCGCCGCGACCGAAGCACGGGCGAGCGCGTCCGCGACCTGCTGGTGGCCCCGGTGCTCCGGCAGGGGTTCCTCGGGTCGAAGCCGCCGGCGTGGACGCGTTGGGTGCTCGGCCTGCTCGGCTACGACCCCGCCACCGACGAGCTGACCGACCTGTTCCCAGGCTCAGGCCTGGTCGCTGCCGTCGCCGACGGCATGCTCCCGATCCACCCCGACCGAGAGGAGGCGAGCGCATGAGCGATCGCCGAGAGTTCCGGCGCCTGTCGGTGCCGCTTCACCTGGCAGGGCCGCTCGCCGCGGTCATGCGTGAGCGCCGCCGCCAGGACGAGAAGTTCGGGTGGCCGCGCGGCTACACCGACGGCACCGCCGCATCCTACGCCGACCTTGCGGACCGGCAAAAGGCGGTGGTCGCCGCGCAGGACGAGGTCGGCCGGGTCGAGTGGGCCGACGTGCTCCTCGAGGAGGTATTCGAGGCGCTGGCCGAGCCGCCGCAGTCGGTGGCGCTCCGCGACGAGCTGGTGCAGGTCGCGGCCGTGGCGCTCGCCTGGGTGCAAGCGCTGGAGGAGGGCGACACCGGGGGCGGGGTCGGCGTCCCGCTGCGCGAGGGGCGACGGTGGCGACGGTTCCGGGCGGCGGATGCCGCCGAGCTCGGTGATAGGCTGGCGAGTGACCCCGAAGAGCGATCGGGGCAGGCAGAAGGAGCGAGCGATGCCGATCTCTAGCGGTGTACCTGGGCTGGATCTCCAGGGCGATGAGGAGCGGGGCGCATGAGCCGCCGGAAGCGGTCGTCGTTCCGCCGCAGCGGTTCAACCATCCCGCCCACGGTGCCGGTTCAGGCACCGACGGCGTTGACCGAGCTGGAGCAGGCGAGCGTCAAGCTCGCGCTCGCGCTCGGCGGTGTCCAGGCTGCGGTGAACTCGCTGCGTCGCCAGGGCCAGACCCGGCAGAGCGAGCGCGACCATGCCTGACCTGTATCCCTACGCCGGCGCACGGCTGCTGTTCACCGAGGGAGTCGCGGCCGCGCGAGCTGATGCCGTGCGCCAGCGGTCAGAACCCCAGACTCCTGGGGGGCCGGTCACGATCATGCTCGCCCAGGCCATGACCACGGCCGCCGACGTCGCGACCGTGCTGCTGTTCGGGAACGCCGAGCAGCGCGCAATCACCGAAGCCTGGATGAGGCAGAACAGAGAGAGAGCACAATGAGTACCGACACCCTGATCGAGAGCGCCTACGACCGCGCGGTGGCCCGCGCCACGTCCGCCCGCGCCGACCTGGCCGCCGAGGAGAAAGCGCACGCGCAGCGCGTGCGCGTAATCCGTGACCGCATCGCCGACGCTGAGGCGGTGATCGCATTCGCGGAGCGCGGCGGCAACGCCCAGGACTTCGAGATCGCGCGCGATGTGATCGACCTCAAGTGGGCGCGGGAACCTGGCCGACACCAGCGAATGAGCGACTACCCGCGCACCGGCCCCGTGAAGGCCGCTACGCCCGAGGTTCAGTCGACGGTGGCGCAGGCGATCGCTGATCTTCGCGCGGGGTGCCCGGTCATGTCCCACCACTACTTCGGCGTCAAGTCCTACGACCGCTGGCCCTCGCAGGACATCGGGGCGGCCCCCTACGGGTGCGGGCCGAGCCACGGCAGTGTCTGGTTCAGCATCGGGCTAGTGCCGACCTATCGCGGGAAGGGTGTGCAGGCGCTCCAGGAGAGGCAGCGCATCGCCGCGATCCGTTACCTCCAGGCGATCCTGGAGCGGCCCGAGCTGCTGGGTGGTGACCAGTGAGCGAGGGGCTGACCTTGGCCGAGATCCACGGGGACTGCACGCGCGACGCGCCGCGGCACGCCTGCTTCTGCTTCGCGGAACCGCCCTGCGGCGCATGCACGAGCTGCCACGCCCACAACCCGCGCCCGAGGGTGACGACCATCGCGCCCGGTGTCTGGCAGGTCGAGGACGAGGCGGCCGACGATGGAACCCGGTTCGTGACGTTCAGGACGTGGGAGGCGGCGATCGTGTATGCGATCTTCGCGCTCCACTGGGCGCGGGAGGGGGCCGACCATGCAGCGCTGATCCTCTGGCTCCGCGAGAATCTGTATCCCGTTCGAGAGGTTGGGTAGCCATGTCACACATCGAAGAGTCGGTGAACGAGCTCGGAACGCCGGTGAGCGTATTCAAGTGCGACGCCTGCGGCGACACCTTCACGGTGTGCCCTGCGGTGCCGGAGGAGAAGCGGGGAGAGTGGACTGGCTGCCTGGCCGAGGAGTGCCCGAGCTACGAGCCGACACGCGATGCCGATCTCTACCTGGGGCTGGGCATGCTGCACCTAGGGGGCAGGGAATGATGCCGAAGCGTATCCAGATGAGCCGTCAGCGTCCGTGGCGGGCTGAGAACCCGGACGCGGTGGTCGTGGACCGACGTACCGTGTGGGGCAACCCGTATCGCGTCGTCCGCAGCGGGGGCTTCATGTGGGTGGAGCCCGAGGGCACCCGAATTGTGTGCTCTACAGATCGTGCAGCGAACCTCCTGGGACGGCGGGCGGAGGCTGTGGCGTTGTTCCGTGAGCGCTGGGTGCCTTTGCAAGTTGAGGCGATTCGTTCCGCTCTGGCTGGCAAGGATCTGGCCTGCTGGTGTCCGCTGGATCAGCCGTGTCATGCAGACGTGCTGCTGGAAATCGCGAACCGGGCAACATCGTGAAGGGGCCAGCGAACGGCGCAGCGCGCACACTCCTCGGCTACTACCTCGGCCGCCTCCTGTGCCGCCTCGGCGCACACTCGGTGGCGGAGCACTGCGAGTGGGAGGATAACCCGGTCGCGGGGCAACCGCAGCTTCTCCGCGTCCCCAGGTGGCGCTGGTGCATCCGCCCGACCTGCGACTGGGGCGAGGAGTGAGCGCCCCGTTTGAGGCGCGCTACTACGGCACCTGCGCCGACTGCGGGCAGAAGATCGAGCCGGGCGACGAGATCACCGTCGACCGTGACCCGGGTACGGTGCGGAACACCTGGCGGCACGTCGCCTGCCCTGCCGGCCATGAGGCACCACTGGAGCACCGCGCCCCGGTGTGCGACGAGTGCTGGCTCGAGAAGCCCTGCGCATGCGAGGAGGAGCGATGACGACCTGCAGATCGTACACGCGCGCCGGCTATCAGTGCCGCCGGCCAGCGGTGGAGAGCTCCCGGCACTCCCTGTACTGTGCGCAGCATGCGGCGGTCTGGGAGCGGATCAGCGACGCGGCGGCGAACGGTGCGCCGGCCGAGCGGTCGTGCCTCCAGTGCGGTGAGACCCCGACGAGCATCTACCGGCAGGGCATCGTGCTCTGCGGCATCGTCGGCGGCTACGAGTACCGTGAGCTGGAGGTGGAGTGGCCCCGGCATCGGTGGGCTGACTGGACGGACGGGGAGCTGGCGCGCCTCGGTGTCGTGCAGGCGGCATATGACCGGCACCGCCGCACGCCGGCCATGCACTTCGAGTGGATCGCGTGCGAGGACACGCTGCACGGCCACAGCTGGGTCGAGACCGAGGAGGAGGCCGAGTTCTGGGAGCTGGAGATCGGCCGCTGCGCCGGGTGCGGGGCACGCCGATGAACCCCGACCGCATCCCCGCCCCCGACCTCGAGGTGCCTTGCTGCATGGCCTCGGCGGTCAGCGACGGCGAGAACTGCACCTGCTGGAGGCCCGTGCTCGACCCGCCACCGAGCGGCGAGGAGCAGGCCGGACCGATGCAGGCGCTGCGCCGCTCCTGCCACGACTGCGCCTACCGCCTCGACAGCCCGGAACGCGCCGCCGGCGAGGCACCCGAGTTCGGCCCGGCGCAGCCCTTCCTCTGCCACCAGGGCATGCCTCGCGTGATCCGCTGGGAGCACCCCTCTGGCGCGACCATCACCCCCGAGGGGGACGACTACCAACCGACCGAGCACGGCGGCCGCGCCTGGCTCGCCGACGGCCGCCCAGGCGAGTACTGCGCCGGCTGGGCCGCCACCAACCAAATCCGCACCCCGAGAGAGGAACGACGATGACCACCGAAGCCCCGAAGATCGAACCCCTGGCCGAGGAGCAGATAGCGCACACGCTCTCGCACGTCGAGCAGGCGCTGCGCTCCACCGAACTCAGCAGCCTCGCGGTCGTGGTGCTCAGCTGGGACGGGGAGGGCATCGTCCCCGATGTCCTGCGCCGGATCTCCGAGAGCGAACTCGCGGCGCTCCTCCTGGAGGTCGCAGCTCGCCTCGACCCGGAAGCCCGACGGCTGGCCCACACGGCGAAGGAGGCGGGCGCATGATGTTCACGACCTGCATCGGCCCCGGGTGTGGGCGCACCCTCCGCCCGAAGGACGTCTCGAAGGCCAGCGCCCCGGACACGTTCTCGCGCACGACCACGAACGTCTGCACCCGCTGCTACTCTGCTGGCGTGCGGGAGCAGCGCGCGGGCCGTTACGACCTCGGCCCGAAGGGGCTGCGCGCGGAGCTCCCGCCGGCCCCCCCGGAGCCGCTGACCCCGCAGGAGGAGGCCGTGCGGCGCCTGATCCTCCGGGCATGCCCGCCGCAGGGGCGCGACCAGGTGCTGGAGATGCTGGTCGGGAGCCGCCCGTGACCAAGCCGCGCCCGAAGCGCACCGGCTGCGGGAAGCGCTACTTCCGTGACCGCATCGCCGCCGAGCTCGCGCTGGCCGCGATCGCCAGGTCGCCGCGCCCGCGCGCGGCCACCGAGCCGGTGCGAGCGTACAAGTGCCCGCATGGTGACCACTGGCACCTGACGCACTTCCGCACGCCGCCCCGGCCGCGGGCTATAGTGGAGGGCAGCAGCAACCCGCAGAGCGAGAGCGAGAAGCGCATGAGGACACGCCGTGAGCGATAACACCGTCCTGAATATCTGGGTGCCGGGCGTCCCGATCCCGCAGGGGTCGAAGACTGCCCGGGTCATGGGCGGTCGTGCCGTCATGTTCGAGATCAATGACCACAAGCTGCGCCCATGGCGCAAGGCTGTGGCCCTCGCAGCTCGGGCGGCGTGGGCTGGTCGGGAGCCGATCGCTGGCCCCGTCGAGCTGCGCCTGACCTTCTTCCTGCCCCGAGGCAAGACGGTGCGCCGCGCCCTGCCGACGACGAAGCCCGACCTGGTGAAGCTCGCGCGAGCCGTCGAGGACTCGCTCACCGACGCCCAGGTCTGGGCCGACGACTCGCTGGTGGTCGATGAACACCTGCACAAGAGGTACGCCGAGGAGGCCGGTCCGGGTGTTCGCATCCGAGTACTCGACCTTCTCGGCGGCACCGCCACGGCCCGCCCGGGCCGGGGCTGATCGAAGAGAGGAAACCCGCATGGCAGTCCACTTGTCCGGTGCGCTCCCGAAGGGAGAGCACGACGGCACCGCCCCGCATGAGTCGCGGCTGATCAAGAATCGGCACAAGTCCACGCGCTACCTGGCCCTCGGCATCGTCACGGTGACCGGGGCCAAGGAGAAGGAACCCGACTGGAAGCCGGAGCCGGTGCTCCAGTTCCAGCACATCGAGGTCGTTCCCGAGGAGCTGCGCGAGCAGGCCGACGCGCTGCTCGCGAAGATCTACCGTGCGCGCACCGCCGGCGACCAGCTCGACATGCCCGACGACGAGCCGGAGGCTCCCGAGCCGCTGGCGCTCGACGCCTCGACGCTGCCGAGATTCCGCGCGGTCAGCACCGGCCCTGGGGTGTTCAGCCTCCAGCTGGTGTCGTCCACGAACTCCCTGCTCGCGGGTCGGAACAGCCTACCGGTGAGCACCTACGGCGAGCCGCCGGTAGGCCTGTTCTCGGTGGACGATCTGGAGGAGGGGCCGCTGTGGTCGCTCGCCCAGGCCGTCTGGGACGAGTGGGATCTCGGAGTCGGTGACGACACCGAGGACGAGGCCGGCGAGCCTGCCCCCGACGAGGGCGTGGTTGATGCCGAGGTCGTGGACGACGACGGCCCCGAGGAACCCGAGGCCGCCTGATGTCGCAGGCATCTGCTATAGCCCCGGCGTACCAGCCGGTCGAGCCGCGCCCGGTGGACTTGACCGACTGGTGCGCTGGGAGCGATGCCGACGGCCACCCTGAATCGGAGACGTTCAGGGTCGAGCTGATCGGCGAGACCGCCGCATCCTGGGTTGTCCTCTGGGGCGATCCAACCCCGCTGTTCTTCCCGAAGGACGAACGGCGGTACACTCTGACTGAAGCCCGTCCCCCGTGGACGGACAGGGTCATTCCATCCTGGAGCGAGAAGGAATAAATCAATGACTAAGACGTTCAGCGTCACCAATTACAAGGGCATCCGTGGCGAGGTCACGATCGCGCCCGAGGGCAACGTGGCGATCATCGCCGGGCCGAACGGCTCGGGGAAGTCGAGCTTCATCGACGCGATCGCCGAGCTGTTCGATCCGAAGGGCACGAAGCTCACGCCGCGCCCGATCCACGACGGGGCCGACGAGGCCACCGCCGAGTTCACCGACACCGACCTGGGCTATCGGGTCGTGCGCCGCTGGAAGAAGAACGGGCCGGGCGAGCTGTCGGTGTACGCGCTCGACGGCGCGAAGTACGACAAGCCGAGCGAGCGCATCGCCGCCCTGGTTGGCGGCCTGCTGTTCGACCCGGTGCGCTTCCTGCAAATGAGCGCCGCCGATCAGCGCGACGCGCTCCTGGCGAAGTCCACGATCCCGGTCGACCTCGACCAGCTGGAGGCC
>Ga0255150_1000186_pt1 | contig 25353 bp, 27 predicted proteins | sample Atl_Yuk_RepA_8h_FD_183634 | JGI IMG/M metagenome (GOLD analysis project Ga0255150, IMG submission 183634) | Freshwater microbial communities from Altamaha River, Georgia, United States - Atl_Yuk_RepA_8h | ecosystem: Environmental > Aquatic > Freshwater > River | place: USA: Georgia | collected...
GGGGGGCGCGGTTTTGGCCGGCCACCCCGGCCGGACAGAACCGCTATAGCACCAGCGAGGATCACAGCATGGGCCTAGACACTGCTGCCACCGCCGCCGAGCGCCAGAAAGCGCTGCTCGAAGGCCTCGATGGCCTGTGCGGCTGCACCCGAGTGGCCGAGATCCGATACCGGATCGAATGGGCCGAGCAACACGCCGCCGCCCTGCGGAAGCACGACTACCCATTAGGACGACGACAGCGCGGACAGACCCGCTACGGAGATGAGATCGCCCGGTACGAGCAGCAGGCGGCCGACTGGCGCGCGACCCTGGACGCCGCGCATGAACGGGACCAGCTCGATCAAGATGCGCACCTTGCCGCGTCGATGCTGGAGCAGGCCCTGGACGAGCTGCTGGAAGCCGTCCAGGCGGGCACCTTGTCCCCCAGCGAAGCGCTCGCCCCCGCGCAGCAGGCCCGACAGCAGTACGACGACCCCATCACACGGGCCGACTGGCTACAGGGCGTGCTGGACGCACGTTAGCTGCCCTCTGCCGGTCAGGGCGCAGCCCTGGCCGGCCCTGGAGGGGGCGCCAAGCGCAGCGCGGCGGGGGATGGCATCAGCCGTCCCCCAGGAGGCAAGCGCAGCGCGCAGCGGCGCCACGAAGTGGACGCCGCGAAGGCGTCAGGGATTGAAGCCCGCAGGGGCGAGACGCCGCAGGCGGCTCGATGCGCAGCACGAAAGCCCGGCCCCGCAGGGGGACGCCCAGGCCAGCGGGATACGCCGCAGGAGAGGGAGTAGCCGGTATAGGCATAGTGGACAGACACACTGAGCCTGCGCAGACACCCCGCATGGCAAGCGCAAGAGGACACGAACAGGCGGACACACGGGATGCCTGACGCACGACAGCGCCCTGAACCGCCCGCTGCCTACTGGCCGCCACCCGCACCGCAGCAGCAGCGCCTTGCGATCAGGCGCAGCCTGATCGCAGGAGCCCCCTTGGGGGGCGGCGGGCGGGCGGGCCGGGGCACCTGCCAGCCATCGGCCGCAGGCCGCTGACTGGAGCCCTTGCGCCCGGCACGGGCGCACTGACTGAATCTAGGGCTCACGCACCGCACAAGGCCCGCGCCGGGCGCGGTCCAGGCCGCGCAGCGGCCGGAGAGGACCGCGACCACGCGCGGGCCGTGCTGGAATCGGCCCAGAGCGGAGCCGGTGGACCCGCAGGGTTGGCCGGCGCAGCGGACCTCGTGTCGGCCTGCGGCCTTCGCATGGCGCAAGCGGCGACGGGCGCAGCCCGTGGCCGCGTCTCCCGCGCCGGCCGCTGTCCGGACGGACCGCCGTCGCCGGGGGTCGGACACCAAGCGCGCGAACGCGCGCGACTGGCCGGGTCCCGGCGGCCAGGGCCAGGACGGGCAGCGACCCGGCGCGGGGCTCTCCGCAGGGCGATCGCACAACACCCAGTCCTTGCCAACCACGCGCCGAGCGAAGCCCGCGCGCTGACTGGAGCCCTTGCGCCCGACACGGGCGCACTGACTGAACCCAGGGCTCACGCACTGCACAAGGCCCGCGCCGGGCGCGGTCCAGACCGCGCAGCGGCCGGAGAGGACCGCGACCACGCGCGGGCCGTCCTGCCACCGGCGCGAAGCGGAGCCGGCGGACCCGCAAGGTTGGCCGGCGCAGCGGACCTCGTGTCGGCCTGCGGCGCTCGCATGGCACAAGCGGCGACGGACTGCGCCCGTAGCCGCGCGCGGCGTGCGGTTGCAGGCAGTGGCCGTGTCTCCCGCAGGACTGCAGGGCACTCGCACGACAGCCGGTCAGGGCACCGCCCTGGCCGGTCCTAGAGGGGGGTGCCAAGCGCAGCGCGCAGCGGCGCCACGCCGTGGCCGCCGCGAAGGCGTCAGGGATTGAAGCCTTCAGGGGACGGCAGGTCACTCATGCGATTTCGGACCCGCATACACGCCATCAATGTCAAAATGTTATCCATAAGAAAAGCTTTCTACGACACAGAGGAAATGAACCGTACTGCAATCCCCCTACCCTGCACCTGCTATCGGCCAGGGACCAAAGCCAGCTTGAGCGAAGAATCGGATATCGGCATCACGGATGACGGCTGGGACATCACCCGCATGAGCTGCAGCCACTGCGGCACCCCCTGGCTGTGCGCCTATTTCCGGGAAGAACTGTTCCCCCGGGCTGGCCGCTACTACCGTGTCCCCATGAATGTCGGGCAGCGCGACCATCTCACTGCCACGGACGCAATGAAACTGATCGAATCGAGTGAGAGGCGTATGGTCGGTGGAAGCCGCTACAGCAGTGTGGAATGCCTGGATGAGAGCCTGCAGCAATGGTTGCACCAGTCCAAGCAGACGAGCCCGGCATTGGCATAAGAGTACGGGAGCACCAATAACGGGCAGAGCCATCAACAGCGCCTAAAGCGTCAGTCGCATGGCGGATTAGCTTTCTTGGCTGCACATTGCAGCCACACGCCAACTACACCTAGTGGCGTCAGCCAGAACAGCTCCGGGCAATCGCGCCAGGTAATCAGAATTGACAGGCCGCTGAGCAGCACCAGCACCGACAGGCCCATGAATTTCAGCAGGAACATCATCAGAAAAGCCTAGCACATGGTCACGAGTTCACGCATGAGCCGTGCCGCCACCGCCCCCGAGTGGAGCCGGCGGACCCGCAGGGTTGGCCGGCGCAGCGGACTGCGTACCGCCCAGCAGCGCTCGCACAGCGCAAGCGGTGACGGGCATAGCCCGTGGCCGCGTCTCCCGCGCCGGCCGCTGTCCGTACGGCCAGGGCCAGGACGGGCAGCGACCCGGCGCCGGGATCTCCACAGGGCGATCGCGCGACACCCATCTATTGCCGTCCACGCGCCGAGCCACCTGCGCGCTGACTGGAGCACCCTTTAGCCCGGCGACGGGGACACTGATTTATTAAATATTAGAAGTCACGGCGCTCTTTCCAAGTCGGCTAAAGAATTTCCGAATCGCACTCGTGCTCTCTCTAAAGCTGCTTCTGCACGCTCTTTTTCTGCTTTTTCTTTCATGTGTTTTTCAACAGCCATTTTTACAATCAGAGCATCAGTTTCATCTGCCTTCTTTTGAGACTCAATAACTCTTTGTTTAGCAATTTCAAGTCTGCGCTCAGCCTCAATCATCTCCGGAGTTTTGTATCTTATAAACTGCACCACCAATATTGCCACCGCAACACAAGTCGCAGAAATTACTACAGTTTTTATTTTCATATAAATAGTTTTCCAGTCGAATCCTGTTATATAGAAATGATGTTCAGATTTCCACCATAGGCGACGGCATAAGCTAGTGCTTGCACGCATCGACCACTTGTACCGATCCCATGGGTTAGACAGACATGGTAGCGGCACGAAAACCACCCCAAACCAGGCCGTCACAGGGATACTGGCAGCCATCACAGGGAGGGAGACCATGCAAAAAACAATCCGCCGTCTGGCGCTGGGCCTCGCCAGCGCGATCACCCTCACGGCCGCGCAAGCGGGCTTCGAGCTCACGGGCGCCAAGGGGGGTACCGGGCCCATTGAGCTGTACGCGCCCGCGCAGCGCAGTTCGACCTTTGATGGCTGCAAGCAGCTGTTCCCCGGTGGCCGGCCGATCCCGCTGACGGTCGTCAGCGCCGACTGGATGCCGCGCGGGCTCTGCTCGGACAGTTTCGCTGTACTGTATTCGGGCAAAAGCAAGACACCGCTGGTCGTGGTCGAGCGCCTGAGCCGCCAGCAGATCGAGGACGCAGACGAAAAGCGAACCAATACCTTCTTCCCCGATCCGCGCCTGCCGGCCGCGGAGCGGGCCTACCTAGACGACTACAAGGGCTCGGGGTACGACAGGGGACACATGGCCCCAGCAGGCGATGCTCCAACCCCGAACGCGATGGCGCAGACTTTTTCGCTATCGAACATAGCGCCGCAGGACGCCACGCACAACCGGCGCGTCTGGAGCAAGCTCGAAAGTGATACGCGCAAGTACGCCAGGCGGGCGCAGGGAGATGTGTATGTCTTCACCGGCCCGCTGTTCGACAAGGGCCATACGACGATCGGGAGAAACCGGGTCTGGGTGCCGACCCGGATCTTCAAGCTGGTTTATGACCAGGCGACGGGCCGCGCCTGGGCGCACGTCCTGCCGAACACCCCGGATGCGCAGATCGGGGCGCCGATGGACTACGCCAGCTTCGTGCGGGCGACGGGGTGGGAGCTGCTGCCGGGGATCGAGCTGCGCGGGGCGAGTGGGCGGTGAATGTGACGGCTTAAAAAGTAAATAATATTTACTTAATATGCAACAAGCCAGCCGTGTCGAACCTTAAAGGCATAGATGCCCGAGCGAACATCCCTTTGGACAGGGGCATGTTGGTGCCATAGAATCAAATGGTGCGTTCGTCGACGCCAGCTGCTCACCATGGCCCACCCGGTACGCCGGGACGACGTGAAACCAACGACTGAGCTTCCCATGTATCGCGGAGCGCGGCAGTGAGCACCGGGCATATCTGCGGCAACATGAAGGAACGCACCATGCAGCACATCCCCACTAAAGCGACCGCTGTCGAAAAGCTCAAGCGGCTGGCCAAGACGCACCGTAAAACCACGGGCACATCACTTGCCGTTGCCTTGGATGCAGTCGCCAAACAGCACGGCTACGAGCACTGGAAGCATGTGACGATCTGCCAGGAGCAGACGGCTGTCATCCACCGAACCAAGCCCCTGCCAGAGGCCCTGAAGCAATACCTAGACGAGGCAGCGGCACGACAACCCGCAGCGGTTGAAACACAAGTAGCCTTTGAGCACGGCTTTGTCTTTGCCATGGATGTGAAGGACGCGGCAGACATTGCCCTGACGCCCGACTACACGGAAGCCGATGATGGATGGCACCTTGCAGCCAGGGACCTATGCCGATTCCTGGTCCACCACCGCGACGAGGACACCGGGGCTACGCTCTACGAAACACAATCAGACGAAGACCTGATCGAGATCGCCCTGGACGACCTGTCCAACTACAGGTGCTACCGATACCTGGGTGACACCGCACCTACCACCTTGGAGGACGCGTTCGGGCGGATACGCCAGCTCGCGTTTTTCCCACCCACCCATATCTGGCTGAGCGGGAAGTGCATCGATCTTGAAGACGTGCCAGAAATACGGATAGGCGGCAAAGTGGTCTTCTCGACCATGCCAGGGACGGCCCGCGCAGCGAACAGCAACCGCGTTTAGGGCCTGCGAGACCCGCACCCGGAGCTAGTGGACCGACGAGCCAAGGGCGCACCCAGCTACTGCTGCCGCTTCTTCAGATCAGCCGCGATCAGCCCTGCGATGTAGGTGTTCGCGGGGGTCTGAAGGTCATCACACAGCGCTATCAACTGGCGGTGCAGTCCGGGCAGCAAGCGCAGAGATACCGTGGTCCGTTCGGCTTAAATCCGGGAACGGCGACGCTTGGCTGCTGGGACATCGGCCGACGTGGCGGCAACCTGGCGATCGGGCATGGTGGTGGTGCTGAAAGTACAGTAGTCGGAATCACAGTCTAGAAGGACGCGACCGAAACGGGCAAATTTAATCCAAAAAAATGTGTTTTAATCCTTAAATACCCAATAAACACCAAAACCATCCATGATCGTCACGGTAGGCAACACCAAGGGCGGGGTCGGCAAGACGACTCTGGCGTTGAATCTGGCCATCGCACGGGCCTTGTCGGGCCGTGATGTCTGGCTGATCGACGGCGACCGGCAGGGCACGGCGCAGACCGCGATCACGGTGCGGGCCGAAGCCGGACGGACGCCACCGATTGCGTGCGCGCAGTACGCAGACGGCTCCACGCTGCGGGCGCAGGTGCAGAAGGTCGGGCCGAAGTTCGAGGACATCGTGATCGACGCCGGCGGGCGCGACTCGACCGCGCTGCGCGCAGCGCTGGTGCTGTCGGATGTGCTGGTGGTGCCGTTCGCGCCCAGATCACTCGACGTGTGGGCACTGGCCGACATCTGCAGCCTGATCGACGAGGCGCGCGCGGTGCGCGACGGACTGCGCGCGGTGGCGGTGCTGAACAGCGCCGACGCGGTGGGGCAGGACAACCAGGAAGCCATCGAGGCGCTGGCTGACTTCCCGCAGCTGGAGTACCTGGCCACGCCGATCCGGCGCCGCAAGGGGATCGCCAACGCCGCCGGGCAGGGCCTGAGCGTGCTGGAGATGAGCCCGAGGGATGGCAAGGCTTGCGACGAGATCACGGCACTGGTGAATGCCGTTTTTGGATTAAATTAACTATTAATTTAGGTTAAAAAAACAAATGGCCATCATCAAACGACCCAGTCAGCCGCCTGCCCCCAGCGCAACGGCAGAAGCATTCATCCAGGGGGCGCCGGATGCCACGGCAGAGGAACCGCCTGTCAGCAGGGGCGTGATACAGGGCAAGCAGCGCCAAGTGACGTTTGCCATGCCGCCCGAGCTGCTGGACAAGCTCGAAAAAAACGCCCGCAAGCTGTCGTTGACACGGTCGGCGTTCATCAAGCTGGCGTTAACGCGGGCGATAGAGGCCGAGGAAAACCGATAAACCCAAGCGATTAGGTTTTCTGTAGAATGCCAACGGTCATGAGAATCGGCGGGCTGCGAGTCGTGATCTACCCCAACGACCACCGCCCGGCGCATGTGCATGTGATGGGCAACGGAGGCGAAGCGGTCTTCAAGCTGCACTGCCCGGACGGCCCGCCCGAGCTGAGAGAGATCTACGGCTACGACCGCAGCCAGGCCAACGCGATCGCGCAGGCCCTGACGAAAGCCCTGGCCGCCTTGTGTGCCGACTGGAGAACCTGGCATGGAGCCTACTGACATCGTCCAAGACGCCGACTTTGAAGCCGCCGCCAAGCGTGCAGCGCAGCGCTTGAAGAAGGGGCCTGTCGCCGCGACCGCGCGCTACGACGCGATGACAGGCCGGGTGGTGATCGAGCTCGACAGCGGGCTGGAGATCGGATTCAGGCCCCAGCAGGCGCAAGGCCTGGAGACCGCCACACCGGCCGACTTGGGCGAGATCGAGATCTCGCCCTCTGGCCAGGGCCTCTACTTCCCGGCAATTGATACCGACCTCTACCTGCCGGCCTTGCTGGAGGGCTTTCTGGGCTCGAAGGCCTGGATGGCGGCCCGCATGGGCAAAGCGGGAGGGCGCACCACAACGCAGGCCAAGCAGGCGGCGGCACGGGCAAACGGAAGGCTGGGGGGACGGCCACGAAAAAAAGCAGTGGCTTGATACCTGAACCATTCAACGACACAGACAGGCCACAGGCTCAATAGGTGAGCCTGTGGCCTTTTACATGTAACGGCATGCGCTACCGGGATTGCCCGTGACATGCGCCAGAATTAACACCATGACAACCCTTCGTGATCTGCTCAATACCTACCGCAACGCCGCTGTCACCGAGCGCGAAAAAGGCACCTACTTTGAAGAGCTGACACTGTGCTACCTGCGCAACGAAGCCACCTACCGGGATCTTTACAGCGAGGTGTGGACCTATGCTCAGTGGGCCGAGCTGCAGGGGCTGGACAAGCGGGATGCGGGGATTGACCTAGTGGCCAGGACGGCGGGAACCGGCGAGTACCACGCGATCCAGTGCAAGCTGTACGCCGAAGACTACAAGCTGCAGAAGAGCGACATCGACAGCTTCTTCACGGCCTCGGGCAAGAAGCCGTTTACCCATCGCATCATCGTCAGCACCTGCCTACACTGGAGCGAGCACGCTGAGGATGCGCTGCGCGACCAGCAGCCGCCGGTCAGCAAGATTGACCTGAACGACCTGGAAAACAGTCAGATCGACTGGGCACAGTACCAGCCGCAGGCGAAGGCCGTCATCAAGACCAAGAAGCAGCTGCGCGAACACCAGCAAAACGCGCTGGCGGCCACGCTGCGGGGTTTCGAGCGCGAGAGCCGAGGCAAGCTGATCATGGCGTGCGGCACCGGCAAGACCTTCACGAGCCTGAAGATTGCCGAAGCGCAGGCCGGGGCTGGCCGGCGCGTGCTGTTCCTGGTGCCGAGCTTGTCGCTGCTGTCGCAGACACTGACGGAGTGGACCCAGGAAAGCGAAACGCCGCTGCACAGCTTTGCCGTGTGCTCTGACAGCGACGTGGGCAAGAAGCGCAAGAAGGACGACGACACCGTCCAGACCTTCACGCACGAGCTGCGCTACCCAGCAACGACGGAGCCGGCACGGCTGGCGACGGAGATGGCCAAGCGCCATGACGGCGAGCACATGAGCGTGGTGTTCAGCACCTACCACTCGATCGACGTGATCGCGCGAGCGCAAGCGGAACATGGCCTGCCGCCGTTTGATCTGGTGGTTTGCGACGAGGCGCACCGCACCACGGGCGCGACCTTCGGGGACGAGGACGAAAGCGCCTTCGTGCGCGTGCACGACGACAGCTACCTGCGGGCGGCCAAGCGCCTTTACATGACGGCGACACCGCGGATCTACGGGGACAACGCCAAGGCCAGCGCGGAGAAGGACAACGTGGCGCTGTGCTCGATGGACGACGAGGCGCTGTATGGCCCCGAACTGTTCGTGATCACGTTTTCGGAAGCGGTCAAACGCGGGCTGCTGGTGGACTACAAGGTGATCGTGCTGTCAGTGGAAGAAACCCACGTGAGCCGGCGCCTACAGGCGCTGCTAGCCGACGAGAACAACCAGCTCAAGGTCGACGACGCGGCCAAGATCATCGGGTGCTGGAAGGCGCTAGCCAAGCAGGGACTGGCCGAGGAGCTGATGAGCGACCACGAGGCGATGAGGCGGGCTGTGGCGTTCTGCCAGGTGATCGAGGTGAGCAAGGGCGCCAAGACGCACAAGGTCAGCTCGAAGAACATCGCGGGCATGTTCCAGGCGGTGGTGGAGGCCTACCAGGCCACCGAGACCGAAGAGGACGCTGCCACGCTGGCCTGTGAAGCCGAACATGTGGACGGCAGCATGAACGCCAGCGAAAAGGAAGCCAAGTTGAGCTGGCTGAAGGCCGAGCCGCCGGAGGATACCTGTCGCATCCTGAGCAACGTGCGCTGCCTGTCGGAAGGGGTGGACGTACCCGCGCTGGATGCCGTGCTGTTCCTGACCCCGCGCAATTCGCAGGTGGATGTGGTGCAGTCGGTGGGCCGGGTGATGCGCAACGCGCCGGGCAAGCAGCGCGGTTATGTAATCCTGCCGGTGGTGATACCGGCCGGCGTGGAGCCGCACGAGGCACTGAACGACAACAAGACCTATGCTGTGGTCTGGCAGGTGCTGCAGGCGCTGCGCTCGCACGATGACCGGTTCGATGCGATGGTGAACAAGCTGGACCTGATCGGCCGGGACGTGACCAAGATGGAAGTGGTCGCGATCACGGACAAGATCCAGAAGAAGGCGACACCGGCCCGACCAGCCGATGGGAAGGGAAAGAAACCCGGCACCAACGGCCAGGCGGGCAAAGGTGGATTCACCATTGGCAGCGCCGAAGACAAGCGCATCCCCACGGCCAGCCAGGAAGGCTTGCAATTCGAGATTGGCGAGATCGAGAAGGCGATCTATGCCAAGCTGGTGCAGAAGGTGGGCAACCGGCACCATTGGGAAGACTGGGCCAACGACATCGCGAAGATCGCGCGCACGCACATTGCGCGCATCACGGCGATCGTGGAAGACCCGGCCAACGTGACCGAGCGCGAGGCGTTCGACCATTTCGCGAACGAGCTGCGCGATGACCTGAACGGCAGCATCAGTGACGGCGAGATCATCGAGATGCTGGCCCAGCACCTGATCACGAAGCCGGTGTTCGACGCGCTGTTTTCCGACTACCGCTTTGCCGAGCACAACCCCATGAGCCGGGCCATGCAGGGCGTGCTGGACGCGCTGCAGGAACACCGGCTGGACAAGGAAGCGGACACGCTGCAGGCCTTCTATGACAGCGTGAAGCTGCGCGCCGAGGGGATCGAGAACGCGACCGGCAAGCAGAAGATCGTGGTCGAGCTGTACGACAAGTTCTTCCGCAACGCCTTCCCGAAGATGACGGAACGGCTGGGCATTGTTTACACCCCCGTGGAGGTGGTGGACTTCATCATCCACAGCATCAACGACCTGCTGCAGAGCGAGTTTGGCGCCACGCTGGCCGACGAGAACATCCACATCATCGACCCGTTCACCGGCACCGGCACCTTCGTGACCAGGCTGCTGCAAAGCGGCCTGATCCCGCTGGACAAACTGCCGCACAAATACCGGCACGAGATCCACGCCAACGAACTGGTGCTGCTGGCGTACTACATCGCGGCCATCAACATCGAGGCGGTCTATCACAGCCTGGTGGGCGGGCAGTACGTGCCGTTCGAGGGCATCTGCTTGACCGACACCTTCCAGATGTACGAGAAGGACGATCTGGTTAACAGCCTGCTGGTGGACAACAGCGCCCGGCGGCGGCGGCAAAAGCAGCTGCCGATCCGGGTGATCTTTGGCAACCCGCCGTATTCGGTGGGGCAGGAGAGTGCCAACGACAACAATGCTAATGTGGGCTACCCACACTTAGATGCACGCATCGAGACAACATACGCCGCACGAACAAATGCAAACTTGGCAAAAGGTTTATACGACAGCTACATCCGCGCCATCCGTTGGGCGAGCGACCGCATAGGCGAAAGCGGCATTGTGGGCTTTGTCACCAATGCCGGCTTCATCGAGGCGAACACCGCCGACGGGCTGCGCAAGTGCCTGTCCGATGAGTACAGCAGCATCTATGTGTTCCACCTGCGGGGCAACCAACGAACATCAGGCGAAACCTCACGCAAGGAAGGTGGCAAGATTTTCGGCAGCGGCAGCCGGGCACCGATTGCGATCAGCTTGCTGGTCAAAAACCCTAAGGCGGCGCTGCATGGGCAGATCTACTTCCATGACATCGGGGACTACCTGAGCAGAGAGGACAAGCTCGAAAAAATCAGTACCTACGGCAGCGTAGCCGGGATCACTGCGGTGGATGGGTGGCAACAGATCACACCGGACGAGCATGGGGACTGGCTGCGGCAACGCGACGATGGTTTTGCAGAATACCTACCGATGGGGGACAAGAAAGGTAGCGGAGCCAAACTGTTCGATAACTTCTCGCTCGGAGTTTCCACCAACCGTGATGCCTGGTGCTACAACGCATCCAAAAAGCGTGTGATGCACAACATGACACGGATGATTAGCTTCTACAATCAAGAGGCTGACCGAATCAAGGCTGCGTACCCAACGGCAGATAAAAAGACGCGGGACCAGATAGTCAATGATTTCATCGAAAACGACCCGACGCTGATCAGCTGGACGGTCAACCTGAAGCAGGAGCTAGCGAAGGACCGGAGATTCACGTACGAGCCGGATTCTTTGGTTAGAGGACTGTACCGACCGTACACCAAGCAGTGGATGTACTTCAACCGGCGTTTCAACGAAAGGGTGCTACAAATGCCGCGCATTTACCCTGCGGCAGGGGCTGAAAATCTGGTTATCACGATCAACGCCAAGTACAAGGGCGAGGGTCAAATTAGCTTGATCAGTGACACATTACCGGATTTGCATACCAATGGGGATTCACAGTGCTTCCCCCTCTACCTCTACGATGCTGCGGGAAACCTGGAAGACGATGCCGAAGACCGTCCCGATGGACGCAAGCAGCAAGCCGGACTTTTCGAGGAAGACAGCGGCGACTTGTTTGAAACCGCAGCCACCCAACCGGCAGCCCCCCGGTACAAGCGCCGCGACGCCATTACCGACGAGGGCCTGGCGCACTTCCACGCGGCCTACCCCGGCGAGACGATCAGCAAGGAAGACGTGTTCTATTACGTCTATGGCCTGCTGCATTCCCCCGACTACCGCGAGCGTTACGCCGACAACCTGAGTAAGGAGCTGCCGCGCATACCCTGCGTGAAGACTGCCGCCGACTTCTGGACTTTCAGCCAGGCCGGCCGCCAGCTGGCCGACCTGCACCTGCATTACGAAACCGTGGCCCCGTACCCGGCCACCGTGACCGGCGACACCGGGAAACTGACAGCTGCGCAGTACCGGGTCGAGAAAATGAAGTATGGCAAGAAGGGCAAAGAGAAGGACCTGAGCACGATCCATTACAACGCCCTGATCACCGTGAGCGGCATCCCCCTGGAAGCCTACGACTACGTGGTCAACGGCAAGAGCGCAATCGACTGGGTGATGGAACGCCAGTGCTTCAAGACTGACAAGGACAGCGGCATCGTCAACGATGCGAACGACTGGGCGGTGGAAACGATGGGCAACCCGCGTTACCCGCTGGAGCTGTTGTTGCGGGTGGTAACGGTGAGCTTGGAAACTGTGAGGATAGTTAAATTGCTTCCAAAATTAGAAATACAAAATGAATAAAAATATTCCAGAATCACTACTAAGAAGATGCTCAGACGAAGCACTAAAAGCGCATGGAACAGGATATATATTTGAGAAAAGAGCTGCTGAAATAAAAACAAAATTAAATATTTTGAATTTTTTCGGAATTATTGGACCAGTAGCTCTAGGGACAACAATAGCCACCTACGATTTAAACAATGATGCAGTAGATGCAGTTAAATTTATCGCAGGAACAATTGGATTTATTCAGATAATATTTACAACCTGGTCCATGATCGAGGGATGGGGAGACAAGGCTTCAAGCTACACAGAATCAAAATCAAGCAACTACAGCATAGCAAAAAGGCTAAAAGATCTAGAACACAACTTAACACTTTCAAAGAACCAGTTTGAAAGCGAGTTAGCAGTAATAGAAAAAGAAATTGAAATAAGAAATACGATCGACGCAAAACACGACATAAAAGACGAAGAAAAAAGAATGGGAATGAGATATGGTTTAAGAAAATATCAAAGACCATGCGCAGGATGTAAAATGGTGCCGACTAACATGAAACCCACTGACTGTGGAATATGCGGGGACTTTAATGAGAAAAAATGAGCAAACAATCTGACCAAGTAACGCTTGGATTTATGAGGCTAACTGCAGCAGAGAGAGACGAAGTTTTTAGAAAAATTACGGAGTTTCAGAAAACTGCAGACATCCGAAAATCATTTGTCACAGAAAATTTTAAAATTAGATCTGGACTAGATTTAGGGCCTATTAATAACGATGGCTGCCGGTGCTGCGGTAGATAAGACAACGTTTACTGAGTGCAGAAGAAACGACCGTTTACGGGGTGCAGATGCACCCCGTTTTTTCTGCACACCTGGCGTGCAGAAAAAACCCAATCTTGCACTTTTTCAGGACACTGGCAAAATCAGGACACCATGAGCCATGTCTTCGCCTACCTCCGCGTGTCCACTGACGAACAGGACGTCGCCAACCAGCGGCACGGCGTCGTGCGCTACTGCCAGGACAAGAAGCTGCTGGCCCCGGTCTTCATCGAGGACACGGCCAGCGGGCGCACCGACTGGCGGGCCCGCCCGCTCGGGCAGCTGATCACCCGCGCGACCGCGGGCGACGTGATCGTGGTGTCCGAGGTGTCCCGGCTGGCACGCTCGACCCTGCAGGTGCTGGAGATCGGGCGGGAGTGCGCCGAGCGCGGCGTCGTGCTGCATGTGGCCAAGAACGGCATCGTGTTCGATGACTCGATGCAATCCAAGATTGTGGCCACGGTGCTGGGCCTGGTGGCCGAGATCGAGCGCGACTTCATCAGCTCGCGGACCAAGGAAGCACTGGCCAAGCGGAAAGCGGACGGGATCAAGCTGGGCAGACCTGCCGGGCCTGGCAAGAACCTGCGTCTGGACCAGTACGCCGACAAGATCGACACCTACCTGGCGAAGAAGATCGACAAGCGGTCGATTGCGAAGCTGCTGGACGTGTCACCGAACACGCTCTATGCGTGGCTGAAGGTCAGACGGCCAAAAGAGGCAGAGGTGGACACCACGACGAGTGCGCTGAACGGCGCAGGCAAGGCATGACCACGCAAGCGCCTATCCCCATGTTGGGTGATCAATCCTGTGGAGAACAGTGAAGGGCAGGGCGACCCAGGGATTGAGCATTGCCCCTGTATGGCTGAGTCCATCACTCAGTAACGTGGAAGGTGCACACGCGATGCCGATCACGATGAACCGATTATTAAATTTATGATGCCTTCGGTCAGGGACTCTGCCGGCATTCGGACAAATCGGCCCCCTTACAATAACGCGACGTTTTTCGGAGAATCACATGTCGACCGCTACTAACGAAGCTAAGGCTGAGTTCGCACATGACCTGCAGGTTGGGCTCGCTCGATTAAGCGTTCCGGAATTTGGGGAGTTGCCGCTTGTCGGCATGGCCGCAAAGCTCGCGGTAAACATCCGCGGTCTGGGGGCCATCAAGGGAGAAGTTCTGCGCCAAGTAGCTGATCACTTCTTTGACATCCCAGCGCTCGCGCTGCGGCCTGTACTCGATATCCTTGCCGAAATCGGCTACGTCGACCTGATCACGAGCGGCAAAACGCTAAATTCTGTTATCCCCAACGTTCCACACTTCTCCTCGGTCTACGGCGGCCTGGGTGACTACATCGGAACGATTGATTTGACAGAGCACGAAGAAGTCGCGATCGCAGTCCTGAACGAACTGAGAAGCAAGCCGGAGAAGCGCGACGCAATGATTGGCCGCCTCGGCGCAGCAATGCCCGTTTTCAATCGGGTTGAACTCATCACCAAGACTGGTGGGCTCGTTCTACCCAAGCGCGCTCGAGGACAGGATGTCCTCATCAGTCCGTACTACTTCGCCGACAGCCTCGACGCCCTCGCCTCCCACGCTGCCGCAGGCGGAGCGAGTGTTGTTCAGCGCTTGCTGGACCTTTTGAAAAAGGCCCAGGGCTGGCCACTGTCGATCATCCGCAAACGTGGCGAGATCAACGGCACGAAGTTAAATCCGACCGAGCTCCAACTTCTGGAAGAAATGGTTGCAGATGGCGTTCTCCGACCGCCAAGTCTGCGTAACCCAACGGTGAATGAGCACTTCGTCTTCACACCGCGGCCTGGCGCAGGTGTCATGAATGGAAGCGCGAGAGAAATATACGAACGCACCATGGCAATCGTGGCAGCGGTGCGAAAGGGGCAGTTGTTGCCGAGTCGCTTTGCCATCAAGTACCCAGCGGCCCTTCTCGATAAGCTAGCTACCGACAAAAAGATCGGTGCTAGTACTGAAGCCGCCTTGCAGTACACCAATCTGGTGACCTTGCGAGTTGGTAAGCTGGTGCCACGTACACGAACCGGATGGTACGAGTTTCAGCTGATCGACACGCCCGAGAACGTCCAAGCTCTTCAAGACGCTATTTCGATCTTTAGATCGGGTGAACCACTGTCGAGCGGTGTCTCGGACGACGCAAGAATTGCGTTGCAGCGAGATGAAACCTATATACAGTCGATCGTGGCATCAACTTCCCTGCGCCAGGTTACAAGGCCACCACTTGATGAACAGGCGCGCGCTCAAATGGAACAACTGCTACTGGATCTTCGATGATCAAAGATTCTGTGCAGAAACAGAAGGCCGTACGCTATTGTGTGGCGCACGGATACGTCCCATATATGGAGTGTCTTGTACGTTATGGCGAGGACACCGCGGCCAAGCCTGCCGACATCACTGACGTCGACGTCCTTGGCTTGCGTCCGGCAGGAGAAGTGCAAGAGCGTCGAGTTGTCTTCGATTGCAAAACACTCGCGAAGACAAGCGGTGTCGGCCGCGCGCTTTGGGCGAGTGGGCTACTCCAACTGATCCAGGCAGACGAAGCGTTTGTGATCCTCACCAAGCCAGCGCCTGACGGACACAGACTCGCAGCGGGAAAAATTGGTGTTCACCTATTCGCCGAAAAGATCTTCGATGAATATTCGCGCGCATCGTCTGCAAACTACTTGGAGGGCATCACCTACCTCGATAACCTCGACGCGTGGGACGCGCTGTGGAAGCTGCGCGCCCAGCTCCCGCGGGTGGCTCCGCTGGTCGAATATTTGTCGAGTGAGGCTGCGTTTGAGCGGAGCCCAACTGCCGGCTTCCGAACACTTCTGTCGAGACTAAAGTCCGCAGAGGGTGAGTTCGACGTAACTAAGCCTGTAAACCGGCTCCTTTACGGTATGGTCATTAGTCAAGCAGTCATATTCCTGAGCGCGATCGTGCGGGAGTTCAGCACGGTTTTTGATCAGAGCATGGCTCGCGAAGCTTTTCAAACGACTTTGAGGAATTACGTTTGGGGTGGACGGGACGGCTATGAGCTTCGAAAGCGCCTCCATGTCGCGCTACAATCCGGCAGGAATGAAGAAGTTTCAGACTTCCAACTTCCAGGGTGGGAGAAATTTGTGGAGCTCGTCAGGGCCCTCCTAGATGCACCCATGTTGGCTGGAACACCCGCACTGCCCGTGAAAGATTTCGCCTTCAGAGAGATGGTCACAGGAAGCGCATTGGCGGACAATCGAATCAAGCTCGAGCTTGGCGCGAACCCTCGGGCACTGCAGTTTGCCATGGGAGTAAATCGCTACGTCGGATCGCTCTCGCGCCTCTTGAAAGAATGCTCGGACAACTTTGCGACAGGGCTTTCAAAGGCAGTGGCATAGAAGATCATCAATTTTATCCATTCCAACCACATGTAGTTAATTTCCAGGCGCTACACTATTGCCGAATATTTAATAAAAGGCCGATTCAATATAAAACGCAAAATACATTTTTTTACCACGCTTTCATTTTGAAAAGCCGCCCATGCCGTCCCTCATCGTGTAACGTGAGAACAATTTCATCAGAGGAGAACACCCGCAGCTCATCAGCAGCACGCGCTGGCAAATCCGAATCTATGAGCGTAATAATTGGCTGCAGCCCAAGCTCGGCATACCGACGAATGACCGCCAAAAGATTCTCCTTTTTGCGATCATCCAGGGACTCAAACACACCATCGTGATAAACGAAGCGCGGGAACTTGTCGTCCAAGTGGGCTCGCAAAATAGCCAAGTCAAAGGCAATACACAGCAGCTTCTTATACGTGTGTCCAAGGTCGGCGCTAGTTGCATTACCGGATTCATCAAGAATTTCCGCTCTAAACTCTAGATGCCCCACCTGGTTCGGCGATACGCTCAAAAGCGCCTTGCGGTCGATCACCTCTTCGACAATCTCACTGAAGAAAACGCGAATTGCCGAGAACAAGCTGTTCTGATCAGAGTTTTGCTTCTCGACATCAGCCTCGATCTGGGTCTGCAGATGTCCACGCGCTTCGGTCAATGCCCTAATCTCAGTTCTCAGTTCCTGCAGACGATGTAGGAAACCGCGTTGGCGCTCCAGCGAAGTAATGTCGGCACGCAGCGTCACCATCTCGTCGGACACCTGCTTGTACTTGCCAAATATATCGGTACTGCTTAGGAATGAGAGCGTCTCCGAGCGCTTCTTGCCCAGAGTATTCAGTTCTGCATTGATTCGCTTAAGCTCAGCCTCGACCTCCGCGCGTTCTTCCTGCAGATAGCCTCTTCGCTCATCGGTAATGGCCCGATTGAAGGCAATCAACTGTTGGAAATCCTTCTTGATCTGTCCCTTGAACAGTACACCGGCCTCCTCGAACAGGCGCTGCGCTTCATCAGGATTGAAGAGGATCTGATCATCTTCCAGCGAGGCAATGATCTTCTTCTTGTTCTGGCTGAGCGAGTAGCGTACAGCATTAAGGGACGCAATGCGCTCGTCGATGTCATCGACCAAATGCTTGGTGCTGTCCTTATCCTGTGAGCGGAAATCGAAGGCGTCGAGCAGCTTCTTCTTCTTCTCAGCCTCTTTCTGCTTGAGCAACAGGATGCCTTCGATCTTGCTGATGTCCTCAATGGACCCACCCAGCTCATTCTTAATGGTCTGGGTGGTAGACTGCTTCTCCGCAAGCTGCGCTTCCTTCTCATAGTGCTGTGCCACGAGTTGAGCGTCAAAGCCGAGAACGTGAGCCAGAAAAGGCTTCCAATCAGAATGCGCAGCCGCGAACTTGCGAAGATGAAAAACGTCGCGGAAATCGTCCTGAGAGCGCAGCAGATAGCCTAAGCCTTTTCGAAACGCCCAAGGCTTTAATGCGCGCCAGTCAAGCAATCCATCCAACAGGTCACGTGCCCGCTCGAAGGGCATTTCCTGGTGATCCCACTCCGCCAGCGGCAATCCCGACAAGTCCTGATGCCCGGCCTCGTGACGCTTGAAGCTAATTTTGGTAGCTTCTTCCACTCCGCGTCGGATCGTAACGAACGAAGCATCTCCCAGCTCGATCTCCAGGAAGAAGATGAAGTCTTGGAACAATTGAGCGTGCTTGAAAAGAAAGAACTTGGGATCGCGCTTGGCAAGGAAGCCAAAGTCGAGTAACCGCCCAAGCGTTGTCTTGCCGAGGTTGTGAGTGTCCTTGTTTCTGTTCTCCGGCAGACGAATTTCAGCCATAACGACGTTCAAGCCCTGGACGAACTCCACGGGCTCGAACAAGTCAGGCTTGTTGGAATAAAGTCTAGACAGCTTCATTTGGCCCCATGTACTCCACGGCATCGGTCTTGGGGCGATATTCAATCAGGCCCATTAGATACAGAAAATTCAATGCCGGCAAGAACAGCACGTCCCCTCCAACGACACTCTTTTTCGCAAACTTACGCAATACATCGTACTCATCCACGCGCCGGGCCTTCAAGCGAGCCAATAGCAGAAAAGAGACGTTAATGACCGTTCTATCAGGATGAGAGTGCTTCGTCGGCCGCAGCATCATCCACCTCCCCGATATCACAGTTCCAATACATGTAGAAAAGCACGGTACGCGTCAAGCGCTTGTGGGCGTGCTGTCGCAATACGGGATCACGGTTGAACAACAGGTCCACCAGATACTCCATAATCTCGTCGAATGTCTGGTAAACCTTGCGCTTGGCGATGATCTTTAGTTGGAACTCATCGACCACAGACTCGTACATGCGGAGCAGGTCGAGGTTTTCCGGTGCCGCCAGGAAAGCCCGAATCTGAGCGGTCTCCTTCAGGTATTTCCGCCTCTGCGCCTTGGCGTAATCGGCACTCATGTTGTTGAGTGCGTTTTTCTGCTCGTAGGTCACACGCACAGTCGGTGGATCGTCAAGCAACGCGGCCACGCCATCTTTCTGGCGAGCCAATGCCTGCACTACTTCGGCCAGGTCATCGGGGCTGACGATCAACGGAGAATCGACAGGGTCAAGTTCTGCTTCTCTCGCAACCTCGGGGAATCGCTTCAGCCAGATTTCCAGTTGCTCCAGCCCGCAGAGATAAATCGACGCGGTAGGTACGGCGCACTGAGAAGCGATGTATTCGCGTATCTCGGTTTCGGCATTGCCCGCCAACCGACGGTTAGCGAAGAGCATGTAGTGATCGAGTTGCTTGGCCTCACGCAGTTTTTTGATGCGGGGAATTTCTTTTCCCAGCACAGTATTCGCGGCCGTTGTGCTAAAAAAGTCGGACTCGGAGAAGTTACGGTTATAGCCGTTGGTGTGCTTGGCTTGGACGATGGTTGTACCGACCCACGGCGCCGATTTACTTGGATGTAGCTCTGCTGTCCCAATGAACTTGGCATCTCGCCCACCATCAGGCCCTTTTGCGAAGCCCTGAACGGCAGCCCCAAGCAACCGCTGACATAAAAGAACGATCAGGGTCTCGAACTGACCATCGCTCATGTCTTCGTATGCGAATTTCATTGGGCTCCCATTTCCCTCGGCTAGCTAACACCGCAGTGCTTATAGATTGTCGTTCGCGACACCCCGTAGTCGCGCGCCAACTCTGTGACGCTAGTCTTCGGATCACACAGCAGCGCTTTAATATGCCTGATCTGTTTATCGTCTAACTTGGGCTTCCTGCCGCCCACGCGACCACGCGCACGTGCTGCGCTAAGACCGGCCTTGGTACGCTCCCGGATTAGATTTCGCTCAAACTCAGCCAGCGCCGCAAAGAGATGAAACATCAGCTTGCCTGATCCGTTCGTTGTTTCAATCTTCTCTGTCAGCGACTCAAAGCCAACCCCGCGCTCAACCAACACAGTGACGATACGGACAAGGTCAGGCAGGCTTCGCCCAAGCCGATCCAGACGCCAAACGACGAGGATGTCGCCCTCGCGCAAGTCGGCCAAGCACTTTTCCAACTGCGGGCGGGCCAAACCAGACTTGCCACACGCTGTGTCCTGATAGACGCGATGACACCCCGCACGCTGCAAAGCATCTGCCTGCAGTGCGGTCGTTTGATCGTCAGCCGATACGCGGGCATAGCCCAAACGAAACTTTCCCATACGTTTTCACACCATAGAAAAGTGAACGAGAATTTTAACATTTTGAGAAGTCATCGACCAGCGCTACAGAACATGCTTCTACCGACCACGAACGACTGTTTGGCGACACCATCAAAGCCCGAGCCTGATCCCCCCCACGGCGTGGTGAGCTGCGGCTGAGTGCCGGCCAAGTCAATTGGCGGCTTGTGACACGACTGGTTGTTCTACCCCTGGTGGTGTGGAAACTGGACAGCCTGGGCCGCGGTGTCAAGCAGTTGGTCTATCTAGTGGGCGAGCTGCAGCAGCAGGGCGTGCAGTTCAAGAGCCTGACGGACGCGATCGACACCGGCACGCCGTCAGGCCGGTGCTGCTCCCACGTGATGGCCAGTCTGGCCGTGATGGAGCGCGATCTGATCGCCGAGCTCACCCGCGCCGGGCTGGCAGTGGCCCATCAACCCGGTCGCAAGGGGGAGGCGCAAGCCCAAGATGACCGCAAGCAAGTCGAGTCGGCCAGGAAGCTCGCCAGCGGCATGCCGCCCAGGGAGGTGATACAGAACCGCAGTGTCACGGTTCCGACGCTGTACCGTTGGTTGCCCGCCGCCGGCTGGGCGCGGGCTTAGCGTGCATTATTTTCCGTTTACTTAAGCGACCGCTACATATCCATGGTCGGGTTACTTCGAGAGCTGTTTTGCCGGGTACTGTGACACAAGAGCGCTACTTGATGCGTGCATCCCGTATAGCCAAGGCGGCCAGCGCTTCAGCCGAGATGACCTGTGCCCGCCGGTCGAGCACGGCGGACAGCAGGCCGGCATCGTGGGCCGCATCGACCGGGTCGCGGTCGAGCGAAGACAGCAGCGACCGCTTGAACCAGTCACTCAGACCGGGGTCACGCAGTAACTGTCGGATTTCCTCATCATTCGGCATTGGATCCCCAAATTAATCCAAAAATATATTGTTTTAATATTAAAACAACCTGAAACGGTTGGTTTTCCACTCCAGGCCGTCGATCAGACCGGACTTGTAGAGTCCCGCCCAGTCGTAGAAGAACGGCAGGAAGCCGCCCGGCGTTGATTCGCGCTGCCAGACCAGGATCGCGCAGATCAGCACGACCAGGAAGGTGACGATGTACTCGGAAGGGTGGCCGGTCTGGATCTTGCCGCCGAACAGGGTGATGCGGCGATCCGACCACCAGCCCACGGGGGCGCCCGAGACCGTCAGCGCATCGCAGAACCAGTGAATGGCGCCGCCGATCGAGAACCAATAGACCAGATCGCGCCAGTCCCAGATCAGCAGGCCGAACAGGGCCGCTGCCACCCAGCCGACCAGGTAGTGCGTGCTGCCGCGGTGCTTGACCTTGTGATTGCGCTGCACGGCGCGCTTGATGAACTCGAACCAGTCCGGCGCCGTGCTGCCCAGCACGGCGGCCGGCACAGCCGCCGGGTTGAAGACGGCGCAAATGCTGCCGGCAATCGCGATGTGCGAGATCCAGCGCATCAGCTGCCCCGGGTGCTGGCCAGCAGCTGCTTGATGTGCGCATCGAGCGCATCGGCCTGCAGCTCGTGACAGTTGCCTAGCAGCTCGATGCGGGCCTTCTGGAGCGCCCCGGACAGCCGCACGATCTCGCCCTCGGCGGCAGCGACTTTCTCCAGGAAACCGACTTGCTCAGCCGTCTCGGCCACGCCGGCCCGGACCCGCTCCTGTGAGCGCCGCTCCAGCGCGCGCAGCAGGTCGAGCTGGCGGCGCAGCTTGTCGCGCTCGGCCAGGACCGAGACGAACTGCCCGGCGGACTCCGCCACGCGCACCCGGCGCGCCCACTCCCGCTCCCGCTCGCGGTCGAGCTCGATCGCGGAATACAGGGGAATCCGGGCCACCAGCGCGGCGCTGGCACGGCTGCTGCCGGACGAAAGCCCGCTGCTTTCATCGAGGTAGAGGCTGCGGTCGTTGCGCACCCGCCCCTCAAGTGTCACCTCGCCCCGGAATAGCGACCGCACCGGCCAGCAGGCCAGGGCGCGCTCGTACAAGTCGCGGGCGTCAGGCGCTGGAGCAGGTGTGGGGGGTTTTTCCGGGGGGTGGATGCTGGGCGATTCGCCCGAATAGGTCGGCAGCAGGAAAGGCTTGTCCGCTTCCGACTGTGCCGGATGGGCAGCCGATCCGCCCGGGCGCTGATCAGGGACCGGATCGGCCGACCACGCCAGCAGCGAAGCGCCGGCCAGGCAGGCGGCGAGGACCGCCACGCGCGCGTCAATGCTGACGCGCCGCACGCCGCCCCCCTGCCAGCATCTTCATGCCGGCGAGCACGCCTGCCAGCTGCCACCAGCCGACCACCAGCGCCGCAATCATCATGATCCAGATCGCCAGATTCGTGATGTCGTAGGCGGCGTCGGACTGCAGGTGGATGCGCTGCGGATCACGCCGGTCGAGCAGCATGCGCAGCGACATCGGCATCGAGGCCTCTGACCAGGTGCCGATCACCAGGCGGCTGCACTCGCGGCAGAGCTGGAGGACGACATCGAGCTTGCGCCCGGTCAGCTTGTGCGCGTCGTCCAGCAGCAAGACCGCCTTGCAGTCATGCACCCACTTCACCAGGGCATCGACCCGTTCGAAGGCCCGCAGCCTGGCCCAGGTTTTGCCGTAGTGCTGCTCGGCCCAGCGGATGATCCGATCGTCCTCGCACCAGCGCTGTATCGGCTCGGTGGCGCGCAGAAAGAGCTTCTGCTGCTTAGCCCAGATCTCGGGGGCCTTCTCGTCGAGCTTGGCGAGCCAGCGGGTTTTCCCGCTGGCGTTAGGACCTGCGATCAGCAGGTCCTTGCGCACCGAGAGCACGCGCTCGTCGAGGATCGGGCCGTACTTGCGCGCCCGCTCGCGCACGATTGGCACCCGGCGGGTGACGCCATCGGTCCACTTGCCGTTTGGACGCAGCAGCAGCATGTGCATGATCCACCTCCCTGACTAGGCCGGATGTGTCTGATCCGGCGCAAAACAAAGGGCTGGCCCCTGTGCAGCCGGGCCGGTATCTGGAGCCGGCCGCTAAGGGGTAATAGACCTCCTATATCGCGATGCGATTTTTACCATAAAGAAGCGTGCAAGAAAAACGCTCGTTTTTTCTGCTGTAGACATAGCAGGGGGAGCCGCCTGCGGGGGGGCGCAGCCCCCCAGGGGGTCGAGTCGGGCAAAACGGCCTGAAAGGCCGTTTTGAGAGAGGGGGGCAGCATGCCCCCCTGCCGAGGGTGAGAAATCGCGCGTATGCGCGGTTTCGAGGGCCGCTTGCCGGCCCTGGGGGGTGCGCGTAAGCGCGGTTTCGTCCCCCCATCAGGGGGGACTGTTTGAAAAAACACGATGAAGAGCCACTTCAGCTGCGGCGGAGTCTACGCGCACGCGTTTTGTAAAAAACTTCGTAAAACCCTTTGTAAATACCTTTGTAAGGCTTATCCACAAGCCGAAATCTGCAGCAATGACAAAGGCTTGCGCGGGTCATTCGCGGCGAAAGGTGAGGAAAAACGCGTGAGTGGTGAGAAAAAACGCGTGAGTGGTGAGAAAAAACGCGTGAGTGGTGAGAAAAAACGCGTGAGTGGTGAGAAAAAACGCACGTTTTCCACATCCCATTTTGACTAGACAGAAGTGATGTTTTGAATTTTTAATCTGACACACAAGCAACACAAAAAAAACAAGGTGAGACGACACCTCTCATCTCATGTATGAGGGGTTACGCGGATAATCCACAGGGAGGACAACAGATGGATATGCACTTACCCGTCACGCTGGAAGGCCAGCCGATTGCGTACCTGCCACACCAGGATGAGGAGGCAGCAGAGGCTGCGCGTGGCATTGGCGGCAGCCTGACGATGTCGCGCGCGCTGGCCGAGTCTGCACATGGGCTGACCTTGAACGAGGCCCGCGTGATGATGCTGGCGATGCGCTGCGTAGACCCCCGTCTCTCTCCCTATAAGTACGCACGTAATGGCTATGTGCATGTTCGGGTCACGGCAGCAGAGTTCGCGCAGCTGGCCAACCTCAAGATCGGTGACGACGGCTACACCCCGCGCGCGGCTTATGAAGGTTTGAAGGCTGCATGCGAGAAGCTTTATGAGCGCACCGCATCATGGACTGAAGGCAAGCGGCATGTGAAGTTGCGCTGGGTTTGGAAAGCCGCGTATCACGAAGGCGAAGCCTGGGCTGAGGTGGCGTTTTCGCCTGACATGACCAAGCACCTTTTTATGCTGGGTGAGAAGTTCGTGCGTTACCGACTTGAACTAGCGCGCGGCCTGCGGTCGGTTTATTCGACTAACCTGCTTCGCCTGCTGATGACACGCAAGGACACAGGATTCAAGACCATCCTGCTGGAAGACTTCCGGGCCACGATGGAAGTCCCCGAGAGTTACCGCTATGCCGACATCAAGCGCTATGCGATCGTCCCGGCCGTCAAGGAGCTGAACGAGAAATCTGATCTGGCGATCACCTGGAGTGAAACTAAGCGCGGTCGTGCGGTTCACTCCCTGCAGTTCCGGTTCACCATGAACAATCAGCAGGCTATTGAGTCTGCCGAGCTGTTCGACGACACCACATCAGCTACGGCAGAACGAGGCGATGCGTAGCACCTGCTGTTACGCGCAGCCTTGGTTGTGAGACAGAAACACCTAGAGAGAAGGGGAGCCCCCTTGGGGGGCGGACGGGTGGGCGGGCGGGGGCCAACGCCCAGGGCGGCTGCAAGCCGCCCTGGGCCCCCCGCGTAGGGCGAAGCCCGAAGCGCTGACTAGAGGCACGGCGCGCAAGCCTGGAAGGCCGGTGACAGCGCGCGGGCGTAGGGCGCGCAGCGACCGGGGAGCCCGTGCGCTGGCACCGGCCGGCGTAGCGCAGGGGATGGGCTGGCCCACCGTGGCGACGGGCCACGGACACCGAGCGAGCTTTGCGAGCGAATGGCCGGGGACTGGCGCTACGGACAGGGCAGATCCAGCCCCGGAGCGGGCCACCGGGCAGAGCACTGGCGCTGCACGAACAGAGAGGGGAGCCCCCCTTTGGGGGGCGAACGGGTTGGGCGGGTGGGGGGCGCGGTTTTGGCCGGCCACCCCGGCCGGACAGAACCGCTATAGCACCAGCGAGGATCACAGCATGGGCCTAGACACTGCTGCCACCGCCGCCGAGCGCCAGAAAGCGCTGCTCGAAGGCCT
>Ga0255150_1000203_pt1 | contig 23665 bp, 38 predicted proteins | sample Atl_Yuk_RepA_8h_FD_183634 | JGI IMG/M metagenome (GOLD analysis project Ga0255150, IMG submission 183634) | Freshwater microbial communities from Altamaha River, Georgia, United States - Atl_Yuk_RepA_8h | ecosystem: Environmental > Aquatic > Freshwater > River | place: USA: Georgia | collected...
TAAAAACTAATATGGCTAAAGTTGACCCTGATACTGGTAAGGTTCGTCGTCGTGAAGATGGTAAGATCTTGAAACCAGAGGGTTGGGCACCACCCGATATGACTAAATTTATCCCTTGACTTTAAATACCTTTTGGGGTATAATATTACTATGAATACAATTACTTTATACTTAGACATGGACGGTGTTCTTGCAGATTTCAACAAGGAATACATCAAATATGATCCGAACAAAGAAGACCGAAAGAAATTTCGCTCGGCTGTTCTTGACCACAAGATTTTTGAGAAGTTAGACTTTATGCCTGACACTCAAGAACTATTAAATCATGTATCAAAACTAAATGATGTTACTATTGAAATTTTAACATCAATGGGTACTCATGATTCAGCACAAGCTGCTGCTGCTCGTCATCAAAAACTTACGTGGCTTGAAAGTAAGAACATCCCATACAAAGCAAACTTTGTTCATAACAAACAAGAGAAATCAAAATATGCTAATCCTAGAAGTGTTCTTATCGATGATAGCGTTGGTTGTATTGGTCCCTTTGATGCTGCTGGTGGTTTCGGTATCTTGCATACTAATGCTTCTAACACTATTCGTATCCTTGATTCTTTATTGCTTCGCTTAAGGAGTCTAGATGCTAGATCTTTTTAAACCTACATTCGATTGGATTCGTGATGATTGGCGTAGTGACAAATTGCGTTTTATACTTGAGATATTGGCTTGGGCAATTTCAATTGGCTGTAGCATCACTATGGCTATCACTGTCCCCAATCCCCCTCTTCTTGCTTTGTATCCTGTTTGGATTACTGGTTGCGCTATCTATGCTTGGTGCGCTTATACTAGGAAATCATTTGGGATGCTTGCTAACTACATCTTGTTAACAAGTATTGATACATTTGGTTTAATTAGGATGCTTATACAATGAATCAAGTTTTAACAACAGGTACATATTTCGGTGCATCGGTGCCAATGCCACCATCACCACCTGCTCCATCAATTACGATGCCTGAACCAATCAGTTATGAGTTTCAGGTAGTTGAACATGTTGAGGATAATAAGATTACAAAAGTTGCTTTACAGGTTCGTAGACATACTCATGATCAATATGGTAATATCAAAATCCATGGTACTTGGGAAGATGTGCCACGAGTGAGGATTGGCGATGTGGCGACTGTGGTGTAAGGCTCTAGGAGAGAAACATGGTAAAACAGATAGTGAAGCGGATAAAATCGCTCTCATCCGAACAGGTATCGTTGTATCTTATTTTATTACTAATTGTTTTATTATTGCTGGGGTATTAAGGCACTGGTGACCTATGAATATTTTTTACGTCCATTCCGATCCAAAAATTTGTGCTCAACAACATGTTGATAAGCACGTCGTTAAAATGATTTTAGAATATGCACAATTACTTTCTACTGCTCATCGTGTTCTTGATGGGAGCGAGCATACCACTGTTTCGCAATCTGGTCGCAAAAAGAAAATATGGTTACTTACTGATAGTCGCGATAGCAACTTGTATTCTGCTACTCACATCAATCACCCTTCAGCGAAATGGGCTCGTCATTCCGAACAAAATTATAGATGGTTGTTCACTCTTTGGTGTGAACTGTTAGCAGAATATACTTACAGATATGGTAAACAGCACGCATCATCTCGCTTGTTGACTTATCTCGCTCGTCCACCAAAAAGTATTAAAATGGACGAACAATTTTGTGCCCCATGGCGAGCAATGCCTGATGAATATAAATTTGATAGAAGTGAGCCTGACTATACTGTTAAGTCTTATCGTGCATATTATCTTGGCGCAAAAACTCAAATGTTAAAGTGGAAAAATAGAGAAACACCTGATTGGGTAAACTAAATAGATTCGTAAGGAGATATAATGCCAACCTATGAATTTAGAAATAAGAACACTGGAGAAGTTACCGAAGTGTTTATGAAAATGTCTGAGAAAGATCAATATCTCATGGACAACCCCCACCTCGAACAAACCTTAACGCAAGCACCTGCGTTCACTGGAGATCACATCATTCTTAAAAAGGATTCAGGATTTAAGGAGGTCCTGCAGAAAATTGATGAGCGTGCATTCGGTGGTATGAAAGAGAGTGGTTCATCACAACTATAAGGAAATTTAATGGGTCGTACAGCACGTAAACCAATAACAGATAATGAAGAAAAACTTGAAAGCCCAAAAGTAAATAACTCCCTAAAAATCAGAATAGATGATTTAAAAACTTTTGATCCATTAACAGAAAATCAAAGAAAGTTTTATGAAGCGTATAAGCGTCAAGATTATTTTGTAGCACTGCATGGTGTAGCAGGTACAGGTAAAACATTTATCGCATTGTACAAAGCACTGGAAGAAGTTTTAGATAAGTCAAACCCCTTCCATAAAATTATTATTGTTCGTTCAGCAGTACCTTCTCGTGAGGTTGGTCACCTGCCAGGAGATCTAGATGAGAAAACTGAAATCTATCGTCAGCCTTATCAGCAGATCTGTCATACATTATTCGGTAGACCAGATGCATATCAAAGATTAGAAGAACAACATCACATTGAGTTTATCTCTACTTCATTTATTCGTGGTATGTCTTTCGATGATGCTATCATTATTGTAGATGAAATGCAGAACTTGACGTATGAAGAAATTGATACAGTTATGACTCGTGTTGGTTATCGCTCTAAGATTATCTGGTGCGGTGACTATCGTCAAACTGATTTAAATAAAAGAAAGAACGATATGAGTGGCATTCTTAAATTCTTTGAGATTGCACAACATATGAAAGCATTTACTCGTATCGAATTTACTCCAGATGATATTGTTCGCTCATCGTTAGTGAAAGATTACATTCTGGCTAAACTAAGATATGAGGATCTAGTAGAATAATGTTATTAATACTCTATACACTTTTTGTAACGCATATTACCATAGTATGTGTTACACTTTACTTACATAGAGGAAAGACTCACAGAGGTATAGAGTTTTCTCCAAAGACAGAACACTTCATGCGTTTCTGGTTGTGGTTAACAACTGGAATGGTAACTAAAGAATGGGTTGCCGTCCATCGTAAACATCATAGGTTTACTGATCAGCCTGAAGACCCACATTCTCCGAAACAAACTTCTCTTTGGACAGTTTTGTTCTTTGGTGTTGGTTTGTATATGGCTGAGTTGACTAATAAGCAATTAGTAAAACAGTATGCACCTGATATTCAAGACGACTGGATTGAAACCAATTTGTACAGTAAGTATAGTTGGCTTGGTCTTGTCCTTTTGTTAATTATTAATGTGTTGTTATTTGGTTGGATCGGATTAACAATCTGGGCAGTACAAATGATATGGATTCCATTTTGGGCAGCAGGTGTTATTAATGGAGTAGGACATTACTATGGTTACAAAAACGGCAACAGTGGCGACTCTTCTACTAATATTGTACCTTGGGGTATTATTATTGGTGGTGAAGAATTGCATAACAACCACCACTTGGATCCAGCGAATCCCAATCTCCGCAAAAAGTGGTTTGAGATAGACATCGGTTGGATTTGGTTTAAACTACTAAATAAATTTAATTTAGCAAGATTAAAATAAAATGCCATATTCAGATAAGGTGCTAGACCATTATGAAAACCCCAGAAATGTGGGTAGTTTTTCTACTAACGATGATACCATTGGTACTGGTATGGTTGGTGCACCTGCTTGTGGCGACGTAATGAAACTTCAAATTAAAGTTGAGGATGGTATTATTACTGATGCGAAATTTAAAACTTATGGGTGTGGTAGTGCTATTGCTAGTTCTAGCCTTGTCACCGAATGGGTCAAGGGCAAGAACTTGGAAGAGGCAGGTAATATTAAGAACTCAGATATCGCAGCTGAACTTGCGTTACCACCTGTTAAGATACACTGTTCCATTCTAGCTGAAGACGCAATTAAAGCAGCAATTAACGATTACAGAGGGAAAAATGCTAACAGTGACGCCAACTGCGCATGCGCAGATTAAAGAAATTCTACTTGGTGAACAGTCAGCGAAATATGTCAGAGCATTTATCCAAGGTGGTGGATGCGCTGGATTTAATTATGGATTTACTTTTGAAGAAGAAAAGTCGGAAGACGATTTTATTATCGATCAATTGATAGTTGATTCTATGAGCATGCAGTATTTTGATGGTGCAACCATAGATTATAAAACTGATAAGTTACAAGGATCACAATTTGTTATATCAAACCCAAATGCAAAAACAACATGTGGATGTGGGAGTAGTTTCTCCGTCTAAAACTTTTATTCATCATGATATTCCCAAACTGGAACGTATCGATGGCGGTGAAAATAGACTTTATAAGACACCGTCAGGTCGAGCCTATCCTTCCGTCACATCCGTCACTGGACTGCAAAGCAAAGCCTCGATCATGGAGTGGCGAAAGCGAGTTGGAGAAGAAGAAGCAAATAGAATCTCCAGAAAAGCAACCTCAAGAGGAACTAGAGTCCACACACTCTGTGAACATTATCTGTTAGGTAAAGAACTTAACATTGATATGTTTGATGTTGAGATGTGGAGCACTATGCGTCCATTAGTTGACCGTATTGATAATATTCATTGTTTAGAAACTCCACTTTATTCTGATCATTTAGAAGTAGCTGGTACAGTTGACTGTATTGGTGAATTTGATGGTAAATTATCAGTCATTGATTTTAAAACTTCATCACGTGTTAAAGAACGTAATGATATTCATAATTACTTTGAACAAACTTCTGCATACTCAGTAATGTTTGAAGAACGCACAGGAATTCCTGTTGGCCAATTAGTAATTTTAATGGCTATTGATGATGATGCTCCACGTATCTTTATTGAGAAGCGTGATAATTGGATCGGTGGTTTTAAAAAACAACGTATGGATTTTCGTAATAAATACAACGTATAGTTTAAGAGGTTATAATGAAATTTGAAATTCACGCAAAACGTCCAGGTGAAGATATTGAAGAGATATTTTTCTATGATAATATGGAAAATAAATTGTCTGATAAAGATGGTAATGTCTTTAAGTTCTCAGACGCTCAAGTTCCTTCTGACCTGAAGAAATATAAAAATTTTAATATCAATGAACCGTTATTAAAATCAAAAGAGATCACTCATTTAAAAATTCAACTTGGTCTAAGTTGTAATTATTCTTGCGACTATTGTTCACAAAAATTTGTTGAACGAGCAGTTGAGACAAATAAAAAAGATATCGATGCTTTCATGGAGAAACTTGAAGCATTGGAATTTAATGAACAATCTGGTTTAATCGTTGAGTTCTGGGGTGGTGAACCTTTAGTTTATTGGAAGACTCTAAAACCATTAGCCGAAGCAATTCAAGAAAAATTCTCAAACTGGGAAACTAAACCAAAGTTTTCAATCATCACTAATGGATCAATTCTAACTGAAGAGATTATTGATTGGTTAATGATGATGGATTTCGCTATTTCTATTTCACATGATGGTCCAGGACAATTCGTTCGTGGTCCAGATCCCCTTGACGATCCAGAAGCTAAAGAAAGAATCCTTGGTTTATATCGAGCAATGACTCGACTAAGAAAACCATTTAGTTTTAACGCAATGTTGAATAAACAAAATACTTCTCGTAAAGCAATTTATGAATGGTTTGTTAATTTGACTGGTGATCCGAACGTTCAGTTGGGCGAGGGTGGTATGGTTGATGCCTATGAAGAAGATGGTATTATCAACTCTCTAACAACTAAGAAAGAACACTTTGATTTTAGAAAACAAGCATTTGGTGAACTATATGGAGCTGAGAACCATTTAGGGTTTAATTCTGTATTACAAAAAGTTCTCGGTTTCGGTTTTCTATTGATGAATAATGTACCAGCTGACTATGTTGGTCAGAAATGTGGTATGGATAATGAGAATACCATTGCAGTAGATCTTCGTGGTAATGTTATTACCTGCCAAAACGTGAGTGCCGTTGAAACAAGTAAAAACGATGAACCTCATCTTGGTGGTACTTTAGATAATTATGATCAAGTTAAATTTACATCAGTAACTCATTGGTCTAATCGAGAAGAATGTCCTAAGTGTCCAGTTCTACATATGTGTAAGGGTGCATGCATGTTTCTAGATAAGAAATTCTGGGATATTAGTTGCGCTAATGCATATTCAGATAATGTGGCTCTTTGGGCTTTAGCATTTACTCAAATTACTGGCGGATATATTCCAACCCTAATTAAAGGGGAAGGTTTACCTCTAGAACGTCAAGATATTTGGGGAACAATATATGAACATAAAGAAGAACCTGTTAAAAAACCTTTCCCAATCAAGATTGTATCTGAAAAAGTGACCACGATTGATAATGTAAGTGTCTATGGTAAGTCTAGGGTTGAAGGAATATAAATAATAGATTGGTTCCTAAAGTAGAGAATTATGACAACTCCGAATAATACAACAATTGGCGTATCAGACGTTCGAACTGAAGCTGGTATAACAACACACGATGTGGGTGGTGGGGTACAGGGTTCAGATTTAAACTGGTTGAATGGCTATATTAGATCAGACCAAAGACCTGCTAATCCAAACATGGCTGGATTTTGGAACAAAGCATATTACCAACGAAATATGGATGGTAACTGTACAAATAACGGTGCAAACTGCGAGTCGAACTGTAATTGTAATTGCGGTAACGTTCAGTGTAATGCAACTGCTAATTGTTCAGCAGTAGATTGTCGAAATTGCGATAGTCAATCATGGTTGCAAGTAAACTGTAATTGTAATCCAACATATAATTGTAACTCTAATCAAAACTGCTATTCTTATAACTGTAACTGTTCTAAGATTATTTGTACAAAACTGTTTGAACTTGGTATGATGACAAGAGATGTATTCGAAGCAGATCAACGATTTGGTGAAATTGTAAGAGCCAATAACCCAGATCTATATAATGGTTATGTTGCTTGGGCTGAAGTTGTTGTTGATTGGATGTCTGGAAAAGGACCAAAGATGATGCCATGGATGTCTGATGAAGATTTTAGCAAAGCAGCTAAGAAATGGTCACGCAGCTGGGCATACGATATTGCCACCCCATGGGCTGAATATATGGCTTATAGAATGGGTGAAATGAAAACTGTTAATAAGACGGGTTTAGTATTACACGTTATTGGTGGTTCAATTTCTAAAATTGTTGGTACATGGAATAAATTATTTGGTAAGAAAAATAAACCTGCTGGGTTTGCAACTGGTCTTTCTTTAATTTTTATTTTCGTAATTCTTAAAGGTATTGTTACTGTTGGTAAATTACTAGGAAGTAAAACAAAGGAATATGCAAATGTCTGATATTGCAAAAAATATTGAAGAATTAAAAGAAAAAGAAAATCTTACAGAAGAACAGCTGATTGCACTTGGTCTTGGTATTGTACCAGCTGTAAATGATTATCAATCATTTGAATATAATAAAACCAGAGAAGTTGAATTAAAAGATGGTTCATTGATGGACTATCGTTATGATCATATCTTAGAGTGGTTCAACAATGAAGTTTATGATAGAACTATTAACCTATCACCAGAAGATAAAGATCGTTATTTTCAGATGATTACTGACTATCATGATATTCTACAAAAATTAGCGAACGATGATAATAATATTATCTGGGAATTTGCAGCTGGTAATCCAAACCCATGGGCAAAATTAGAAAAACACGCTGAGAAAGCAAATATTGTCGTTGATTATGATAAACCTAAACAATTGATTAAAGAGTATGAAGAATGGCGAGCCAAAAAGGGAATCTAAATAAAAAAGGGATCGTATGATCCCTTAAACATTTATAGGTATAGAATGAATCCGAAAACTGAAGAAGATCGTAAACAATATCATTGGTATCAAAATGCTCAGAATATGTTTTGGAAAAGTCCAATCTGGGAAGTTGACCTTGGATATGACGAAGCGTGGAACGAAGCACTTTTAGAAGAAATTTACGACATTGGTCGTAACATCACACTAGGTATTGACACAAACCCGAGTAACAGTATTTGGGATTATGCTGACAAATATCCACACTTAAAAGAAATCAAAGAAAAAATTATCGACGTGGTCACTATGACCATCACCAAAGAGATCCCTGAGATTCGCATGCTTAATATTAAAGGGTGTGAACACTTTATGGGTTGGATTAATGTACGTGAGCCAGGAGAGTCTTTAGAAGTTCATGGTCATACTGAATCAGCAATTGCCGCAACGTATTATATTAAAGCAAAAGATGGTTGTGGTGATTTAGTTTGTTATGATACTGGTGGTGCCATTGACTTTGAAAATAATAGAACAACTGGTTCTCCATATGTTAGAGAGCGTCGCTTCAAACCAGTTGAGGGTCGTTTAATATTCTTCCCTAACTATATTCTACACGGAGTTGACCCGAACCGCTCTGACGACCTTCGTATTTCTTTAACAACTGATATTCGTAAAGTAGTTGATCCAAACGCTTCTAATACAGTTATCTTAAAAACTTGGGCAGGACGTATGGCTAAAATTAAAGAGTGGAAACCAGATGTTTGAGCGAGTAAAATGTACATTTGATAAACCTCTGTATATTGTTACTGATGGTCTAAAAACATTTACTGGAGAAAATGGTAACGGTATTGATTATAAGAAGATCTGGAGTCCAGATGTTGAAAAATTATTATCAATTCTTCCTAAAAGGTATTGGGGTGATTTTCACTTAACTGTAATGACTATCAACAGAGAAATACCACCACACACTGATACTGAAATTGTTACAACGATTAATTATTATCTAGAAACTGGTGGCGATAATGTCGGTACAATCTTTTTTAAACCGAAAGTAGATAATCCAAAAACATTTCAAATAGAAAATCAAACAGATGGATATATCTATGACCGAGATGAATTAGAAGTTACTGGATTGTTTTATGCAATGCCAATGGAATGTTGGGTTTTAGATGTAAAGAAGATTCATAGCGTTGAGGGTAATCTAACAGGTATTCGTAAAGCAGTTACACTCGGAACTTTTGTTCATAGTTATGATGATGTATTAGAGATGTTGCGAGAAACTAGATGTTTGTAAAATTAAATGTAAATTTTAATTCTATAATATACACCACCATTCAAGGTTTAGAATCTTTTGCTGGTATAAATGGAATTGGAGTACATCATAAAAAAGCGTGGACACCAGAGTTAGAACAAATTTATTCAATTCTTCCTAAAAGGTATTGGGGTGATTTTCAATTTACATTAATGACAATTAATGGGTTTGTTCCTCCTCATATTGACGATGATATGACCACAGCAATTAATTTTTACATTAATACTGATAATGGTTGTGGCAGGACTGTGTTTTATAAAACAAAACCAGGAGTTATACCTATTCAAAATAGACCACCATTAATTGTTGATAGTTCAACAATTAATGTAAAAGATATTAATTATGGAGACGTATATAATTTAGAAGATGTTGAGGAAATTAATTCATTTGTTGCATATGACGGTGATGCTTATCTAATAGATATTACAAAACTCCATACTGTTATAAATGGTGAAAGTTTTAATGTAAGGAAAGCACTAACATTGAGAACTAAAAAATATTCATATATAGAAGTATACGATATGTTAAAGGAAACTGGTAATGTGGTATGAAAAATTAGATATTCAATTTGATATTGAAAGATTAAGAAAAGATGTTCGCGAACATGTGTTTACTTTAGGTGATCAAGTTATTCAGGGTGAAGAATATGAAACCCCGCAGTATCATGGTTTTGGTGGCTGGAGTTTATTGAGTCGCTCTGCCGATTGGCGTGATGGTTGGGAAGCAATTCAAACTGAAACTGGAACTTCTCTGGAAAGCATGTTGCCTACACCAGAATTGATTCTTAAAGCTCATAAACACTTTAACATTGCGCATAGTCTTGAACACGACAAACCAACGCAAGGATATGTTGGATATATTAGAGAAGTTATTGATACTTTGAAAGATATGGGTTTAACACCAAGACGTGCTAGAATTACATGTTTAAAAGCTGGATGTAAAAGTTTAGTTCATAAAGATGCTGATACAACTGAGTATATGGCTCGCCTACACATTCCTTTATGGACAAATAAAAAATGCGTTCATATATGTGAAGGTAAACATTTGCATCTAGAGGCAGATGGTCGTCCATACATTCTTTGGACTAATCTATGGCATCAAATCAGAAATGATTCTGATGAAGATCGCTATCATATTTTAATGGATGTTTACGATACTAAAAAGATAACTAACAATTTCAAATATGAAGGTGACTTTAGTCAGCTTGAAAATTTCGTAAGAGGAATTAGAGAACAAACTGATGCAGTTGAATTAACTGAAGATGATAAACAGTTCTTTGATGCACTTCGTGCTAGATACATAACTAAAAAGATTTGACTTTTATATAAGGTTAATATATAATAATGACTTGGCAAGAAAAAAGACAATTTAAAATTCTAATTGTTTGTGGTATTGCAATTATTTTTGCAATAATTTTCTTGTAAAAGAATTGCTGTATGAAGCAATGAGAAAAGTGTTCTGGACGGGGGTTCGACTCCCCCCATCTCCACCAGAAACATACTTAAATCTCTACAAAACCGAAAGGTTGGGATCAGGATTGGTAAGCCGAGACCTCTACTTGTAAGTCTATTTCACCATAGTATGTTTCTGATGGGGATGCCATGGTTTCGACAGGGCAAGTAGTACCAAAGTGGACAGCACGACACAGAGAGTCGTAAAAAGTAAAACAACGTAAACGCAAACGACGAACAGTTCGCATTAGCAGCCTAAACGCTGCTTAGGGTTTCGGTTGGTTTCCTCGTAACAGAATAACCAACCATTTTCACAATCTAAAAGGAGAACGATATGGAGTTTATTACTTCAGTCCTATTAAAGGACATTTCGTACCTCTGGATGATATTCTTCATTATGATCAGTGCGGGACTAGCAAAAGAGTATCAACTCTTTGCCCCTGCTTTTGCCTATGTTAAGAATACATTCAGATCAAATAGATTTGTGGTCGCCATGCTTAGTGCTATCGGTGGCATTCTACCAATTGAAGGTAGAGTTACTGTTAGTGCTGGGCTTCTTGATACTGTTGCTCCTAAAGAGGGACAGGGTAGAGAAAAACTTGGCATTGTCGATTATCTAGCGACGCACCACTATTACTTGTGGTCGCCATTAGAAAAGACAGTTATCCTTCCTATTGCAGCATTTGGTTTATCATATGTTGCTTGGATTGGATTGATCGCACCTCTTTTGGTGGTGTCATTGGCTTTCGTTACATGGTATATCTGGTCACAGATCCATGAGGATGAAGTTGCGATTACACCAGGAAGGTTTAAATTAAGTGCAGTGCTTCGTAACACTGTACCAATGGTGGTTGCTATTGGTGCTTATGTTGCTGGTGCAAGTCACTGGTTATGCTTTGGTCTTTTGACTTTATATTATGTTGTTATTACACAACAATGGAATTACAAGAAATTACTTGGTTATGTCCGTTGGGATGTGTTGGCTTGGGTGGGTGCTGCGATTGCTCTCGGCAACTATATGAAAACATATGGTGGTGCTTGGGAAGCAATGATTAAAGCCAGTATGCTTGATCCACATACTTTTATTGGTATGTTGATTATTTCAGCGATTGGTTTTGTGGCAAGTTTCTTAATGGGTAGTTCAGGTAAGTTTGTTGCAATTGCTGTATTGATGGCTCAAGTCTTTGGAATTGAGTATTTCTTATGGTTCTTTGCATTAGACTTTACTGGTTATCTATTGAGCCCAACTCATAAGTGTGTTATGGTTGGTAACCGATATTTCGGTACACCATTAAGCACTTATTATAAAGCATTAGCAACATGGGGTGGTTTACTTTTAGCAACTGCTGGTATTATCACTTTCGTATTGTAAAGTAAAACAGATTACAGTGGGGTTGGTTTGACAACCCCACTTATCAAACAAAAGGAAGAAGTAAATGAAAAAGATATTTGCAATATCTTTTGTGTTGTTTGCATGCTCGGCATTCGCACAAAGTAAATTAGAAACACCGACTGAAAAAGTCCAAACAGAGCAAATTGGTAAATTAGATGAAGTTGTGGTTACAGCAAAACAACCTACACAATTCGATACTATTGGAGAATATAACCAACCAGTATGGACTACTACTAGGATGTTTTCTAGCACTCGTGCTTACGTTATGACACCTAAAGATAATGTTAAGTATGAACGCTGGTTTGAATTTAGAAACCGCAAAAATGGTGAGCCAACTCAAGTTCGTATGAGAGATGAATTGGCTTTTGGTCTTGGAAATCGTTGGGAATTAGATCTCTATAATCACACAAGGTATGATGGGACATCTCAAAACCAAACCTTTGAACAAAAAGGTTTTAGTTATGAGTTTCGTTATGCTTTAGCTGACTGGGGTAAGATTCCAGGAAATCCAACTTTATATTTTGAACATAAGTTGTTTGATGGTCGCCAAGGCATTGAACCTAAATTATTACTGAGTGATAGAATTGGTAATACTGACTGGATATGGGCAACAAACTTTATCTGGGAGCAAAATTTAGGTGGTGGTACAGCAGAGGACAAAGAAAAAGAATTTGCTGTAACAGGTAGTATTGGTAAAGTAATTAATGATAGATTGATGGTTGGTCTTTCGACGCATACTCGAAAATATTACTATCAAGCAGATAACTGCAATAGATGTACTGAATTTTATATCGGACCAGCAGTTAATCTGAAAATTACTAACCGTGCTCGTTTAAGTTTTGAACATATGCAGGCAGCAAGTAGTGAAAGTGTTTATAACAGTCGTTCATTCTTGATATTTGCTTATGATTTAAATTAAATAACAAATGGGGAGTTTCGGCTCCCCAACTTATTTTATGACACTTATAGAACAATACAAACAATTACATAAAGATGAAGAGTTTTATGCTTCATCGGTTTTAAGTTTACATAAACAATCAATAAGACAATTTTTGTCAGTCAGACAGTGCGACACAATTCTTGATTATGGTTGCGGTAAAGGTAATCAATATCATAAAGAAAAAATCCACGAAGAATCTTTTTATGGTATAATGCCAGCCTTATATGATCCAGCAGTTGAAGAGTATTCAAAAATGCCAGAAGGTAAGTTTGATGCAGTTATATCAACTGATGTTCTTGAGCATATCGAAGAAGAAGATCTAGATAAAGTTATACAAGAAATTTATAGTAAAGCAACTAAATTTGTGTATCTTGGTATATGCAATTCTCCAGCAAATGCGATTTTACAAGACGGTAGAAATGCCCATGTAACGCAAAAACCAATTCAATGGTGGGTTGAGAAAATCAAACCATATGCAAATGTATATACCCTATTATATGTTTATGGGGATAACAATAAAGATAAAGCATTCTTATGATCGGTGTTGTTCTTGGGAATGGTCCCAGTAAAAAAGAATATGATAGATCTGGAGATCTTGTAATTGGTTGCAACATACCAACAAAAGATTTCAGCGTAGATGCAACAGTAATTTGCGATGAAGAAATTGTGTGGGTTCTTAAAAATAACTTGACTTTAATTGATGTTCCAGTTATAATATCTACTAAGGTCTATGAAAAGATGAAAGACTTAAGAATTGAAAACCAGTTTCAAATTGTAAATGTTTTCAAACCTAGTGATTGGCACAATGCAGCCCATTATGCAGCTGATCGTTTAATTGACCTTGGTTGTACTGAGATTCATATATGGGGATGTGATTCTATTTTTGAAGATTTTATAGATTCTGATACTTCTACATATGTTGAGAAACACCATAAAGGTGATGATAGATTTATTAGAAATTGGAGAAGGGTTTGGCTAGAAAAGAAACAAAACAACCCAAACGTTAATTTCGTGGCTTTCAGAATTAAGAATATATAAATAATATACCAGCTTTGATAGTTTTGCTGGCACACACTGATAAACTATTATTTTTAACACACACAAAGGAGTATTATTATGTCAAATATGACCCCGTTCGAAATTCGCCTCGAACTTTTAAAAATGGCGAAAGATATGCTGGAACAGGAGTATCACGGTAAACGTGAGAAACTAGCAAATGAGTGGAATGTCCAAGTCGAAAATGCTCGACACGCTGGTATTTCTGCTCCAGTTTACCCAGAACTGCCAGCATTCCCAACAGAAGCCGAAATTATCAAAAAAGCCACAGAGCTAAACGGTTTCGTTTCACAAATCCCACAAATACAAGAAAAAGGAAGCAAAAAGTCCACCTGATAGGGATTGGAGTGTGCGGCATTCGCACACTCTTTAACTTACAAAGGAGATAATTATGCCATACAAGGTAAAATTAATTCTAGCTGTTGGTTTCGCAACATTGGCTATTTTGTTTGGTTTGAACCAAACTTTCGCAACTAACAGAATTATTGAAATAACATATAGTGACTTAACAAAAGACGCAAGAAAGCAAGTAGATTGCTTAGCAGAAAATATCTACCACGAAGCTGGTTATGAGTCAGCTGATGGAAAACAAGCTGTTGCGCTTGTAACTCTTAATAGAACACAAAATGAAAAATTCCCAAAAGATATTTGCGGAGTTGTTAAACAGAAAATTGAAAACACTTGTCAGTTTAGTTGGTTTTGTGTACCAACTAAGTTAAACAGAAATACATTTGCATATAAAGAATCTATGGAAATTGCTTTATATGTTTATGCTAATTATGAGAAGTTGAGAGATATCACTAATGGTGCTCTTTTCTATCATGCAGATTACGTTAATCCTAGATGGCGTAACGTTGAGAAGACCGTAGTAATTGGTCGTCACATTTTTTATAAAGAAAAAGAGAGATTTTAAAATGATGAATAAATTAAACCTGCAACTTTCTGAAGGACAAGACTCAAAACACTCGTTCTTCCTAATGATGGAAGAAGTTTCCCTTGCCACTGTTAAACAGTGCAGTGAGTGGATTCTTGAGGCAAACTTTGCGGAAGAAAGACCAGAGATGATGAATTTAGTTATCACTTCTCCTGGTGGTGATTTAAACGCAGCATTTGCGTTGATTGATGTTATGAGAGGCTCAGCTATTCCAATTCGTACAATTGGTCTCGGTCAAGTTGCTTCTGCAGGTCTAATGATTTTTATTTCTGGTGAAAAGGGTCAACGTATCCTAACACCAAATACTTCAATTCTTTCTCATCAATATTCTTGGGGTGCTATTGGTAAAGAACACGAACTTTTTGCAACTGTTAAAGAGTTCGACCTAACTACGAAGAAAATGATTTCCCACTATAAAAAGTGTACTGGTCTTGATGAGAAGAAAATCAGAGAAACACTGCTACCACCGCAGGATGTTTGGCTCAGTCCTCAAGATGCCAAGAAACTCGGTTTGTGCGACGAAGTTAAGGATCTATCATGAAAATAGAATTTATTGCATCAGTTATTGCTTTAACAATTTGTACTTGCTCTGCAATTTTTGGAATTTACCAATACAATGTTCAACGTGATGCATCGATGAAATCAAACATTGAATCTGCAATTGTAAAAGGAATCGACCCCATCGCTGTTAAGTGTGCCTATGGCTCGTCTGACCCAGTGTGCGTTGTCTATGCTGCAAACAGAAAATAATACTTGACTTGCAACTAAATATGGAGTATAATTACTCTTAAGGAGAGAAAATAATGTTGGAAAATGGAAAGTATTATGTTGGGGATCTTAGCGTTGTTCTATCCCCAGAAGAAGTAAAACACCTAGAACAGTTCCCAGATGGTTATTGCTCACTACCAGACGGAAAAACTATGTGGAAGAAAACCATTGAAAATGGTTCATATAGAACTTCATGGGGAAATCATTTATCTGTTTCTATTGGTGTTGTTGGAGTTTTACCATTTATTCAAAAATATGAACAAAACGAATATGTTGTAAATATTAATAAATTTGGTATGGTGTATACGAAATTTGACAGTAAGATTGATGTTAAATTCATAAATGGCGACATCCATATTAATGATCTTGTAATTGATACAAACAAAGATGGTTATTTTGGTGGTGAAGTTGATACATCAGTGCAACCAGAAATTACAGGAAATATACAAGTGACTCAAATTTAAAACCAAAAGGATATTATGAATAAAAGTGAACTGATAACACAAAAAGATGAATTGCAAATTGAGAAGATGAAAATGGATAAATTCTTCTCATTGTATCTTGAAAAATTTGGATCTAAGATGGATCCTAAAAAACCTAATACAAAGATATGGAATTTGTATAGGTCAAAGATGACAGAGTATGGTGAACTAACCCAAAAGATTAGAACTCTTGAATATTGGATTTCGAAATAATGTTTAAAACTGCGAATGAATTCTCAATGTTTATTGAGCAGCATGCTAAAAATAAACGTATGTCCCACATGGACGCTGTCCTTGAATATTGTAAAGAAAATTATCTTGAACCAGATGATATTGCATCACTAATTAACAAATCTCTCAAAGATAAGATTGAGATGGATTTTCGTGATGTTAATATGCTCCCTAAACAAGCGCAATTAGATGTGTAATTATGGATGGCTTCAAAGCATACAAGTATTACATGGCGATCAAACTCCATTTTACTTCTGCAAAATATGATGTATTTGCAACAAGAGGAAGTGTAAAGGGAACACGTGACGCATTTAATGCTAGGAACGACAGATATATTTTTGAGAAACTTGGTCAGAAGTATGATGACCGTGAGATAATCCAGTTCTTTGTTTCAAACTTTGCCTATGGTAATGATACTGCAATTTATGGTAACAGTGAAGCTGAGGAATTATATTCTGAGTGGCAAAGACGCAAACAATCAATTACAAAGATCTTTATTGACGATTTAACTAATATCATGAACGTTTGTGATGTGCATCGATTTACAACTGATGGTATTTTCAAATCAAGAAATGGCGATCTGCCAGTATTGACTTCCATGTTTCTTTCAGGTAAAATAAGTATTGAAACTATGAGAATGTTAGATGACCTTGAACCTTTCTTGGAATCTTGGGAAAACGATCCTATGTTAAAGATCGTTATGGGTGATAAACTTTTACGTGTTGAAAAACTCAAAGGTTTTGTAAAATACGATAAAGATAAAATCACAAAAGTGTATAATCATTTTAAAGAAGAACTATCTCTGTAATATCATGGGTAAGACCTATCATAAGAATTCTCGTCGGTTTGACGATGAACAAACCAGTGGGCGATCTGGGAAACATGCCAAACACTCTAATAATAAAAAGGGTGGAGGAATGAAAACGCTAAATAGTTATGTTGAAGAAGATTATGATTTTGATGATGATACTTTTGATGAGTACATTGAAGTAGATGATGAGATTTCTATACAACATATTAAACAACGTTAATACAATTTCATACAAAGGAAATACAAATGGATATTCAAGCACTTCGCGCAATGCGCAAAAACGATTTTGGCAGTATCTCTACTGCGTTCGAGAAAATCGCAAATCCCTCAACTGAATCTAAAGGTTATGCCGACGATCGCTTCTGGAAACTAGAAGGTGATAAGGCAGGTAATGGTACAGCCACCATTCGCTTTCTGCCACGTGTAGAAGGTGATGAGTTGCCTTGGGTTCGTGTTTTCTCTCACGGTTTCCAAGGACCAACTGGTAAGTGGTATATTGAAAACTCTTTGACAACTCTTGGTGAACAAGATCCTGTTAGCGAGTTGAATACTACACTTTGGAATTCTGGTGTAGAAGCAAATAAGAAAATCGCGCAAAACCAAAAGCGTCGTCTATCTTACATTGCTAACGTTCTAATTGTGTCTGATCCAAAGCACCCAGAGAACGAAGGCAAGGTAATGCTCTTCAAGTTCGGTAAGAAGATCTTTGATAAGATTATGGACAAGGCTCGCCCAACGTTCGAAGATGAAAAGCCAGTCAACGTGTTTGACTTCTGGGAAGGTGCAAACTTCAAATTGCGTATGCGTAAGAAAGATGGTTTCACTAACTATGATGAATCCGCTTTCATGGAACCATCAAGTATTGGTAGTGACGAAGATATCGTTGAGATTGCCAATAAGCAATATAAACTTGCTGAATTCTTAGATCGTAAGAACTTTAAATCTTATGCTGAGTTGAAACGCAAGTTGGATGAGGTTTTATCTGGTAACGGTTTCAATGCGAAATCTGCTGCTGAACTTTCAGCCGATCCAGAGCCAGTAATGGAAGCACCTCAAACTAAATCTGCTCCAGCGTTTACTCCAAAAGCATCAGCTAAACCAGCAATGGATGATGATGAAGACGTTATGAGTTATTTTGAGAAGATTGCTAAAGAAGATTAATAAATCTTAGGCAAAAATAAAGGGAGCTTTTAGCTCCCTTTTTCATTTTAGTATCTAGCAGATAGATACTTAGAATAACTAGATTCTGTATTTCTTGCACCAGAACCCTTAACTGCTTGTGTTGTATTTGAGCTATTATTAACTTGGGTTGTTATATTAGATGCTGGCGCCATTATACTGTTTTTCGCAGCATTGTCAGCATTACCTTTTGATGCATCATAAACTTTAGCTCCAGCGACAGACATAGCACCACCAGCTGCAACAAATGCTGTTGCTTTAACCCATGGAAAGTTATTAATCGCATCCATTGATTTTGGATCAATGCCAGCAAATGCTTTCATAGCCTGTCCGATATTATTAATACTATCAGCAGACTTTTGCAAACCATCACCCATCTTAGATAATTTGTCAAGTTTGTCCATAGGACTGTCTTGACCAAATGATAGTAGGTTTGTAATAAGACCAGTTAAACCAGCAAAGACTTCACCAGTACCAAATGCTATTAAAGATAAACCAATTGCAGTTAATCCTTTAGCAACATCCAACATATTACTTCCATCTAATTTAGATAGACGCTCAATTGATGATGTTACTGCGTCAATTGTATTTACAATTAAATCAGATATTGCGCCGATTGCTGAAACTATACCATTAGCAATACCATTAATGATGTCAGGAATAGCTTGTATTGCACCCAAGAATACATTTTGAATAACATCAGCTATTTTCATAGCAACATCACCAAAAGTTTGAAATACTGGTGCAGCCCACTGAAGTGCTTTACCAATACCCATAATTGCTAATGTTAATGCTGCCAAACCAACTAAAGTTAATGGTTTGGCTAGTGCAGCTAAACCTGTTGCTAAACCCTCGAAGATTCCAGAGATAACACCACCAACTGCTCTACCAAGACCTTGTCCAAGACTAGATAACCCACTACCAAGTTTACCTAAAAACCCTCTTCCGCTGTTAGCAGAATTGGCGCCAGCAGTATCTTCTGAACCACCAGCAGCAGAACTTTTAATACCTGCCATCAATGCTGTATTAGCAGCAATTTGAGATAATAGGTCAGTTTGTTGTTGAAGGTTCTTAAGCTGTTCAATTTGTGTTTCATGAGCTTGTAAACTCTGAACACCTGTATCTTGAGAGACATTACCACCCATTTTATTGGCAGCGTCTGGGACTGGCATAGGGGCAGATACTCCTGCCGTATTACCACCCATTTTATTGGCAGCATCTTGGGCAGACTTACCACTAGGTACACCGCTATTCAAAGAATTAAATTTATTTAATGCTGCTGTTCTTTGCTTCATTGCATCAGAAGAATTAATCTGTCTTTCATTAGCACCAAGTCTTCTTAGACGATCAATCTTGTCTTGTGCACGTAGAGCATCTTCTTTAGCAGATCTAGAAGCAATAGCATCAGCTTTAATATCTTTTTTATCTCTTTTGTCACCTAGTGCTCTAGCACGTTTTATATAGTCCATGTCTTCGATTTTATCACGAACACCTTTAAACATAGTAAATGGACCAAGGAGTTTCTTTTTAATGGTTGTTGGATCGAACGCATCAGCCATTTTTATTTTGAAGTCTTTAAATTTATCCCCAAAACTCTTCCAATCTTTATTACCTTTTTGTAAGACCTCAATTTGTTTATTCTGAGCCATACTGATTGATTTTAAAAAATTATTAGAATCTTTTTGGTACTGAAGTTGTGCCCTGGCAACCTGAATCGCTACTAACTGCGCACTTGTAGAACCACCACCTTTATTATCCTCTACTACAGCAGAAGTTTGTTGAATCTGTTGAATCTGTTGAGTTTGTTGGTCCAAAACGGAAGCAATGCTTTGTAAAGACACGTTAGCTTTGCTAACTTGTCTCGCTATACTTCTCTGTCCTTTATTACCTCTTTTTGGCATTTCTTACATCCTCTTTTGAGATTCTATTCTTTGTTTTTCTTCTTCTAAGTATTGGACTAGCATGTGTATATAAATTTCACGCTCAAACGGTAGCATTTCTTCAAGTTCTTCTAACGAATATTTATGGTATTGCATAAGTGAGAAATTCATTCGATAGTAGTTTTGTAGAGACTCATGACCAAGGCACGCTAAAAAAAATTTGCTATTCCTTCTAATACCTGTGTATGTTCTTTCCCGCAAATTGGGCATTTATAATCAACGCTGTGTGACATTTTTGGCATAGATGTAAAGAATTCTTGAATTTTTAAAAACTGCTCTGTTGTCAAGTTATTTAAAAATTGAACCATTTCTTCATGAGATGTTTCTGATCCATGAAACACTTGGTCTCCATCATATATCATGTCAATGGAACTTGCTACTATATCAAATATCTCTTCAATATCCTCATAATTATCAACTTGTCCAGCATCCTTTAATGAAGGATATTTTAATACGACACCAACATTACCAAATAATGGGATCTTGTTGCTGTGGTTTTCTGGTTTTGTAACCTCAATATCTGACAAATTGATTGTTACTTTAGCTTTGGCTTTTTCATTTAATTCGCCATGGTCTTCATCACATAAGAAAAATAAATCAACAGTTTCACCTACTGATTTACCTCTAATTTGTAAAAACATATATTCTAAATCAAAAATTGCTAAACTATCGATGTCAACTTTATCTAATAGACATGACCCTAATACAGATTGAAGAGTATCAATCATTATTTTAGGATCTTCAGATTGTTGCGCGATTAGTAATGCTTTTTCTTCTTTTACTACGAAAGGTCTATATTTAACTGTTTTACCTGTTGATGGAATCTTCAGATTAAACGTTGGGGTTGATTGCATTGGTAAAGCCATAATTATTCTCCTTTATTCATATTGCTAATCATCTTGCTCAATTCAGCAGTGCTACCTACAAAGATAGCGTTGTTTGTTGTGTTCCTTGTGCTTTCCTTTTTAGAAGGTTCTTCAAGTTTCTTTTTCTGTTGGTGTACATCCATTAATTGTTGGTTTATATCTGCTAATTGTTTCATTAATCCACCAACAACTTCAAATGCTCTTGGGTGTTCTGATTGTTTCGCAACAACTAAAGATGCTTCTAGTGCTTCTTTTCCTTTAAGAAGTAATTCTCTAAGGTTATTTCTAGTCACCTCATAATCATCTTCAATTTTATCGGAAGTATTGATTGTATGCTCTGAATCAACCACCGCAGGAAGAACTTCCTGTTTTGGTGTTGGATCAAGTCCAAAAGTCTTTGACAAAGATTCATCAATGTTCATATTATAAACCTCAATTAAAATTTAATAGATGGTATTTTGCCTGTTACTCTAGACATACCTCTCATAGCATATTGACCAACTGCGCCAGTCAAGAAGTTACCAGCTTCTCCAAGACCTTTCATATATTTTTCCTGAAATCCTTGGAAGTCGTTTAAATATTTGTTAAGACCACCAGCAGATTTTTCTAATCCAGTAGTTGAATCTACTGTAATTGGCGTTGCTAACCAATACTTATATTGAAAAGTTACATCTAATTTCATTGTTTCTGCATTATTACTAGCATCTAAGTCTACTACCCCCACAGTCTTTGGAAATGCTTCTGCTAGTTGTACAATATATGTTGTTCTATCTTCAAGATCTTGAACACGAATAGAAAGTGGTGTTGTATAATCATTATACCATCCAACATTTCTATTAACTGGATTTATGATTAATTTTGTCCATTCATCGAATACATCTTTTACTACCATTTTACGATCTACGTGAAATGATAGTGTAATTGGATCAAACATTCTATCGTAAACTACTTCTCTAGATTCTCCATATGTTCTGTTTTGAGCAGTTGCATAGTTTATACCAGGAAGAGTTGCTTTTGTGCAAAATAAGAAAAGTCTACGTTTATCTTCATTGCTTGTTCTGGGCGGGGTAAACTCAACAGTAAACCTATTATTTCTGGCTATACCTTTTTGTTTAATTTCAGCAATAAAATCTTTTTGTCTATTAGAAGCCATTTATTTTCTCTTTTTCTTACCTTGGTTAATCTTATTAACATACTGACGAGATTTATCCCAAATACGGTCGTCTGGCATTTTAACAAACTGTTCTACTGGAAGTAATACAGCTGTTGCCCATTCATATGCTCTTATTTCTCTAAACGTAGATCTAAGTCCAGCATAACTATAATTCTTGAAACATGGTATAGCTGCAGCAAATTTTCTAACATTTTTAATTGCTGCCCAGCTAAATTTTAAACGTGTAGTTTCATCCATCTTAGCATTTGTTTTATATTGTAATAGCCAATATAAAAGTTGCATTCTCATTTGATATGGTAGATAATGTAAGTTTAATCCACTAAAACCTTCAATAGAACGTTTGTACATTAGCATGCACGGGAAGCGATCAAAATAAGGAATTTGATCTTTATGAACTGGGTCATAAATATACATATACATTTTACCAGGCATCAAACGAGTTGTTAATTGCTGAGGATTACCTTTTAATACAACCCATGGAGATTGAATCTGTTTCATAAGTAAAATCATCTGTTGCTCATACCAAGCCTTTGATTTACGGAATGATGTTTTTAGGTCGTACTTATTCTTCTCGAAAATATCGAGGGCAGCAATCTGTGCAGCAGTTCTAGATTGTTTGATAGCAGTAGGCATAAATACTATTTAGGCTGAAATTCCAAGTTCTTTTTCTGTTATTAGTTTAAATTCCCAGCCACGGTCTTTTGCATAGTTTGTTGCAGCTGTCCATTTGGCTTGGTTTTTAACGAATCCGTAGGATTCAGCGATATACTTCTGAGTCCTACGACCAGGAAATTTGGGAGGATTTGTGTATTTCAGCGGTTTAATTTCGATTAGATATGTTTTTAAAGATCCATCTTTTTGTTTGATGGTTATCTTAAAATCTATGAAATAACGGTGTAATTTATTATCAGTTGGACAAACATAGGGAATTATAGTTTCCTCTGAACTCCATCTAACTATAAAAGGACTAACATCACACCATTTCGCGAATGTTCGCTCCCATGAAGATCTACACCATATATTTGAAACATCGCCAGAGTATTTTTCTGGATATGTTGGAATGTATCTTGATTTATGGAACATAAATAATAATATGTAAAAAACCTATTTAGGGAATACAAATGGATTTTTCAATCAAAGACGCTTCAGCTTCTGGCTGGAATTACCTAAAACAGAAATCATCAGAAGCTGTTTCGGCTCTTGATAAAGCAACACTTGCCCCACCAGCAAAAATGGAAAAAAACACTAAAGGTGTGAGGGGTAATGCATTTAATGCAAACAAATATAAGATAGATCAATTGAGTTATCCAATTGATGTTTTAGATAAAAAGTATGGTGGAAATTATGCGATT
>Ga0255150_1000232_pt1 | contig 21370 bp, 20 predicted proteins | sample Atl_Yuk_RepA_8h_FD_183634 | JGI IMG/M metagenome (GOLD analysis project Ga0255150, IMG submission 183634) | Freshwater microbial communities from Altamaha River, Georgia, United States - Atl_Yuk_RepA_8h | ecosystem: Environmental > Aquatic > Freshwater > River | place: USA: Georgia | collected...
AGCCTCTCTTTGGCCGCAACCTGGTTGCGCGACAGCGCCTTCCGCTTGACGGCGCGTGCCTGTAATCCTTTACGTTTCAGTCCCATCTGGATTTTGGTTTGCGCTGCCGTGCATAAGCACACTGTTCGGGCAATTCATAACGAGCACACGCGACACGCGCCCCCCGTCATGGTTCCGCGAGAGAATAGTTCCGGCTGCCGCTCGCTTTTCGGTATCCTGCCGGACTCAAAGGCTTGGCGCAGTTCGCGCATTGATGTCGGCCAGGTGTCCCGTCCTGGCGTGCGGAACGTGCCGCCCACTTCGATTTCCAGATTCTCGCCACGCATCCAGCGGTCAGGGTGGTTCGTCCAGAGCTTCCACCATTCGCCGATTTGCTGGTGATAGCACACGTCGCAGTCTGTCCGCTCAGGGATGCGTTCCGCCAGTCCGTGACGTTGGAGACATTGCCACACGTCATTTACTCCCCAGCCCCATTCGCGGAACGGGTGACGATTCACAATTCCGATGTCATCGAAGATCCCGCCAAGGCGGGTTTCTTCGTCCGCCCGCAGGCCGACGTAATGATTCACTTCGCCTTGAGCAGCGAGCGCGGCCATCATTTTTCTGGCTGGCTCGATCTTGATTTGCCGCGTGCAAAACCGAGCGCGGAAGTTCGGGAGCATCTTGTTGTTTCTGATGCACTCTCCAAGGCTTGTGTGCATCACAGGGATGATCTTCGATCCGAGTCTTTCGCCAAGCTCTTGCCACCAGTCGAACATTTCCGGCAGTTCCCATCCTGTCGGCGTGATGTAGTAGCGGAACGGGATTTCAGGATGGCGTTCGCGCAACTCAAGAGCGAGCGCAGTAGAGTCTTTGCCACCGCTCAACGCGACAAGGTGAAACGGCGCAAGCCCGAACAAGGCGGTGCTGCCAATGAGTGCCGCGTGGGAGTCATTGGCGAGGACGGAGCTGGAGGGCGCGGCATTCATGGCAGACCTTGTGCGTTCGCCGGACACAGAGCACTCGCCCCATGTCCGGCATGTTTGGTCAGTCGAGGATTTCCCAGTCTTCGGCCAGCATGTCAGTCTGCGAGGCGAGCCAGCCCGTTAGGACTTTCTTGTCTGCGGTCATCATGCGGATCGATCCAAGGGCTTCGATTTCACCTCCATTGGCTTCCGCTACCTCTTTCAAGTGAGGTTCGCGGCACCATTCGGCTTTCACCATGGCAGCGGGGAGCAGCCAGAGATACATGCCTTTTCCATTCCATCCCTTGCGGGACACGCGGCGCCCTGCTTTGAGGGCTTCGATTGCATTGCCGAACGGGAGTTCCGTGGTTCTGCCTACTGCTTCTTCTGTGGTTTCCATATGTTTGTTGTGGTTTCCGCGTCCCCCGAACGGCTAACAAGACGGTCGAGGCAACGGCGGGAAAGTCTATTGTTGAGGCGGCGTCTTGTCTCGCCGTGCCTCACCTATTGCGTTCGGCTGACTGAATGGACGCAGGTTGTGGATGACGGCATTCGGGTGGCCACACGCAGAGGCACGGGCCATCACCAGATCGTTGTGATCTGTGAACGAGCTGCCCTCGCCACCGTGATACACGCGATAGGAGTTGCCCTTGATTTGTCGGGCTTGTGCTTCAGTTGTCCCGCTCACTGGAATTCCCGAGCAAGCCGAACAAGGCGTGGCTGCGGCAACCGGCGTTTCGATTTCCAGTTTCTCACTCATGATCGTTCCTTTCGCTGCCGGTGGCAGCACTGTTTGCGTTCGCCAGACGGAATCCGAGACCGGCCTCGAACCACTCCGCCACGCTGCGGGCCAGTTCGTCAGGGATCTCGGCGCGTAGTTCGGGGCGCATTCCGGACTTCGCCATTTTCCCACGCGGCACTTGCCGCATGAGCAGGGGCACGTCACCCCAGAGAGAGTAGCTTCCCACGCGGGCCGCGCCCTTGACGTGGCGGGCGGAGAAGTTCGAGCATTCCACCATGCGGCCCGGTCGGTCGCAGAGTGCCACGGACCATTCCAGCAGATCGATTGCCCACTTGGCCGGGGTCTTGTCGCCACGCAGCCACGGCAGCCAGGCGCGGGCGTATTCCTCGCACGGCGGGGACATCAGCACGGCGTCGAACTGGTTGATCCATTGGTGATCCAGGGACAGCGCATCCGCTTGCACGAACTGGCCGGGATAGCTGGCGGAGAAGTCCGCGAGGTCCACGCCGACACAGTTCCAGCCGCGAGCCATGAACGTTTTCGTCCATCCTCCGACGCCGCAAAACACGTCCAACAACGCAGGCGAACAAGGCGCTGGATGGAACGCCGGGGACGTTCCATCTTGGATTCGGGCTGTGAGGGCGGCGTCCATCAGCTTATGCGTTCGCCCAACGCACCACGACTCCGAGCGAGGCGCGTTCCAGTGCCTCCACGTTGTCGAGTCCGTAGGCTACGAGGCAGATCGGTGCCCCGCTGTTGAATGGTGCCCGCGTGCCGTCCACGCGGTGGAAATGAGGGCGGCCTTTGAGGAAGCACACAGCATCGCTACCGCCCCACACGCTTTCATAGAACATCGCTGTTTCAGTTCGTGCCGGGATTAGCGCGATGCCGTTCCCGTGCGCCTTCATCTTGCGGAGCCATGCCGCTGCTTTGGTGCCGAATGGCGGATTGAGCCACACGCGGCCCCGCCACTCCGCTGCCAGTCCATCGGTGGGTAAGCTGATATGGTCACGGGCCATCTCCCACGGCCTCACGGCGGGGGCGCATGGGTCGAGATCGAACGTGCCGAGTGCTTGCAGGATCTCCGGTGGCGTGAGCCACACTTCCGACTTCATGCAGGCCGACTGGTGCCCACTCAGCGAACGGGGCGAACTAGGCGGTGATGCCAATGACTGCCGCGTGGGAGTCATTGGCGAGGCGGGGCTGGAGGGCGCGGCATTCATGGCATACCTTGGTCGTTCGCTCTACGATTCCAAACTTCGGCGGCAACCTCGCGGCCCTGATCGCGTTCGGAGTCAATCGGGCCTTCCGTCCCACAGTTATGACAGCGGATGACATTTGCATAGGCGTAATACCCCACGTCTTCAGAGCCACAAAACGGGCACGGCAAGAGCGAACAATCCGCGCCAGCCAACCGCCCATTGGCTTTATCTTTGATATACCGCTTGGGGCAGCGGTCTTTACCACGGCACCATGTGGGCGTGGGGCAGTCGTCTTCTGTTTTGCAGGGGGGTTCCATTAGATTTCCTTTCTCGTCGGTGGCTGCGCTTTGGCGTTCCCCGGAAGGCCCAGCAGCGACTTTTCCGCTTTTGCCAGTATCTCCATGGCCAATCGCACGTATCCCGCGGAATGTGCGGGCTTACCCATTCGGTTGCAGACGGATGCGTCGCATAGGCGTTCCTTCGCTTCACTCAAAAGAGAAGACGCAGAACATGCCATCTCATCCGATGGGCTTGACTTGGCTTTTTCGCTGAACGTTGGACAATCGGCTCCCTTGTTTGCCCACACTAACCTTTTTCGCGGTGTCTCGACAATCACAGCGTATGGCATGGGCGGCAGGTCAGGGATTGGATACGTGCATTTGCCCGCGATAGACTTACGAGGATTCCCCTTCTCTGTCATCTCCCAACTTGCCCATCTGCAATTACCGCAATTCCTTACGGTAGATGCCCGCTTAGCCATGGCTTCTTCGCTCTTTGACTTACTCACGCCTCCTCCTTCCATAGACGGCCGCCCGCCTCGGCCTTTTCCTCCCAGTCCTCAAGCTCTGACGCGAGACATTGGCGACCTCCCGCAGCGCTGCCAGAGTAACTCACCCGACAGTATTTGCCGCAGGGGCTGATCGTCACCAGCCGGACTTTCCACCTGATCCCCCTGGCCGAGCGCAGGACATACCACTTGCCCAACTCCAATACCGTAGGACCCGTTTTCCTCGGCGGATCAAGCAGCAAGCGCAAAGCCCGCTCCACATGCTGCCGCTGCAAGCCACTTTCGTATTCCGTCCTCACGTGATATTCACCCAAGGGACCCATCTCGGCCTCGTCATCCAATATCACCACCCTGCGAGTTTCCCCATCCGCCACAGGATGGGCATCCAGCCAATCCTGAATCTCCACCCAGCGCTCCCTTCCAGCGATGATCCTGCAACTCCCCTGCCCCACCTCCTCCGGCAACGGGGTATGACCGACGACGCGCCCGCCAAGCCTCTCCACCGCAAGAGTGATCCGCCGCAGCAGCTCCGCCTCAATCCTCCACGAGGAGGAGATGACCACGGCCGGATCCGCATGACGGATGATCGAACCCAGTCGAGCAAGCATGACCTCATCCAACCCACGGCCGACGCCACCATTCAAAACGCCGTCCACGTCCAGGAACAGCACCCGGGAGGTTCCCACCGCAGACTCCGGGTATTCCATATCCCATAACCCCAAGGCACCACTCATCGGCCTGAAAACCAGCGGGCGCGGATTCCTCAGCACCCAACCGAAAGGACCCACAAACCACGGACTGTCACTCTGCTTGACACAATCCACGATCTCCACGGTTCCAATCACCCCGCCGCAGTTAATCCTTGTGTAGGTTTCCGAAAGTTTCTGAGGAATTTTCCTGTCCTCAATCAACCCCTTGGCCGCCTCTTGCTCACCGCTGTTCCACCCCTTGCTGGCCGTAATGAAAACCCGGCCACGATATTCCGTAGCCCATGACCGATTCTCGATATCCTTCCCCCCATAGATAATAAGGGAAGCCCATGGCTGTTTTACCGTTAGAGCCTTCATCATTGCATGGCCTCCATCCAAGATTTTGCGTGAGCGTGGAGTTTCCCTACCTCGCCGAGCAGGAGATCCACGCGGCCAGGGATGATATCCCGGCCCCGATTTGCCACCAGCCAGCTCAGGAACATATCCTTGTCTTGCCCAAGAGCGTCCAACGCCTTGAGGGATTTCTCCACAGCCCCCTCCATGAACGCCCTCTCGGTGGCTGGCACCCACCGCATGAGCCGCTCAATCTGACGCACGAAGATCACCGCCTCCTTGACTCTCTCGATACCCGCTTCCGCGTGCAGCCCCACACGGTTCCGGCGATACCACTCCAGCAGCTCCGCCGCATCGCCCTCGGCCACTTTCCTCGCGCTGTTGCGCGCCTTGGCGATACCCCCAAGCGCAGCGAGCTTCTTGGCACCCGGCCCTTGACGGTTGGCATCCGCCCAGCCGACCAACACCACCCGCATTTGCGCATCCTCCCCAGCATCGGGATGCAGCTCAATAACCCCGGAGTCCACCCAGAGGGTGAATAGCTCCCCGCGATCCCCCAGCCAACCAGCACCGGCCTCAAGCACCCACGCATCGCGAGACGATGGCCAAGCCGAACGTTCGGCAGGGACCGCCCGATGCCCTTGCGGGTCCATGGCGACAGCATGCCAGAGACGATGGAGGAAACCCATGGCCGATGCGGCAGGGATTCCCAAGGTCGCCGCCATGGAGACCATGACCATATCGCACGCCCTATGGCCGAGGGTAAGCGGCACCGCGTAGCAGGATACCTCATTCATCGCACCTGGGGGGTAATGAGATCAAACGCGACGGGCGCACCATCCACCTTGATCCCGGATTCCATGAGCCACTCCACGGCCGCCTGGGCGGCATCGATGTCATCGACAATCTCCGCCGGGACCAGCACGCGCACCATCACAGGCACGAGCACCTCCCGCCCGGCAAGCGGATCGGCAGGGGCAGGCTTGGCCTTCTTCCCTGCCACCCTCTTTCTTGCTTTGCCTGCCGCGTCCTTGGCCACGTTTTTCGAGACCCGGATCATGCTCCACCTCCCACCATGATCCGCCCAGACTTGCTGGTCTTGGCAGAATGTTCATTGAACGCCGTCACCGGGCAGAACTCATCCGCCTGCCCAAGAGCAAGCAGACAATCCACCTCATGACGAATCTTCACCGTTTCTTCCCTGCTGTCCTCTCCCTCCCTTGCGTCGAGGTAGGCGCGGGCCGTTTCCCTCAGTAGCCTGTAAAGGCTCGTGCGCGTTTCGCTTGCCATGCGTCCATGTTGCGCGGAATCCGCGAATCGTCAACATCGGATTTCCGCGTATCGTGTAATACAGGGAAAGCCGTTGCGTTTTTTCCACGATCCGTGAATAATTCCGCCCAGCGATCCGTCAGGGAAGCAGAGACTCACGATGACGAACCACCCACTCACCGACTACCTCCGCAAGCTCCGAAAAAGGCACAACATCGGCATCTCCGCCCTGGCCGAGGAGAGAGGCGTCTCCCGCAGCACCATCTACAAAGCGGAGAGCAAGTCCCTGGTGGAGTGGCCAACGATTGAAAAATCTTACGGCCCGCTTTGCCGCGACGAGAAGGAACTCGCCCACCTATTGGCCCTATGGGCGCTCTGCCATGTGACATGGGAGACAACACCGACGGAACTCTCGAAGGACATCGCCAAGATCCGCGACGATGAATTCCGCTACATGGCAGGCAATCCAGCACTCCCGGCCGTGCTTGAGTCCATGGAGGCTCTAAGCCCGCCCGACCGCGACCTGTTCATCAGCTTTGCCCGGCTCTTCGCGAGCAGCGTCCACGCCCGGACGATGGCCAAAGCGTGGGTCGAAGCACTGAAACCCTCCGAGCAAGAGCACCCCAAGAAACCGCTCTACAAGGGCTGACCGAAGCGGGACGCCATCTCATCCCGAAACGCCTGCGTGACCTGGGCGAATGCCGGGTTGATCCACAGCTTCCGGCCCATGTCATGCGGAGACTTCGCCTTGCGCTTGTGCATTTCCTCCCATGGGGTCTGATACCACCCGTGATAGGCCGTCTCGAAGGGAATCTTCCAGAAGATCCCAAAGCGCCGGAAAATCTCATCCACCCGCTCCCTCTCATAGAGGTAGGGGGTGTGGGTGGAATAGTTCACCGCCGGCCGCCCATGGTGATGCAGCCTCATCAGCACCTGCCCCAGGCCACGCCGCCAGACATTCCCCGCCACGAGAGTCCTGCCGAGCTTGCTCTCCATCCTCGATACCGCAGGCACCACGGAAAAGTCATCCGGCCCCTGATCCGCCAACATGAAGATGTCATCATTCATCCACAGCACCCGGCTGGCGCAGTGCAAGCCAACCCAAAGCGCATGCTCATACTCGCCACATTTTACAAACTCGCCCGGCCACCACGATGGCCGCCTATCTCCCAAGAGCACCAGCTTCCAGCCTTCTTCCCGCCAATGCTTCTGCACCGAGCGCAGGGAAAACCATAGCTCATCCCAATCCGCCTTGGTGGAAATCCACGGCCACACGATGGCCTTTTCCCCGAAGTCCGGGACCGCTGGCATCTTCCCTACTTTCTTCACCGCATCCGGGATGTATCCCCGCTCACGGAACCGGGTGATGGCACGCTCCTTGTTCTTGCCGTAGATATGCACCATCCATCCCGGCCCCACGGCGTCCGGCACACGATTCCACTCCACCGGCATCTCGCCCACATGGAAGACACCACCAGCTTGCGCCTGGCTGAGCCACCAGTTCCAATGGTGCTGTTCCATGATGCCCTCGTGATAGGGCTCGCGAATGATGCCGAGGAAGGCGGCGGCCGCATCGCGATGACATAGCCAGATCCCGGCATTTCTGTATGAGTATTCATCCCCCGGCGCTTCCCCAAACCTTTCCTGGCACCACTCCGCCCAAAGCCCACGCCCCTTGCGCCTTTGGAGCTTATCCGTGCATGCGTGCAAGCCCACCCCCAGATCCGGAGGCAATGGAGCCAGCGGATGCACCACCACATCAGCATCCACATACATCATCCACTCTTCCCCGCTGGCGATAAACTCGCGCAGCATGTCCACAAAGGCAAACTTGGGCGAAGGATACGCCGCATCCCACTCCCCGACCACCCTGAGATCCAATGAGTGCCGCTCACACCACGCATCCAGCGTCGGAGCACATTCATCCAGCCACCATTCACTGCCCCACCGCATAGTGAAGACCACGGGCCGGATCACAGGCCCCACCGCCTGCTGCGCCATGAATGGACCCACCGGGATGCGCGACGATCCCACTTTCCTATCCCCCCACCCGCAGGCCACACATCCACGCGATGGCACCTCCACCCCCATGTAATAATCGACCGCCCTATCCGCAGGCAGCAACCTCGCGGAGATCGACATGGACACCGCAGGCATCTCCAGTGAAAGCGATCCAAAACCCTCCGTCCAGATCGTCTCCGGCCTGGCAAACTTCGCTCCACCCCATCGTTCAACGTCAAACGGGTCATTCATATCTCCGTGTCTTCGTTCTCATCAAGATCCGATTCATCATACCTCGGCAACACCCCAATCATGAGTTCCGGCTTCGACCCCCACGGGCTATCCGGATTGCAGTCCACAAGCAGGTTCCTCAATGCCACGATGCCTTGCTGCCCCGGCGGCACCAGCACCGGCAGACCCCACGGCGACCACATGGTCTCATTCGCATACCTTTCCTCATCATCGAATCCGCTCGCAAATTCATCACAGCCCGGCGGCTCCCCTTCCCATACCCACGCCTTCTTGGTGATGGTGGGCAGCACCGGAGGATCAGACGGCTCAGATTCCATGCGGGCAACCTCCAGCCACTCCAAGAACTCCCTGGGATAGAAGACCTCATCCCACTCCATGCGGATCTTCTGATTCCGGCAGCACTGATCCAGCTTCCACCTGTATTGAAACGCCGCGATGTCCGCCGTGTACACCGCCGCACCCGTGGTATCCCCCTCGGTCGGCCAATCCAACATCATCTTGGCCACGCATTCCGCACTGCAAACAGGCAACAACGCGGAGCATTCCTCCTCCACATCGGAAAAGGAATCACTGCCACAAAGCTGCTCGATCCGCTGCATCCAATCCACCAGCTTCTCCCTCGCGGCAGTGGCCGCCTCAACCTTTGTCACCGGGTCAGAGAGGAATGTCTCGTTCTCAAAGATACTGGATCGATAGCCACTGCATGTATCCACCGTGCGTTGCTCACCGCCAGCGGGCCGATCAATCCAACCCGTGTCTTCCGTAGCAGAACCCGTCTCGATAAGGGTTGAGCGAAACAGCTTGTAGGTCGCCGTCACGGTTTCCTCCTCCGAGTAGTCATCCGAATCCCCGAGGCACAACACCGCCACGCTCTCCAACCACGAAAGATTCTCCGGAACCGTGTTTCTTGTATCGATCTCCAGGCACCCGTCCGAGTCTTCGCTATTCACTCCTTCCACATGACTGACCGTGCGCGACCAACGCTTCTCCGTTTCTTCCACGTCAGTATCCGAATCAATCTCCCCGGATGTTTCCTCCGACTCCGAGAAAATTTCGTCTCTCTCGTAACGATGAGTCACCACTCCCTCCACCGTGCATTCCGGAATTTCCTCCCAGCAGTCCCACGGACCATTACGCCGCTCGATCAAATGAATGAAGTTCTCCGACGAGACATTGGCATCCACTTCATCGAAGACCCCGATCTCCCTGCTCACCGTGATGGTCGTGGACCTCTCCGTCTCACGAACAATCATTCCGGTCCCCTTGTTCCTGACCTTGTAATTGTATGTCGTCGTGGAATTCCCCTCCACCTTCGACCTGGTCCTTTTTTTCCTGCTGAGATAGAGAACAGGAAACTCCGGCATCTCACCCGAATCCGATGGCGGCTCCCAATCCATCGGATGCCATGCCCCAACGACGGCCGATGCCGTGACCCCCCGGCACTCCAAACGGGGAGGACAGCAACGCGGCGGCGGACAACACCCGCAGTTTTCCAATGCCTGCAACCAAGCATCAAGATCCTCCACCGGCGGCCCGAACTTTGACTTACTCATGACATCTTACGCAGACGTGGATTCATCATCGATAATCACAGACGAGCCAATCAGGCGAGGCGTGCCGAAGAAAATCAGTTTGCCCAAGCAGTGATCCAGAACGATGGGCGAACACACTCCCTCCCGCTGGATGATACGAGGAACCCCATCCTCGATCTCCAGAAGCATCAAGGGAATGATGACATCGCCTGTTTTTTCCACGTTGGTCGGCAGGAAGGATTCAGGGTAGCCCGCAGACGCCGTCACCCGTTCCCACTCCGGTTCCTCGGAAGACTCGATGCCAGGCCATGCCACACCAGCGTTCGAGTTGATCGTGACTCTGACGCGCAGAAAATAGCGGAACCTTCCATCTACGGTGGTGAGGATCTCATGCGGATCCACACCCCATGCACGAGGACCGGCGACGACCGTGCCGCCAACGATCTGCCAGTCACCGCCAGAGGACTCCGATCCCTCCCCCGCTGACGCGCCCGTGCGGATTTGCTGGAAACCACACAGCTCCTCCGCCACTCCCCCGCCAAACCCAAGCGCGACCATTGCCCGGACAACCGGCCCCACCGCCTCCGGCACATCCGGCACCGCATCGGCGTGCCGCAGCTCGCCAAGGAAATAGGTTCCATCCTGCCTGCCGAAGCTACTCCCCTTGTCGCACCAAACCTGATCCACCGTCCCCGCCTCACAGATCACGGGCACCGTTCCCGCCGTGGCGCAATTCAGCACCACCTTCTCCTCCCCAGACCCCGCCTCAGACGGCTCCGAGACGAGCACCCCACCAAACACCGTGCCAGCCGTGGACGGCCTGCCTTGATCATCCAGCCAAACCACGTGCCCCGCCTTCCACCCACCTTCCGGAGCGGCAGAAAGCTCATCGACATGCTGCACCGTGCTCTGAATCTCCGCTCCAATCGGCACCGAATTAACATCGCCCATTTTCTTGTGCGTAGGCGACCTGGTCGAAGTCATCCCGGCCTGCAACTTCGCCTCCAGCCGATAGGAATCAATCTGCCGTTTCAATGCCGCTTGCCCCGGAAACAACTCACCCGCCCTCTGAATGCGAGCCACCAAGCGCTCCGCCATGAATGACGCCGAAGGCCGCGCCTTTGTGAACTCAACCGTCTCCTTCAATCCTTGATCGCCGATCTCAATCGTGACCCGGTCAATCGTATTTGAAAGACCCATGCCTCCCTGGCCGAACCGCTCGAAGCTGCCATCGTCCTCCACCGGCTGGAGTTGAATCACCCCATCGGATGCCGCATCCGCCGTGTCCCCTGCCGTAAGCCCGGACTCCAGTTTGATCTCTTTCATCTCCACTCCTCCCGAAGCTGGGAGGAATGCCGGATTCCCCGTGACCGTCGCCACCGCCGAAGATGAATATCCGGAATCCTGCGAAACATCCAGCAGGTGCATGCTCAAACCCGGAACCTTCAGCTTCCCTCTCCGATTGCCGGAACCTCGAACCTTCCTGTATTTGCCCAACTCCCACGCCAGCGACACTTTCACCCCAGCAGGTTCAATTTGATACGCCGGGTTTGGCACCACCACATCCAGATAACTCGAATTCTCCGGCACCGCCGCCGTCACATCCACCCCTCCACCCTTCCCTTTATTCACCAAAGAATACAGCGCCTTGTCCTGCGCCGGATCTCCATCCAGGAAAATCGGCGAGCGAAAGCGAACGGCCATAGTGGCATCGTCAAACTCAAAATCCTGATAGGGCACCCATTGATCACGCAGATTGGTGATCCTTCTCGCCGAAAACAGTTGGATGGATCGCCCATCCACCAGATCCAAGGGTTGACCGCGCACCACCACCTCCATCCGCGCATCCGGATAGAACGCCTCAAATGTCCGACGATATCGCTGGTTCGCGCTCAACCCCGTCCCCGATATCTCAGTGCCGCAAAGGATTTTCGGAGCGACACGCAGGGATGATAACGGCACACCCCCAAAGGCGTAATCACGAGGGATGCGGTAGGACCTGAAAACCAACTCCTGCACGTAAGTCCACACCGGCACATGCAAGCGGCTTGACGCCCCGAGCATCCCGTAATCCATGAATGCAGCATCCTCCACTTTAGTCGCATACTGGAGAACCGTCACTTCCCTGGCCCTGGCCATCAGCTCAGCACGCTTGGCTTTTGTGTCCGTCTCCAACTCAAATGCACGCGCCACTTCGCGGACCCATGCAGCCTCGTCGATGAACGCCTCGAACTCACGATTCCAATCCGGCTCCAACTCAAGATTGAGCACCTGCACCACGTTCGCATCCCCGATGACCATTACGGCCGTGTCATTGGCGGAAAGAGCCCTGCCCACTCTCCTCGTCCCAGCATGGTCGGATGGTATCACCGGCAGCAATCCATCGCCCTTCCGTCCCCATACCAGCGTCCTTGAACCTTCCAGCCGAACCTCCAGACCGCACGCCTCGTTGATTTGCGCAACCAGAGACTGGAGCTTCATGCCATCGGTGGCGTCGATACCCAGCGGGTAAATCGAATCCATGGATGAATGATAGGACCTCGCGAATGAATACGATGACCACGCCCCGGCAAACGCTGAGTTCAGAATTTGCCGCGCCGACAACGGCTCATCCGTCTCAATCCAGATCCCGGATGCCGTCATCTCCGGCGGTTGGTGCAGGTATTTCCTCCTCCCCAATTGAGGATTCGCAGGCACCGCCAATCCAGGATTAGAAGAAGCACCAAGCCCCGGCGTCTCACCGAAATTCACGTTTTCACTCACCGGGGGAGATCCCGAGTCCGATCCGATATTTGCCACCCCGGCGGTGGCCCGACCAGCCGAGGCATTCCCTCGCTGGTCCTCGATGTTCCACGCCCCGAACACTTCCCCCCATTGCAACCGTATCCGATTATCCAGAAGGGTGAATTTGACCATGATGCCCGACCCCTCGGAGACGTAGCTCTCAATCCGCGAGATGATTCCAAAGAACGTTGAGACGCCGCCAAATTGCAACGCGACGTAGTCGCCCTCCTCAAGCGCAAAGGAGCCCGGATCATCGATCACCACTTCCACCTCGGCGCTGGCAGGATTTACCCCCCAAGCCTTGGTGGCTTTTTGCGATTTGATCGCTCCTCCTCCGATATCAGCCATCGTTCACCTCCTTCGCATTCCCCTTAGCATAGACAAAGCCACGGCTTTCTACCTTCCGCAGCATTGGCGCTCGCGCATCTGCTTTCCACGCGCCGACACAGGCACTGACGTTTGTGATCACGACCCCCTCCTGTTCGCAACGGAACTCACCCGGCTCAATCAGCAGGTTGGCAACGCACGGCGCATCCGCGACCCCCTTCACGATTTGCACCTCACCCGCCACCATGTCCAGCACAGCGCGGAAATCAAACCTCGCCACACCGGAATCCCTGACCACCGCAAAAGCGGAATGTCGGAAACCCTTGTGCCGAACGTTCGCCTTGGCTTCCACCTTGAATTCCGCTTGCCCCCTTTGAAACTGCACATGCTCCGGAATCTTCCAATCGCCATCGCCATCGTGCCACTCAACTTCCACCCGGCACCCCTCAGCATCGCACTGAACCACCTTAATCCATTCGCTTGTTTTCACTGGTGACCGCCACGCCAGATAGGCGGGCGGAAAGTCGCCGACCATCCTCCACCGATAGCCCCACTCCATTTCTTGTTGTTCCACGTGGAACAAAACAAAGGAGCAACCATCCACTCTTGTGACGAGTTTCAGCACGGCGATTTGATAGACCATGACACCCCCCCTGGTCAAAGTGTTCTTTTTGGCAGAACATTCTTGCAAGTTCCGCGTTGGATACTTAACTCCTCCCAAGCAATCGAATCACCATGAAAACAGAACTCCTCTCGGCGGGGGAGATCGCACGACGCCTCCAGCGCTCACGGCCAGGAGTGCGGCGCTGCCTTGCCCGCCTCACCAAAGAAGGCCGCATCAAACCCGTCACCATTGACGGCACACGCAAGGCATTTCCCGCCACCATCATTCCCGTGGTGGAATCCTCAATGAGGGCACCAAACAAAGGAGGCGACGCATGAGCCAGAACGACTACCGGGACGAGCTGCGCGACGCCATCACCCTCGCCAAGTCCTCCGCCCGCTGCACCGTCCCCGCCATCTTGCAAGAACAAGGCACCGAGATCACCGGCGCAGGAGCAGGCAAACGCTATGCGAGGATCTGCCCATGCTGCGGGGGGCGGCAGAAGATGATCATCAGCGAGGACTCGTTTCGCTGCTTCAAGTCTTCCTGCCCAGCCAACTCCGGCGGCGACACCATCGGCCTCATCTCCATCCTTCACGGGTGCGACAACCGCCAGGCCGTCCGCACCCTACTGAGCCGCGCAGGCATCGAACACCCCTACGACCGCTTCATGAGAGAAAAGAACGGAGGGGAGGGCAGAGCATGAAAGCCCGCGAGTATTTCCGCCAAGCCATCCGCCAGGCCACCCATACCCGAGCTGGCGTGCTGCCAACTCTCTTCCAAGTGCGGGGGCACACCATCGGCGAAGACCAGCGAGCGGACTGCCCATTTTGCGAATCCCCCAAGTCACTGCTCTTCTCCCAAGATGAGGACGCAGCATGGAGATGCTCCTGCCAGAACCTCAAATGCCGGGCCGCTGGCTGGCTGGATGAAGTCGCCTTCATCGCACTCCATGATGAACTCACCGAGACTGAGGCGATTCGCAAGCTGCTTGACGCCTCCGGACTGAGCCACCTCTGGACGGAGATCGATGAAACACAGGCAGACCATGAGGACGAATTCAACACGCCGAAATTCATCCAGCTACCGGACATCGGCCGAAATCCCTACGAGGAAGCATGGTCACTTCTCACCCTCACCGACGAGCACCGAGCCGAGACGAGGGAGAAACGAGGCATGCCCGACTCTTGGCAAGAGGCATTCGGCCTGAAGAGCGCCATCCCTGCCAACCGGGAACTCCTCACTCCCATCTTGGATAAATTCCCGCCGAACGTGCTGCTTCGCTCCGGGATCGCAGTCCGGGACCGCAAGACCAATGACCTCCGCATCGCAGACTCACTCTGCGGACGGTTCTTTGACGATGACGACAAGCGCTGGGTCACCCAGCCCACCATCATCATCCCCTACATCACGGAAGACGGGCGCATCGAATTGCTGCGCCCTCACAAGAAATCCCTCTCCAACTCCCGCTGGCGGGAACAAGAGGAGGTGGCCGACCACTACGAGAAACTCCACAACAACCTCCGCATCCCCTACGGCAAGCACCTCCTGGGCATGCCACGGGCGGAGACATGGAAGCACCACGCCGTCATCGGCGAGGGCGAGTTCAAGGGCATGGCCCTCGCGATTTGCGGCGTCCCCGGACTCTACTTCCAAGGCATCCACTATTTCCTGCAAAACCGGAGCCATCGCCAAGCCATCACCGATACCGTGGAATGCCTCCGCAACGCGGATGTCCGCATGACCCTCGTAGTCTTCGATAACGAGGACAAGAGCCACAAGCCCTTCCACGAACGGTTCGAGACCGAAACATTCGCCCGCTTCACCGCCGAATGCCTGGAGGACTCCGGTTTCACATCCCTATGGGGAAACCTCCCCGACCATTGGAGGGAAAACAACAAAGCAGATTGGGACTCACGGCTGGCATACCACGTCCGCGAACGCGGCATCAACGATGGCATCGATGCCGCCAAGGATGAATTCCTCCAGTTCCTTGAAAGACGGCACGGCAAGGACGCCACCATGCGGCCGTCGCCGCGCCAACTGCAATTTGAGGCGGGCACATTCCAGCCTGACCCCAAGGAAGATGTCATCCAACAGGCACTCCACCGTCTCCGCTACGAGCCTGACATTTTCGTCGGCGGCAAGACCGAGCTGTCCATCGCGAGTGAGATCGAAAACTGGTGCCACGCGAAATACGCGCACCGCCTCAAGGTCAAGAAGATCGCTCAAGAACTCCGCAAATGCTTTGGCGGCTACTACATCATCAAGCCACCATCCGAGGACATGGAGAAGCGAGCCATCGCCGCCCTCGATGACATCAACGAAAACATCGCCGCCCTTGAGGGAGACCCGAACGCGGATGAGAACGAACTCCGCCGCTATCGCGCCGCCAAGCAAGCCGCCTACACCATCCTCTACAAACTCCCCAAGTCGTTCACCGACTTCACCGCGATTTCCAAATACAAGATCCTCGCTTACGACGACAAGGGCGAACCGCGCCTGGATCGCCTTATCACTTTCATCGACGCCAACGGCCGCCGCTCCCGCGCCTACCAGATGCCAGCCGACCGGATGAGCAGCTCGCAGGAGCTTCGGAAATTTTTCATTTCCATGGGCGGCTATCACTGGTCCGGAAACCAAGATGAATGCGACAAGTGGGTCCGCCACATCGACATCGAAAACCACCAGCGAGAGATCACGGAGATCGACACCTACGGCTGGAACAAGGACCACAAGCTCTACCTGTTCCTCGATTGCGCCATCGCCGACGGCAAAGGCGAGGAACCCGGCACCTTCCTCTTCCCGAAAAAGGACGGGATCGTGTGGCATCAAGGCCGCGGATTCCGCAATTCTGACGTGATGGCCAACTTCTCCCACACCCCACCATCCCTGTTCCCCGGAGCCAAAGACCCCCGCGCAGCATTCAACGATATCGATTGGGAACAGGAAAAGCGGGATGCCCAGCCGATATGGAAGGCAGCCATCAGCGACTTCAAGGCCAGCTTCGGCGGCTACGCTGGTTATGCCCTCGTGGCAGGCATCCTCCAATACCTCACCCACCCCGAGGCCAAGCCGGCCTTCGGCAAGCCCTCCATCTCGATCCAAGGCGAGAAGGGCTCCGGTAAGACCAAGACCACAGGATTCGGGATGCGCCTGCTTGGTTTCCATTCCTACGACCCCATCTCCCTCGGCTCCACTAAGGTCGGGATCGAACGAGCCTTCACTCGATTCTGCGGACTCCCCCTCCACATTGACGAATGGCGAAATGACAAGATCGACAGCCGCATGCTCGACCTTTTCATCTCCGCCTACAACGAACTCACCCAGCACAAAGGCACACCACAAGGCGGCAAGCTCACCCGGGCCATGACGCCCATGACGCCAGCCATCACCACCGGCGAGGACAGCGCCGTCGATTCCGCCCTACGCTCCCGCTACATCCGGATCATCGCCGCCCCTCACTACGGTCAACAGATCCCGGAGAACGAGACGGAAAGCCAGCGGGCGGCGCGAGACCAAGCCCGCGAAATCGAACGGAACCAGCGCTTCGACCGCATGATGCGCGACTCCGATGACTACCACCGCATCGGCCGCCTCATCATTCGCGAGCGGAAGAAGTTCTCCCGGATCGCCTTGGAGTTCATGCGAGCCTTCAAGTCGAACCCCAAGGTCATCGACCGCATCAGCACCTCACGCGCCCGCGAAAACATCGGCCTGTTTGTCGGGGCTATTGCTGCCGCCTACGAAATCCTGCACGGGCACTCACCCCTCTCCCTCGCCACAGATCACCCCGACTTTGTCGAATTCCGCGCCATGAACGAGTGGTTCATCAATCACGGAGAGGAATCGAACACAGAGATTGAAAAGGACGTTTTCCGGAACCGCTTCTTCTCGGAATGCGTCACCATGATCAGCCGGAAATCCATCCCCGGCACCGAGAAATACATCCGCGTCCTCCGCGTCCAGATGGACGGATCCCACAAAGACGGATTCAAGATCACCCCCATCCCCGATGGCCTCATGACTAACACCGGCCGCCTGGTCGTCGTCATCCGCCCGTCCGAGCTGTTCTCCGACTATCAGGTGGACCGCCGCCGCCGCGAAGGCTCCGGATCACCCATCGCCCAATCCAACATCCAGGGTGAACTCAAGAGCCAGACCTACTGGATCAAGCCATCAAAGAAAGAGCGCGAGCACCGCTTCCGCATCCCAAAGGACGGCAGCCATCGCGGCCTCTGGGTCCTCGATTGGAAGAGCATGGATGAAGACCTCCGATCCATCTTCATCCCGATCTACGAAGCCGAGCTGGCACCGCACGACATGGTCGTCGCCCAAGACGGCGAGACCGCCGAGGGCATCCATGCGACCACCCAGCAGATCCCCTTCTGACACCCGCCACCCTCCCACTCGATTGAAGAAATGCCCTTTCGGCAACCCTGCCGGGAGGGCATTTTTGCGATAGCAAAATATGCGTCGCAAGGACTGTCGCAAGAATGAGGCTTTTCAGATACTATTTATTTTTAGAAACTTACACGAATTTTAGATAACAGCTTGCGACGTTTGCGACGTTTGCGACGTTTTCGGGATACCCCTACACGCTCCAATTCCCCGACGGCTAAAAACGCAATCCGACTGCATTAACACAGAGGGCGACACCTGCGCCCAAGCCTCCCCATAGAGTGGTGCCCAAAAAACATCGCAAACGTCGCAAATATCGCACGACTCACGCGCCAACCCCCGTGCCCGTAAGGCTCGATGGCCTGCGATGATTTCCTCGATCCCGGCCGACCGTCGCAAGAACCATCGCAAACCCGCGCCCCGGCGTTTGTCCCGCCCGCCAGAACATCCTTGACGCCGCTCATCCTGCTGGTAGATACCGCTACATGCCAGCACGCAAGCCCGGAGCACCACCCGCAGTGGTCAGATCCACCCTCGGTAGCAAACCCGCGCCCCCCTGCGGAAAGCCCTCTCGCGCCGTCCCGCCGCACTCACCGTGGCAGCTCCTCATCACCTCCAGGATGATGGAGAAGGAGATGAGCATCCGTGCCCTGGCCAAGGCTGCATCAACCGCCTCCGCGCCTCTCGGTCACACCCGACTGTTCAACTGGCTCAGGACGCCCGAGGGATGCCCGGAGCGATCATCCTACACGTCGGAGATCAACCAGCGGATAGCCCGCGCCCTGGGCATCAATCCCGCCTCTCTCGCGGCAGCCTACGACGAATCGCGCAAGGCGTTCAATGCCACGGAATCGGCCGCCACGGCCGCCAAGGAGTCGCTCCGCGCCAGCATCGCCGAATTCGAGGCGATCAGCGGCAGCACGATCCCCAAGAAGGCCGCCATCGCGGCGCTCCTCCAGGCGCTTGCCAAACTCGCGTAACGAGAGTGTATCTGCGCCTCCTGTCCCGGTGATTTCGAATCTCCGGCCGCCGGTCAAAAACCCCTCCCCGCCGCCGCCGCCTGTAGTTGGAACCGGGCCAGCCCGCTAAACCCCCCGCCGCCGCCGCCCGAACGTTCGGCACGGCCGCGCCAGCGGATAGGCTGGCGCGGTCCTGGTCGGCTCTCCCCGCCGCCGCCGCCGCCATGGCAGGCCGCCCCGGAATAGAGGGCCGCGTGATTGTCCGGCTTGGCAGGACAAAAAGAGCTTGCAAGGCGGCACGATCGATGCTAACCCGCTCTTGCCGGTAGGCTACCGGCACTAAGCGATGAATACACTGCAACAAAACACCGTCGGGGCCTCATGGGAGGCCGTAAAATGTACTGAGTCAATCCACCTCGGGGCGCGGGCTCGGGCGATTGTAGCGGGCGGCATGCGGCGCGGGGTCGTCGCCGCTCCCTGTCTCGTCGAATCGTGCGCCGCTGCGCGGCGGGGGACCATGCTCACCGCTGGCGCGGTGGTCTCCTGGTCGCATGCCGTCACGCGTGACAGCGGGCACGGGGCGGCGCGGTCCGCCCCTCCGCTTCCGCTCGGTCCTGCCCTCTGTGCTGAGGAGGCGGAAAAACAGTCCGCCGCTGTCGCGGCGAGGGATGAGGCTGCCGCCTGGGAGGCGGATGAGTCCGCCGCTGTCGCGGCGATTGTAGCGGGGGCAACGGCCGCCGCGTGGGCTGGGGTGGCTCCTCGCCTGCTGTCGGGGGCTCGGGGCTCGTCCTCGCCTGGTCGGTGGTGGTCCGCTGCCTCTCGCGTCGTTGCTCGTCGGGTTGAGGCGGTCCGCCTCTCCGCCGTCGCTGTCTCGGGGGGCGGGCTGCTTTCCGCTGTCCTGGTCGCAACGGGCGGCGGGGTTTTGTCGGCCATCGCCGCCGCCGCCGCTGAGGGCGAGGCGATGCGGCGGGCCGCCGCCGCCGCTCGGATCTCCTCCCGCTCACCTGGGGGCGTGGCTCGGGCCTCTGAGGTCCGCCGGATCAATCGCCGGGCACGGGAGGCGGAGGCCATGGCAACGGCTGAGGCGGTCGCCGCTCGGGCGGAGTCTCGCCAGCGGGCAAAGCTCGCCGCCCGTCGCCGCTCCGCCTGGGTGGCGTCGCCGGATGGCCGGGCCGCTATTGCGGCGAGGGTGGATGCTGTCGGGGCTGTCGGTCCTCTCCTCGGTCCGTTCCGGCCGCTCTCCCATCGCGTCGGTGATCCCCTCGCCGCTGGGATTTTCCGCCGGGCGACTCGTCGGGCGGAGTCCATGGCGGACGTTTGGCTGCTCAAGCACGCGGCAAAATTTGCGCTCCCTGCTCGGGAGCGGGTCACGACTGAGGACGGCAACGTCCTCCGCCTGCGGCGGTCCGCCTGGGCTGAGCATTCCGACGGCGGAGGGGATGACGTGGGCGCGGGAATGCAAGTGGCGGATGAGGTCTCTTTGATCTATCGGCACGCGCATTTTGTCACGGTTCCGCTCTTCATTCGCTGGCTTAAGTCTCCATTGCTCCGCTCTCGTCCAACCGATTGCGGGGAACTGTCGCCGCGCATGCGGCAAGACATGGTTTCGCGGGGATGGTCGCGCAATCCTCGCCGCCAGTCCATCGACGCAATCGCCCGCCAAGTTTCGCGGCGGTCGGCTCGGGATGCTGGCAAATGGCTTTACGTTGCCACGGGGCGCGATGGGCGGGAGACTCTGGGCTGGGATGCTCCGGCCGATGGCGTCGCTCTCTCGGATGTTTCGGAGGTCGCCGCCGCTGGTCTCCTCCGCTCGGCTGCTCTCTCCTCCATCCTCGGCGAGGGCGAGGCCGTCGAGGCGTTTGGCCGTCGCGCTCCGTCCTCGGATCCTGTCGCGGTTGCCAATGGTGGAGTGGGCAAACGTCACGGCGTCGAGCCTGCCGCATGGCGGGCCGTGGCCAGGGCGAGGGCTCAAGCCCTCCGGGAGCACGCCCGCGCCGCAAAGGGGGGCAAGGGTTCCGGGCCAGTTCGCAAGGGCGCGTTTGCCCTCTCTGCTACGGTCCACGCGGTGACTCTCGCGCTACGGGGGCAAGCGCTCCCGCCTGAGGTCGCCGCCAGCCTCTCCGCTGGTCCCCTCGGCGGCATGTCCTCGGTTTGGGAGGATCGGCTTGATCGATTCCGCAAGGCGGCTGGGATTTCCGTGGTTCCGGCATCGCCTCCGGCTCCCGATGGTCCGCTAGTCTCGTCGTGGCGCTCCGGGCGTGGTCCTCTCCACGGCGCGGCGGATTTCCCATCCGCTGAGGATTGGGCGTGGTTCGCTGGGCATTTGGCCAGCGTCGCCGCTGGCGAGTAGTCCGCCCCGCTCCATCGCCCCGGCTCGCCTCGTGCGGGTCGGGGTTTTTTGCTCCCGGATGCCGACTCCTCCTTGTTGAGAGACGGCACGACGCATCCACGCCAACCCCGGCGCGGGTTTGCTCCCGGATGCCGACTCCTCCTTGTTGAGGGACGGCACGACGCACCCGCGCC
>Ga0255150_1000254_pt1 | contig 20260 bp, 13 predicted proteins | sample Atl_Yuk_RepA_8h_FD_183634 | JGI IMG/M metagenome (GOLD analysis project Ga0255150, IMG submission 183634) | Freshwater microbial communities from Altamaha River, Georgia, United States - Atl_Yuk_RepA_8h | ecosystem: Environmental > Aquatic > Freshwater > River | place: USA: Georgia | collected...
CTTTTTCAGTATAGAAATCCATATGACCTCTATTAACATTTGTAGGTCGGTTTGTAGAACGATACTTAATTATTAAGGGTTGTTCTAAAGATTGTGAGTAAAGTACTTCAAACACATCATTTTTTACTCTCACATCAGCTTGAGCTACGGAAAGCAAAGAAATCAATAAAAACGATAAAAGGAACATCAATTTTCTCATATTAATAGCATATTTTTGTATATACTATAAATATACTTCTTAAAGGTTTCCGTAAGTTTTTCCCCAACTAGCTTTAACAGGGAAGCCACCATCTTCAATGATATCTTTCAAATCCTTAATAGTATTCTTATCAACATCAGTAGGTACATCAAATAAGAAAGAGTCATAAGTGTACAAATCCAATGTAATATCAGTACCCTTGATATAATCCAATATCCTTCTCATTTTATCCACATTCATTTCAGTCTCAACGGCTTGTAGTAAGTAGTTGAATACCTTTTGTGGATTAGCTCCTTCAATCCAATCTAACGGAATCATACGATGTGGTGTTTGTAGGAATCCTCTCTTTTGGGTTTCCATCCACATCTCATCAATATAATCAGCCACAGCCTTAAAGTAAGGAATTTGACGGAAATCATCATCAATCCCACCATATAGTAATTGGAATGTTACTCCCTTAGATTCCTCAACACTACATCCATATTGGTCAGCTAACCATTGGTGTACATTACCATCCGGCATATCGAACTTTACTAACTTACCAATCAATCGTGGGTGATATGCATTGTAGTCCATTTGTAGATAAATCCCATCGGCTATGAAACAATCTCTACTACCATCCGTTTTATTTAGGGCGGCGTAGTTCACACCACCATGTCTATTGGATGGACGGCCTGTCACCGTAAATGGATTGTATTCGGTGTACACAACATTATCTTTGGAAACTTGCTTTTGAGCTTGAGGCCATCTATCAACAAATTTTTCCCTATCGACCCGAATCCCAAATCGTTCAATATCTGAAAGGGTGGGTAAGAATATATCGTTGTACCAATTATAAGTTTTAGTTTTTTGTCTATAAGTTTTTCTTAATTCGGGTTCTACTGCTTCCGCAAGTTTAAGAATGGGAATAGATTGAATGATGTCTTCTTTGTAACCTTTGTGTAGTAAAGGAGCTACTAAGTGTTGAATAGGTTGTTGATAGTCTATTGTTTCACCATGCTTTAAGAAGTAAGCGGTGTCAACATCATTCAATCCTTCCCTAATTGTAACAAAAGATTGTAGTAGCTTTTTCTTTTGAAAAACCCACTTTTCTCCGGCAGTATTCAACAACCCTTCTATTTGCTCATTAGAGAGTGATAGAGCGTCTGTGTGTTGTTGTGGTACTATGTACTTGTCCGTTAGGGTTCGTATGAATATAAACGATATAGGAGTGTTTTGCGGATGCTTATCGTTATCCACCCAAAGGGGATACCAAACCGATACTTCCGTTTCTAGCTTTCCTTTTAATTCGTTCAATTCACCAATAGACTCAACAATAATCATATACACAAATATACAAAAAAAATCCCAAACTACCAAATAATAGTTCGGGATTTTGGTGGAGATGAGGGGACTCGAACCCCTGTCTTACGAAGTAACCATAATATCAACGTCTCACACGTTTAGGATAAAGTTTAATCTTATTCACCTTCCAAAATAATTGGGGCCGTTTGGTTAGAACAGCGCTACCACCAACTGATTTATAGTTTCAGTAAACTTAGTGTTCACTTCTTTTTAAATTCCACGAGTGATGCGGAAGGGATTAGGCTGCTACAGCGTAATCAGCACCTACGAATGCCATTAAGTCATCGAAGGTCCAAGAAGATAATTCTTCTGCGTTTATTTGTTGATTCCGTTATTAAAGTGGTTTGAGAACCATCCCACTACGTGTGATACTACGCCTCTCATCGTAATCAATTCCAAGGCATCCCCATATAATAATTATGTAAATATACGAAAAAATTATGGTAATTCCAAATTTTATTATTGCTTAAATTGCAATAAATTACCCAATCGTTTTGGTAATAAGGGTATTGTTTTTGATACTAAAGAAACTGATTTTGAATTAGCCTCTGAAATTTCTTGGTTAGTACCTGTTATTTTCCATCTTATGGTTGCAGTTGTATAGAATGGGTTTTCTATCAATTTTGTATAACTTGTAGAATCAACTTCGTAAATATATCCCATTTTATCATTTGTTTTTTGAGCAAAATATCTAATAAAATATCCGTTTTTATAATCCGTTTCATCTAACATAGGTGAATACGAAATTATTTCGGTATCTGTTTGTATTTGCGTAGTTGCTACTTTTTTGTATTGGTAATTATAGATTGGCATATATTATGAATTAAATTGTCTATATTCACCAGTAACTGTAGTTTTCCATTCCATACCATTTAATTCTTGCTCAACTTGTGTAACTTGAAACATACCATGGTTTGCATATTTTTCAGGAATACCAAGTACATTAAACATATCACCTCTACGAATTCCAGTAATACCCATAGTTGTAAATGTATATTTTATAGGTAATGGTTGAGATAATCTTTTATTTTTTCCTGTTTCTTGTGGAGAGAATGCATCATTTTTTAATCTATCAAAATAATTTCCATCTTGTAATGTAAAAATTCTTAAATAATTTTGAAATGCTGATTTATCTGTTACATTAGAAATTTTTAAACCTTCCATTCTTCCATAATATGGATTTGCTACAATAACAATTTTATCAAAGTTTGCTGTTAATTTTGCTTGTTGTGCTGCCTTTTTATCTTCTTCTTCTTTTTTAACAGCAGCATCTGCGGCTTTTCTTGCATCATTTCTCGCAACAGTTGCATCATTTCTTTGTTTTTGAAGATTTGTATATTCTGCATCTAATTCTTTTTGTTCAGCAGTACCGCCTGCTCTTATTTTTTCTTGTTGTTCAGCGTAATTATGAGTTTTATTAAATTCTATATTAATTTCTCTATTACGAGTTTTTATTTCATCCATTCTTTTCTCAATAGCATCTAACTCTTGCTGTTTAGTTTCATATATTTTAGTTTGCTTTTCTGATTCCGTTTCTACTGGTGGGTCTGGTTCTTTAGGTTGTTGTCCCGCACCTTCTAAAGTAACTTTATCCATAAATAAATCCAATTCAGCTCTAAATAATTCACCAGGATTTGTTACCGGTGATTCTGGATTTGTTGCTAAAGATAATCTTCTAGCTACAACAGCATTTGTCATATCCGCTGGAATACTAATATCTAAATCAGCTGATATAAATGCCGAATCAATACCACTATGTGCAAATTTTACAGGCGGTTCTTCGTTTTTGTTTTTACCAACCCAATTCTCATCAATAACAGTTAAAATAATATCACCATTATCTTTTTTCTTTTCTACTATTTGAAAATTCCAAAATGAATTTGCTCCAGATGAAAGTTCGTTTAATATATCTAAAAAAACTTCTCTAATATTTTTATTTGATTGATTTAATTTTGATTTAAAAGCTTCAAAATTAATATATAGGTCTTTAAGATATCCCCAATAATTTGCTTCTTCGTGGAATCCGTATTTATCCAATGTTTCACTTCTTGGAAATTTAATATCACCAGCACTATTTCCCAAAGAATAATCAATTGGTGAGTTTCCATTTATAACCCCGTTTGCTTCTTGATTTACTTCTACAGTACTTAAAAAATATGTATAAAATGGTGGTAATGTTCCTGGTATAAGTAATTTATCAGGTTTTATTGAGAACATATATGGAAATCCACCAATTACAGATTCGGAAATATCAATCATTACTTTTATTTCCTTTTTTCTTATTTTATATGCTTCTAAAATTCCGTTTTTATTAAGAATTTTTGCAGCTAAATCCATACTAATCCATCTATATTCTTCCGGAAACAATGCTTCTTTTTTAAGCGTTGCTGTACCTACTTTTATATCTTTTTTACCAAACCAGTTTAAAAAATCCCAACTACCATCACTTTCAACAGAAGATAATGCTTCATTGATTACTTCATCAAAATTTATAAAATCAAATTGAGTGTAATCATTCGTATTAACCATTTCTTGAATTTCTTTAATTTGCTTTTCCGTTGGTAAATCATTAAACATTTTTTTAAATCTTCTTTTTCTAATAATATCTGTTGTGTTTGCACTATTATCAGTTGTTTCGGATACAGGAAATGGATTTATTGTTGGCTTTTGTACTATTTTCTTTTTATCATCTAACTCTTGTGTTTTTTTATGTGTTTGTAAAAATGTAGGTAATCCGGGCGCACCTTTACATTTAACTGTCATATTAAAAGCTTCTCCATCCGAACTAACATTTCCACCAACTACAAATCCCAAAAAAATATCATATTGCCCATTTGAACTTTTTCTAGCTTTATGAATATTATCTTGATTCAAACATCTATCAGCTATCTTATTTAAAATTGTATCTATATTTTCTTGCGTATTGATACTTTCAGAAAGAGCATCTGCTGTGTTCCATCCCCACTCTACACAAAGATTATAACCAGGCTCTTGTAAAAAAGACTGTAGGGTTTCCATTTGGTCTTTAGTAAAACATTTTATACCAATTTCTAATTCTCTTGATATTTGGTCTTTACCTTCTTTACAAGTTAAAGATGTTATAATTGGTGAAGGTCTAAATCCTCTCTGCACCCCCATTGAACCAATAGCATTTTTCTTTTCTAAATCATATCCTAATGCTCCAGATGTATCTTTATTACCATAGATTGAAGCTTTATTTTCACCTGTTGCGGTAAATAATTTAAAATCATTTATAGATTGTACAACCAAACCTTGAACGCCACCAACAATGGCACCTGATATTATTCTAACCCAAGGATTTAATTTTGAAGCAACTTTTGTATCCTTTCTTGATTTTATTGTTGCTACTATATTTGGTTCTATGTTTGTAAGCTGCGGCCACATTAAAAATCAATATTTTTAAATTTTCTTATTATATCAATATAAGCTTCAGGAATTCTTAATATAGTTCCTTCCACTAAAGATAAAGGTGCATCATGAATATTATTTGCAGATGCTATAATCCACCAAAGAGATGAATCACCATAAAATTGATGAGCTAATGTATCTAATCTATCACCCAATTCAGTTGCTACATAAATATCCGTATCTCTCAATTCTATATTTGGATAAATTACAGATTTGTAGACAGTTCTACCATCGGAAGTATTTTTTGTTTCGTTATTTTGATATCTACTAATCATATATTATTTTCTAAGTTTTTCACTTAAATTTTTTACATTTTTAAGTGCATTTTCTTTTACTTTTTTAATATCACTTTGTATGCCTGATTTATTATCTTTTGCAACATTTATTGATTTGATATCTTTTTTACTACCATCAGTATTAGCTCCGGTACTAATTTGTGTTTTAGTTTTTTGTTCTTTTGAAACACCACCAAATGAATAAAATCTATTTGCTATAAATTTACCTTCTTCTTCTCTATAAGATTCTCCCATAGTTTCAACAAATTTAAATGTCATATCAACACTTATTATTCTAGGTAATTTATAATTACCAACATCCTCATCAGATAAATCAAATCCAATTTCCCAAGGTGTATTATCATCAATATTATAAGTTAATGAATCTATAAATCCTTCTGAATTTTTATATAAATCCCCTAATGTAATTTTTAAAAATGGTGGGGTTGTAAATAATTGTCCGCTTATACCCAATCCATTCGCAGGATATACTAAACCCGTTAAGAAATTTATTTTTTCCCAAGCAGATTTGTGTTCTTTTGCATTTAAAGAAAATATTTTAAAATTAAAAGTTACACTTCTTGATACTCCACCATATGTATAATAACTAAAAGGATTTCCTAAAGTTTTATTACTTTCCCATTCGGGTGCAAAACTTTCACTCAATCCAGTTATTGTTGCTCTAAAATTAACAGCCTTTTCTTTGGCAATTGAGTAAAATCTTAAAGGAACAAAATCATAATCTTCGTAAAGTTTATCAGCACCATCTTTTTGAGGTTCTCCGTTTGGTGCTGAATAAGGTTCTAAACTATTTAAAAAATCAGAACCATTTTTCATTCCTCTTAATACTTCAACATTTTTTTCTTTACGATATCCAGCTCCGTTTGGTACACCATCTGTTTCGGAATATTTAATTTGTTCAACACCCCCAATACTAATAAATTCAGTAGATGTTGTTAGAGTGGCTGTATTTAGTGAAACCAAATCATTATATCTAGATTGTAATACATACGATAAATCATTTTTTCTTTTAATATCATCATCGGATGGTAATAAAGTTTTTGAATATTTTGGTAATATACCATTTATTAAATTACTTGCCTTTACATCATCATCTTTTCCATAAACAGTTAATGAATCAGGGTTTGTAGGTCGGTTTCTTCCTATACCTATGTTTTTCTGAATACCTATACTACCTAATTCAAATTCTTCACTTCCAAATAAAAAGTTTTTTAGTTTCTTTTTTCCTAATTTTATTGCCTCACCTTTTATATTTTGTCCTATTTGGTTTGGTGTTTTACTTTTAAATGCAGATGATAATAATTGGCCTGGCAGATTTCCTTGGCCTTGCTTCTTTATTTTTAATAAAACTTCATTAGTTTCACTTGGTTGTTTATTTTTAAAATCATTATCTAATATAATTCGTGATGGTATTTTTAATTCAGGAAAATCAATTCCTAATGATTTTGATACTTGCTTTACAACATTTTTTGCTTTTTGCTTAACATCTTGTAAACTTTTTATTTTACCACCTGTTACATTATTTAATATACCACCAACAAGTCCACCATTAACTTCAACACCAGCTCCATTTCTTGTATCACTTATCATATCATTCAAAACAGGAGTTGATTTTTCTTTTAATCTTAAAATATCAGTACCATATATTATTGGTGAACGTAATCCTCTTATTGCTCTTAAACCAATTAATTCTTCTTCAATTAAAGTTTCTTTAGTTCTATTAGCCAAACCACTTCGACGTAGTTTATCAATAATAAAACCGCCTAAAGGAATATCTTTACTATTCCTAATATCGTATTTTTGTTCTGCGGTTTGATTCCCGTCTAATTTTTTAGTTTTAAATAATTCTTCTAATGTTGGCATTTTTAATTATTTTATGCTTGAGCCATAGCAAAATTGTTTCTAGTAGAACCATCAACTACTTTACCTATTCCAGACGAAACCTTTACACCATCCATATTAACTGCTATTTTACCAGCTGCCAAATCTGCTCTTAATGCTTTTATTTCACTAATCATTGCGTTTAATGGCGCAGATAACACTGCTAAGTTTGTACTACCTATTGAATTCGCTGCACCAGGTGCCGCTATAACATCATCATTTGGAGATAATTTTAATAAGCCACCTTCTTTTGTTGAAATCATAGTTTGTCCACTAGCCGGCGATACAACATCACCAGCTTCAGTTGCACTAGGTAGTCCACCACCAATACTACCAACTGTTGGTATATTGAAATCCATTACTTTTCCAAAACCTTCTACTAATGTATTTACAAATGGAATTTTTTTAAGTAACCACATTATACCATCAATAATAAATCCAATTGCTTGTGCTGCTATTTTTAATGGAAAGAAACTAATTTTTAACATTGGTCCAAGTATTTGGAATAATGGAAGTAATGCACCACCAACTGATGCTAATATACCTTTAAAAGTATTTTCAATATCTGATATAGTTGATGCCATTTCTTTTTGTGCTGCCGCTTTTTCCACTTCTTGCATTAATTGCTCATCACCAATATTAGTAATATCCAAACCAGCATTAATTGCATCTTCTGCTCTCTTTTTATCAGCTTCACTTAATTTTGAAAGTTTTTCTTGTGTACTTAATTGTTTATTTATTTCTTCTACACTCATACCAGCTGCTTTAGCTAATTGTTGTTGTGTAAAATAATCTTGTTTTCTAAAATCACCACTTCTTTGAATTTGAGCTAATGTTTCTTTTTGAGCATCTACTAATTTACCTTCCATTGCTAATGCTCTAGCTCTACTCAAATTAAATTGTCCGCCAACAAATGTTGCTGCTACCAATTCATCTTCAATACTTCCCTCAAAATCTAATAATCTTTCCGCAGTTTTTGTTACATCTTTTAAATTAGTACCCAATCGTCTAGCCTCAACAGCTTGCTTTGCTAATAAACTAATATCACCTTTAAAAAAAGTAGAAGTTGCTTCAGCGTTTTCTGCAATATCTTTTAATACTTTTTTAGGAGCAACTCCAGCTAATTTTGACATATTAGCAACTTGCATTTGAACATTAACAGCAGTATCTTCCGATAATCCCCCTACATTTTCTAATACACCTTGCACCTTTGCAGCTTCTTCGGCACTTACTCCAAAATTTGTTGTCATTAAAGTAAGTCCTGCAACCGCTGCTTGTGAATAATTTGCAACTTCCGCAACATTATCTCTCAAAGCAGCCATCGTATTATATGCATCTTCTATGGAAACACCATACCCAGCAAATTGTTTATTAATTTCGCTGGCTTTAGATTCCATATCACTCATCATAGAATTTGTAACACCAGTTTCTTTTCTAAAATCTTCACCGGCCTTATTCAAATCCATAAAGTAGTCAACACCAGCAACAATTGCACCAATCACTAATGTTAATCCAGCAGTTGCTATTGCAGCTTGAACTCCAAAAGCACGGATTCCCATTATCATATTTTTAATACCACCAATTACACTTTGAATTCCTGATGGTAATTTTCCCATTATATCCGAACCTGCTTCTTGTAATTGATTGTATCTCTCTTGCTGTGCTAATAAATTTTCTTTGTATTGAAATGTTTGTTCGGCTAATTGTTTATCTTCATCAGTTAATCCAACTATTGATGTTTGAAATTCAATTCTTCTCTTTTCAGCTTCACTAATACCAAATAAATTATTTTTTGATTCAACAGCAGATTTTGCAGCTTCAATTTCTTGCTCTCGTATAACACTTAATTGTTGAATTCTTTGGTCTAATATTTTTCTATCTTCTCCAGATGCATTTACCTGCTCTTGTTTTAATTCTAAAATTCTAGCTGATATATTTTGAAATGCACTTTGTCCGCTATTAGAATCATTTAAAATTTTTTGAGTATCTTTTGATAATTTAGAAAATGAACTTGCAAATTCTTCTTGCAAATCATTAAAATCGGATTGTCTTTGTAATCTTTCTTCTTCTTGTTCATTTATTTTTTCTTGCTCATCTAATATTTCTTGTAATGTATCCAATTGCTCTTCCATTAATCTAAGAGCAATTTTTTCATTATTAATTCTACTTTCCAAATCTCTTAACTCTCTACCAGTTGCGGTTGCGGCAGCCTTATTTTGTTCAGTAATTCTATTCTGAATTTGTTCAATATCTCTAAGTAAATCCCTTTTCTGTTTTTCGTTAAGATTTTCTGCCATTTAATTAATCTTTTACAGTTAAATTATCTTTAACCCATTTATATAATTGAGGATTTCTTTTTTTAAGTTTTTCGGCATAGTCAATACCCTTATCATTAATAGCTTTAGCATCTCTTTGTAGTTTTTGGAGTATTGGGTCATTATCAATCACCTTTTGAATTTCAGCTGGTGTTTTTTTCTTACCAATAAATCCAAAAAATTCTTTTAAGTTATGTTTTGATATCTTATATTTTTTCATGTTGGCATACTTTATATGGTATAAATATCCATTAAAACAAAAAGTTAGGATTTCTTATCGTATCCTAACTTTTGGTGATTTTTTAGAATTTGCTTCTTTAACTTGCTCTGCTTCTCTTTTTTTAGATTCTACCAATTTGTTATAATAGAAATTTCTCAAATAAGTTGGCATATGATAAACATCAGACCAAATGAATCCATTTCCATAATTTATCATATCAAAAATTTGAGTATGAACTTGAAAGCTATGGTCTTTAGCTAGGCCAAAAAAACCCAACTCCTAATGTAATTGGTACGACCTCCTTTTCGCCCGTTTCATGTTCATATTCATATTTCATATCCATATCAGGAGATATAGATTTAACATAATCTCTAAATGCTCTACTATCTTTAGCCAACATTCCATTTATAAATTTACTTATTGCCGATATACTATTATCACTATCTACAGATTTAATCATATATCTTAAACGAGTTGTAATATCCGCTGATACATCTTTATTCAATTTTTTAAGAGCTTCTATATCCTTTTCTATTGAAATTTCATCAGCATGGGTTAATAATTTGAAAGTTATTTTTTTACCGCTTGATGGTAAAGTGTATTCAAATTCATTTTTATTTTTAAATTTTGTAAAATCTATTTCTTTAGTTTTTACTTTAGATAAATCAATAGTTACTTCTTTGGTATCATTTGTTAAAGAAGAATAAAATGCCATTTTGTATTCAGTTCCATATCCTAACAATCTAGTTGCCAATACAATAGCGTTTTTATCACCAATAATAATATCATTTACATTAATATCATCAACTACAATTGATTCAAATAATTTATCCAAAACAATACCCTTTTTAATAAGATTTTGATTTGAAAGAATATCTTCTTCCTTTGCAGTCATATGTTTAATTGTAATTTGACCAGATGCTAATGGGTGGTCTTTTGGGTAAACTAACCCCTTTGATGGAAGGTCTAATACTTCCGTTGGAAAATCATATTGTTTTTCTTGCATAACTTTATGTTTATTTTTGTATATATAAATACATTACTTTAAAAAATTTGGAAATAAAAAAGGGATACCTTTTGAGTATCCCTTTATTTTTATCTTTATTTTGATTAGAATTCAAGAATTGCGTAATCGTAAGAAAGTGTTAATTCAATTGTTGCAGGTTCGTTAGAATCAAATGCAACATCACCGAAGTTAGCTTGGTTGATGAATGCACCCTTAATTTTCCACTGCTCAATTTTATCACCAACAGGTCCTAACATATAGAAATCAATATCTTTTTTATAGAACTCTGCGTATCCATCTCTACCAGTAATAGATTCATGTGATAAACGAACCCATTCCATAACACCCTGAGCTGCTGAAGGAACAATTGGGTCATAAAGAGTAATAGTGATGTCTTGCCACTCACCTTTACCTTTCAATTTTCTTTTTACGTTAATATGGTCTAAAGTTACTACTTCAAATTGAATAGTAGGTCTGTTAGCTGCTTTTACAAGATATGCCGGTAATCCAACTTCGTTGAACTCCATCACATATCTATTTTTCATCTTAGGTTCAAAGTTCGTATAGAACATCTGATTAAACTCTAATATTTCTGCCATTTTCTTGTCCTTTTATTTTATATTAATAAATATCTACTTTGTTTCTTTTCATATTATGCTGAGAAACTTGCTCCAGTTGGTAAGATGTTGAAATCAATTACGATGAATTCAGCTGTCTTAGCCGGTTGTAAGAAAATTTGTCCTGCTAATATGTTTCTATCAATTACATCAGGTGTATTGTTTGTTTCATCCATTACAACTCTAAATGCGTATAAACCTTGTCTTTGTTGAATTGCCTCTAAATAAGGGTTTACAGTATTCAAGAATCTTCCTCTAGTCACAGAAGTATTTTGTTCGAATACTAAGTAACGAGATGTAGATGCGATGTATTTTTTAACAGTGATAAGTAATCTTCTTACATTGATTCTATCTAAAGCAGATGCTTTATCTTGCAATGTCTTCTGTCCGAATGCTACAATACCTTGTCCAGGGAATGCTGCGATTGGGTTTACTTTGTTCTCATAAAGAGTATCTCTTTCAGAGTGTGTTAATCTATTCAATACACTAACTGCTCCAGTGATACCACCTCTATTCAAACCAGCAGGTGCGAACCATTCTGCTGCTAATCTATCGTTTTGAGCGTAAACACCAGGAAGTAATACTGATGGTGGTACAGACATTAATTTGTTTGTATTCACATCAATAGTCTTAATCCAAGGATAGTAAGTTGCTACATAGTTTGAATCAACTGCGTTTGCTTGTGTAGTTGCTTCAGTAATTGTATCATCATAATCGTTGAAATCAGCGATGTAGAATGCATCTTGTCTATCTTCTACCATATCAATAACTTTTTGAGTTACTGCTGGGTGAAGGCTTCTTACAATACCAGGTGTTACAACCATATTAATATCCCACTCATCAGGATTAGATACAGCGTTAATTGCTCTAAAGTATGAAAGTGAACCAGATGATGTTGAAGTTGCGCAATTAAATCCTTGCTGATTTGCTGCTCCCCACTCACTATCACCAGCTTTAGCTGCTTTCATAGTTGGGTTCATACCATCAAAACCATTTTGGAATGCTAATATAAATTGTCTCTTAGCCATATCAGATGAAGTAGAGCCAGTCATTTCGAATGAAAGTCCTAAAGCACTATTATCAAAAGCGAATACTTTATTATTACCAGTTGCTACTCCGTTTGGAAGTGGCTTTAAGTATTGTTTGTTATCAGTAGAAACACCAGTTGTTTCAAAATCAAATCCACTATAATAAATTGGAGATGAAGATGTATTGTTTGCTGAACCAGTTTGGAATACTACTGCAGGAACTTTAGATTCATCTGCAGTTGCAACTTTAATTGGATTAAAGTATGCAGCGTGTCCAAATGGTGCTGCTGATACAGGGAATGCTCCAGCTTCAGCTACTTCAACTCTAATGTATTTAGAAATGTTTACATAATCACCATGCTCAGTTATTTTACCATCTGAATCAATTGTGATATATCTGTCACCAATTCTTCTAGCAATATAGTTTACTGATGCTGGGTCTAAGTTTACGTTGTTGAATGTTTCATAAACAACTTTTCTCTTATCAGTATCAGAATAAGAACGAATTGTTAAAGTAAATGTTGCGTAATCAGTTGCTCCATCTTCACCAGCTGCTTTAACATTAGAAATACCAACTTTAAATTTAGTATTATAGTTTGTACCATGTCCTAAAGTTGCTATACGGAAAAGGTCATATCTTTCACCACTTATGTTTTGAGATTTAACCCAAGGAGTATATGCTTCAGAATAAGCTGGAGTTGTTTCATCACCAGTATATTCTTGGTCAGGTAATTCTTTTACAAATATAGATGCTGATGCGCTGTTTGCGTATGCTGAACCTGTGTTTTCAAAGAAAATGTATGAATAAGCTTTCTTTGAAGTAGATGCTGAGGTTACAATTGGAGAAGAACCAAATACATCAGAAAGGTCATTAGTATCGGCATTATAAATTGAAGCGGAAATAGAATATCCACTTTGTAATAGGTTTGAACCAGAAAGTAAAAATGCACCACTACCAGTTGCATCTGCACCAAATACAGGCATTATATTAGCAGCTGGGAAACCAACTTCTTGCTGTCCTAAATTAGTATTGTATAAAACACCAATTAATGTTTGTGCTCTACCAGTTGCTTCAGTCCATTTAGAAGAAGATGCGAAAATACCCATAGGTTTAACTTGGGTATAACCACCAACTCCAGCAACTCTTACGATTGTTGCTGAACCAGCTTCTCTTAAATAGTTTTGTACTGCATATTCAGTATAATAAGTTCCATCAGGTGTTCCGAAGATATCTTCGAATTCTGATTGTGTTCTCACAATTGTTGGTACAAATGCAGGTCCTTGTTTAAAAGGTCCTATAAATGCTGCTCCAATTTCACCAATTCCTTGCGCTAGGAAGGAAAGGTCATTTTCTCTTGTGAATACGCCAGGTGATACGATTCTTTCTGCCATTTTATTTCTCCAATTAGGTTTTTATTGTAATTTGTATTCCATCTAAAAATACACATATAAATATAAAGAAAATATCCAAAACAAATATTCATGCTTTGGATATTAGTTAAATTCAGTTCAATTTGATGTTATATTGGTAAAGAACCAGAATTAGAACCAGAAGTAGCTGACCAAGGTAGGTCAAATTCATCTACATTTCTTATAGTTCCTCTCTTATTATTAATATCTTTTTGGATTCTTTCGCTGATATGGTCCCAATATCCTGTATTAGATGAACCGCTTACAGTGTTTTTAATCCATCCCAATACAACTTCTTCGGTAAGTTCATTATATGGGGTAAAATTATCAGGGTCAACTGAATCTAATTTGAAAGGTGTTGCTCCTGCAAAAGTTCCAGTAATATTATCTACATCATCTGTTCCTTTACATTCCCATCTTGTACCAATGATTACATCATTTAAATTATTACCATTTGTTTTTGATAATGCTCTTATTTGCCACGTATAAGTAATTGCCATTTTGTTTCTATTTTAGTTATAAATATTAATTTTTAGAATTAACCATTTAGATGCTCTATTACATTAAAATCAAATTCTTGACACATTTGCTCTGCTAGATGGAAGTTACTACCACTCCATGCATTAATAACATCAGTAGGTACTTTCCATTCACCATTTGCAATAACATTATCTGGTATTGCTACTGATTCTCTATTTGGGTCTCTGTATCTAAGTTCGTATCTTAATACACACTCATCCGAATCTATATCGTATCTTAATATATTTGTGAATACAACATTTACAGTTTTACCAAATACGTTTTTGTTTTGTACTAAACTTATCATTTTTATTTTATTTTAACAATCTTCTAAAACAGTTGCACTTTGAATTACATTTCTTTCAATTAAATCTGCTGCTATTTTTGCTTTTAATAAAGGATATGCTTTTGCAAATATATCTTCTCCTTGTAATTCTGTGAAATTTGGTACTTTCTTTTCATATACTCTACCATCTATAACTTCACTAACAGTTTCCACCATTGGAATAGAATGCCAATGCGGAATTGCATCTACTTTTGCAAGAAATCTATCTTGGATTGGTGCACCCATACGATTAGAAATGTTTGTTTCCAATAATCTTGCAGTTTCTTCATTTTTAAATACATTCACATATAATTCTAATGCACCTTTGTTTCTATCTACCACATAACGATAAATTCTAACATAAGCTTCATCAGTTATACCTTGTGATGTTCCTATTTCTGCTGCTATTTTAATTGCCATAGTTATTTTACTTTAATATATATAAATATATAGTTTTTATCCCAAACCTAATTTTTCTTTCAACATTTTTATTTCAGCCTTAGCTTCATCCAATTCTGCTTTCAACTCCTTCATAGCGTTTACTAATAACGCTGGCATTGCTCTATCTCTTATTGCAAGATATCCAGCATCATCAGGTCTTACCAACATTGGTTCAACATCTTCTACTTCCTGAGCAATGAAACCAATATCATGTCTTAGATTTGTAGTTTCGTACTCATCCGTACCTTCTTTCCAATCAAATTCAACACCTCTAAGTTTAAGTACTTTTTCCAATGCGTTTTCATAGTACTTAACATTATCTTTCAATCTTCTGTCCGAAGGTGAACCATAAGCGATGATGTTGTTTGATGCAATAATCACACCATCATATCTCAAGTTGATGTTTGCACCACCACCTCTATTACCAGAGAAGATTCTTAAACCATAAGAAGCTCTTAATGATAAGTATCCATCGTTTACGTCTGCTAAGTCACCATCATCCGATACCCACATACCACCACCACCATAGTTATCGAAGTTTGCACGAACTACATATGGAGTACCAATAGTATCATCATTCAAATAGTATCTTTGCCATCTAGAAGACCAACCACCCCATCTTACAACGTTATCACCATCCAAACCTAAGTTCAATGCGTAGTAACCGCCTTTGTGGAATGACATGAACGCACCATTGTTACCAGTTGAATATGGTTGCAACATTGCCGAATCGGTTTGTGTTGCGTAGTATCCTCTATTGTAAGTAAAGTAAACTCTTGAATAGTGGTTGTAGTCATAAGTAGGAATACAATATTCACCTCTATTGTTTGAGTCAACCATTGCTTTCCAACCAGATGGAGATGACCAAATATTTCTGAACCATAATCTATCAACAGGTCCACCGGTCATTTGCCATCCATATCCACCACCATAAGTCCAAGAATAGTGGAACGCTTGTACAGTTTCCCAATGTGAAGTACCAGGAGGCTGATTACCTGGGTTACCCCAAGAATCATTAAATCCAGAACCCCAATCCATCATCCAGTTAAAGTCAGTTGTACCCCAACCTTGCGTACCTGTCCAATAGTTTCTATCACCTGTATAACTTTGTGGTCTTCTATAATCCGATTTACCAGTTAATCCAATATTACCTCTACCTCTATCGGTTAAACCTACCCATTGTGAAGTTCCGTTTGCATCTATATAATAACCAGTATCATCTCTATCATAGAAAATGTATGCTCTCATATCATTTGCCCAAGTCACACGATACAATTCCATATGAGCGTTACCATATTCAATACGAATCTGCCAGTTACCAGAACTATTCAACATACCAAATCCACTACCATCCCAATATCCAGCATATCCTCTTAAATCAGATTCGTAGTTATTGTACATTACAATACCACCATATCCGTATCCACCACCTGCTGATTTCCAATATCCGTTATTAGAATACCAGTGCATTCCTCTGTTTTGGTTATATAAACCTTGTCCAGAGTTATTATTTCTAAACCATCCGTTTGTGTAAACCTCTTGGAATGTAGGACCAGCATCAGTTCTTACGTTTTGGTTGATGTAGTTACTCATCCAACCCATATATCTATTCCAATAGTTTCCATCTCTAGCAAACTGATGAGATTCTAAACCATCAGAACCATATCTCATAATATGATAACCATTCGCATATGCTTGTAGATATAAGTGAGAACTATGCCATTGAATCTTATAGTATTCACCAGTCCAACCACCAGGATCGGAGTACAACATATAACCAGGGTTGATGTATATGTTGTTTGCGTTTACAAAGTTTAATCTGTTTGTAGAAGCAGGGTCACAATAATATCCTGTATTATTTGTATCATAGAAAATAGTTGCGTAAAAATCACCACCACTTCCTAAGTACATATTTCCATACCAATAGTTATAAAGTGCTACTCTATATCCATTTGCATAAAGGTCATATACGTTGAAATAGAAGTTTGAACGGTCAGTATAAATGTGAGCGTGTCCTGTATTTGCCGGTCCAAATTGAATCCAACCGGATGGAGTATTATGTCTCCAACCCCAGTCACCACCTGCAAAATAGTAACCGCCATTACCATAATCTATTGATGATAATCTAGAACGGCCTGCTGGGTCTGCAAAATATGCAGAGTTATTTCTATCATAAAAAATTGGTGAAAATATTGAACCTGGTACGTGGAATTCAGAACCATAGAAATATCCATCACCTTCTATATTACCAGTACCTGCTGCAGAAATATAATCATCAACGTTACCATATCCGGCAGTTGAATCAAAAACAATTCTACCAGTAGATGCAATTCTTACACGGTCATGTATAGTTGATGTATCAGGATCGTTACCTTTGAATATTAATAATTCAGATTCATCACCATTTCTCCACAATCTTTCAATAATCGCACCATGATTATATGAACCAGGGTTATCACCAGCTACACCATAAAAACGAATTTCATTTGATGAAGTTGATGCTCCACCAATTTGAATACCACCAATACGAGATGTACCATTTGGATTTACATAATATCCAGTATCATTTGAATCATACCAAAATGCTGCGTACCAAGTTAATGGAGTATATACATAAGAACTATAAATTTCTAATGCGTTTGTACCACTTGCATTTATTGAACCTTGAACATTAAATATTAATCCAGAGTTTGTACCATTTACATGGAATCTAGCATGGTTTCCAGAATCCAATGGTGATATCCAAATCATTTTGGTATTATCATTATTTTGGATTTGTAATGCAGATGTCCAAGCACCAGGATACGAACCATAGTTGTACTCACCATACCCATCTTGCTTAATTGTTAATGCTCTGGTTGAAGATGCTGTACCGGTTGTATTAACTTTTAAATAGCGAATATTTGTTGTGCTATTTGGGTCTAAATAATATCCAGTATCGTTATAATCATAATAAATAGGAGAACGCATTTGGTCAGCAGAACGTACTTGTCTACTAGCTGCAATACCACCCATATAAAGAATGGATGAAGCTACAGCTTTATCTCCATAAAAATAAAATTCTCCACCATATCCAAATCCATCAACTGATGGGTTTTCATCGGTGATTTGCATATAACAGTCATAACCGCCATCCTCAATACCAATTCTCATATATGCGGTAGAAATAATACTACCTGCCATTCTAAATGATGTATCAGTATTGTTAGGGTCTATATAAAATGCAGTATTATCATAATCGTAGAATATACGGCTTCTCATTGAAGAATCAGCGTATGCTATACCAGCTGTGTACCATTCGTAGTTACTACCATTGAATCCCCAATATCCAAATTGATTACTTCCAGCACTATCATTCATCATTCTGAAATACGAACTACCATTATTGTTGTTCGCATCCAATCTCATTGTAATATCATTGAATGAGTTCAATGATACAGAATCAGTAAATGAACCATTTAAATCAGTTGATGCTAATCCATGGAATTGATATGAATCATATGAAGCGTTCCAGTCAAATGATATATAAGCTACTCTTGAAATGTATGAACTCCACGAACCATAGTTAGCCCATATTGAACGTTCACTATTTAATCTAAATGAATGGTCTGAACGTATATAGTAATCATTATAAAGAACTTTAGAACCTCTTACTCTTAAATAAGTTCCGTCAACCATATACCAGCCACCGCCCCAACCAAATCCTAATTCTTCATCAGATAAGAATGTAGCAGTACCTCTACCAATAACAATAGCATCATTATTACTTAATAATTGAATCGAACCATTTACAAATACTCTATTATTTGTAGTTGAACCTACACTTCTACTATTATCGTTTGCTGTATATGAAAAATCAGTTGTTGCATAACCTATTCTTTGGTCTGCTGAATAATATGCTGCTAACCCACCATTTATAGTTGTGAAATCAGATGTATTGTTTGTATAAATGTATAAAGCACCACCTGCGTTTGTTCTACCAGCTACTATATAGTTACCACCATTATTTCCTAATTGTAAACCATACCAGTTTAAAGATGAATGATAATTATTACTTCCATCATATCTTGCTCTAAAATGTGCAGAAGATGGAACATATATATCACCACTTGCTATGTTACCTCTACTTGTTACAGTTGCTAATGTTTCAGAACCAGCAGTACCTGTAATACTTGTATTTAATGCATTTTTACCTAAGCTTACTACTCTTGATAATCCTGCTGTTGTTGCTTCAGTTACACTCCAACCTTCTAAATAAGAATGCCCTTGGTCATATATACATCTTACATTAAATCTACCATAATAAATGTTGTTAGATAAATGAATACATACTTTACCACTACCATTTGTACCAATTGATACTGTACCAGGATCCCAAGCACCTAAGTTATCATAAGAATAACTTACCCAGCTATTATTATATGCGTACCAAACAATTTCTAAGTGAATAGGTATTCCACTTCCATATGCATAACCTTCAATAATTACGGTAGGCATATTAAATGTAGCGTAATCTATATTAGTTGTAATCAAATATCCAGTTGATGGAGTTGAACCACCACCATAATATGCAGATGTTAATGAATGTCTTGGTGTTGATACTTGCTGAGTTCTTAGAATATTATAATTTGATGTTGATTGCTGACTTGTATAATAGTTTGTATCATCAGAATCGTAAAATATTGGTGCTCTAAATGAACCAGGCTCATAAGTGTATGTTGAATATTTTTCCAATTGCCCACCAGTTGAACCACCACCAAATATTCTAGTGATACCACTTCCAGCATTACCATACCCAATATACATACCATCATTACCAGCACCAGAACCATTATTTCTAACAACTCTCATACTAGCGTAAACATCAGATGTTGCTGTATCGAAGTTGTTATATATTCTTAATCCATAAAATTGAGAATTTGAAGCAGGGTCAGCGTAATATGAGTTATTATTTGAATCAATAAATTGCGTTGCATAAACTGCATTAAATGTAACGTTATCCGAAGTTCTAACGTTTTGGTTCATTAAATAAACCTCAGTTGCTCCTTGTCCAGTATCAATTGTACCACCTATTGTTAAGTTACCACTAAAGTATCCCGTACCAGCTACTCCTAAAGTATATCCTAATCCCGTATATTGTCCAACAGTTATATTACCACCATTTGGATTTAACAACATTGGGAAGTTAGCATTATCACTATTTCTACCAGATTGTAATGCTACCGGATAA
>Ga0255150_1000262_pt1 | contig 19927 bp, 48 predicted proteins | sample Atl_Yuk_RepA_8h_FD_183634 | JGI IMG/M metagenome (GOLD analysis project Ga0255150, IMG submission 183634) | Freshwater microbial communities from Altamaha River, Georgia, United States - Atl_Yuk_RepA_8h | ecosystem: Environmental > Aquatic > Freshwater > River | place: USA: Georgia | collected...
TCTATTGCATCTCTAACTACTGGCCTTGTTTCTGGCAGGGAATATAAATCTTTCTTCGTAATCTTATTTAGTAATTCCATCAGCCTTACACAATCATCATGTCTCCACCATGTAGAACAGTATAGTTTTTCATCATACTCAACAATATTCGGACAAGACCTATACTCCTCAATGATCTGGTCTATAATGACCTTCTGTGCCTTTTTACAGCCATTGCAGGGGCAGACCCAGGTATCTTTAGCCACGACCTCTGGCCTGTTCATACACCTTAAAGGCATTTGGGGCAAAATACCACATATTGTAACTTAGGTAATGAATTATGGTCATATTAGATTTTTGTTCAAACGACAAATCTTTAAACGTAGGCAACCAACCAACCACATAGACATCCTCATCGTCAAAAAATTTGATTGGATTTTTTTGATCTAGCATATACTCAGACATAGCATACTGACAGGCCACCCACTGAATACCAGTTACAGTTATATTAGTATCAGTTTCCTCTTTAAATTTTTCCTGAAGATCGTACACATACTGAACTCTGTGTTCCAATAAACCTTTTTCATACTTTAGTGCCTTTTTGCTAATTAAGAATACACCATCATTCATACCGCCATCACGTACATTAAATACTTTTAGCCATGTATCCGACACATCTTTTTTACCATAAATAGTTTCAGTATTTCCATATTTTTCAAACATATATGCTGGGTCTTTTTGAAAAATAGTATCACTATCTACATACATCACATTATCAAATTTTCCTGTTCTTAATGCATGAAATGTATTAGCCCATTTATGACTAGTCCAAATAGAATAAATTCTATTATTTAATCTTTTATCATAGTCTGCATTATATTCAATAAACTCTAAATTTGTATTATCAACACGGTATCTGTCTGGTCCAAGAATGCCTTTAGGAGACACATATACTATAACCTTTAAATCTTTATTATATTTACGTAATGTGGAAACTGACAACACAAGTTGTTCAAAACTGTAATTGCTTTTAATATTTCCTTCATCAATATGCATTGAATATACTAGAGCATTATTCATTTCTTTTTACCACTAGCAATCTCAATCGCAAGCATCTTCATACCAAGAGCATTTAAACTAACATTGCTCCCCTCTGAAAGATCTATAGATTCTAACTTCTTAACTATCTCATCACGAACCTTTTTTACAACTTTGTGAGTACCGTTACATTCGGGATACTCAGTTGAAAATCCACAACTACATGGCATTATGCTAACTCCTCTACTTCATTATAAATTATATCAAACAGATCATCCAAAGATTTTTCTGGCACATCATGAAAATAATATGTTCCGTCATCTTTTACATTCCACCCACGCCAACCATCTGATTCACACCACATTACAGATGCAGTTTTCATTGCTTCTGGATCAGAAAGGGTGCGTGAAATAGAATTATAAAAATCAACTTCTGCAAAAATGGCGGTACGCAAAGACTTTGACTTAAATAATAAATTAATTATATTATCAACAAATCCTGTATTTCTCACGATGCTAGAACTCCAAGCAAAAATCCAATCATACCTGAACCTATAGCAACAGACCAATAATAAGTTTTCTGAAGATAATTAATTATAATATCTCTGGTTACTGTAGATGGCACAATAATCTCATAGCCTTCATTTTCTGGATCTGGAAATTTATATTCTTTCATTTATGCTCCTTAGTGTGCCTATTAAGTGTATCATGTGCGAAGATACCCCACCTAACTTCTATCTCTTTTTTACATGTTGGACATACTACAGTTCTATTGCTCACTTAATTATTGTAGCAAAGTTTCCAATTTTTGTCAATACCTCTTGACCACTTGATGCAATCATAGATATATTACAATAGTTTAGTTTTAAAATCTCAGATATTTTTTTATATTCATAGGCAGCATAATCAAATTCAATATTTATATCTATAATCTTTGTTTCCTCAGACATAAAGAACATATTTGTAAAACTAGATCCACTTCTTCCTACAACAACTGCTGCATCAGCAAACAAATCTCTTTGCTCTAATATTGGCATCCCAGTTAATATTACAGTTTTAAATCCTAGATCTTCAAAATATTTTTCTAGGGCATCCTCTCCTTCTATTCCCGCTCTTCTATTGGAATCACGCCTAGATATATATATTTTTTTATTTTTATCTATTTCTCTTTTTTTATAAACCAAACTTCTAAAATTTAATAAAATGTCTTCCATCTTAAATACATCAAAAGGCTTTGAATAAAGATATAATACTTTTTCTAAAATAAACTTATTGTAATTAGTTTTGCTATTATTGATATCATCTAAAGCATAAATATTATCAATATTTAACTCATCCAAAATATCTTTATATGGAAAACTTTTGGCATATTGCTCGTCGTCAGTTTTTATTAAAACTATTGGTTTTATATTGGGATAAATAGATCTTAGATAACAAAAAACTGCAACATAATCAAGCATAAAATGATAGTACTGTAAATGTGGCTGTATTATAAAATATGTTCCGCTTAAAGATATTTCTCTTGGATCTTTATGACTATATATATTTGATACCTCTACATTTTCCCATTCTGCAATGGAAAACTGATCAGTTTCTTTTATTATTGACATATTTTTTTTAGCACTATCATTGAATACTTGAAACAATGTTGGTATACGATTTAAGTATCCATGCTTGTTCATAGATATCTGACTTCATCTATTATTTTATAATTCAATGCTAAATTAATCATTTTATCAGAGTAACTGCCTGGCTCAGGCCTTGCACTAAAATATACAACATAATAAAGGGTGTTATATGTTTTTATTAATGCTCCATTTGCTATAGCCTTTTTAACGTTATCTGTTCTTTGTGCTCCTGGGCGTTTTGCATCGCCCTCTTTTCCACCTTTTGCCTCTACGTATTCAAATCTATCAACATTATGCGCTCTAAAATCTACTTCAACGCCAGCCTCTTTAAACTGATAGTTTCTTTCAATCGGACCAAAGCCACGATCAATTAAATCTTGTAAAACCTTTTCTTCAAATTCATCACCACTTTTTTTGGACTCTGACTGAAAGTTTGTTTTATTTTCTAAATCTGGAACCATTGCTTTTGCCTTTTCATATATCTCGTATAACTCTGTTAAGTCTTTATCTTCCATATACTCCTGACAAAATTTATATTTATCGGAAACTGTAGAAGTTTTTAAAAAACCTGTTTCTGGTCTATCAACTATTGTATCAGCAAAACTATTGTTATTTCTTTTTATTCCAGTTATATTGCAAATATGGTCTACAACAGCATCAATATTTTTTAATTGAGAATATTCAAATACAATGTCGACTTTTTCAAGTATGTAATTATAAAACAAAATATATTCTCTTTTACATATTTCTAAATACTCATCCATAGTTTTAGACTCTTCAAAGTGAATTTGCATTGCAAGTCTGGAAACTATTGAATCACGTGGATCACGGATTATAGTAACCCTATAGTCATAGTTATTACTTATCATATAGTGGGTTTTATTTAACATTACCCCTGTTGTTTGTAAAAAATATTCTGCTAAAAAATGGCTGCCACAACGAGGGTAGGTTGGCAATAGGATCATCATAAACAGATCTTATCCCATATACATAAAGGTAAAATGCTTTTTGCAAACATCAATAATTCTTCCAGTCTGCTTTTCTGGCTGGGTATACTCTGCCTTATTGTCACAATAAGCGCACTGTCTAGTATCTATTGAAGTCATGGCAAATAATTATATCATATCTACAGTCTTATATTTAGATAAGTCATAGGCTTTAGAGTATAGTTCTTTACAATAGGATATGTTGTATTTAGTTACCCACTCGGAAACCTTTTCATAGTCTTCATGACCAATAAAGGTTTTTGAGTATTGCCCTATGTTATCTAGAGATCTGTCTATTTGTTCTTTGTTTATTTTTTTATTTTCTTTTCCAGTAATTTTATCTATTATTAAATCTAAATTATCAAAACAGGACATATCAATAATATGATCTGAAACATTTATTATTGAGGTATATATCTTTTTATAACTCTCTATAGAATACCAAATTGTTTCTTCAATTGGCCTGTGGGCTGGCTCATGATAATAGATCATAGTTCTTGATACCAAAGATGCAAATGGTTCTCGTATGGTCGATATGATTTCAAGATTATCTTGTTTTGATAAAACATCTGCATATCCTGGTGTTCTAAATACAGTTATATTCTTACCTGTTTTTTGTTTCCACGCTCTTTCAAAATAGTTAGTTCCAGATCTTGGATAAGACCATAGAACATAAGTTTTTTCATTTCCAATTTGCAACATTTAGATAGACCACCATCCACCATATGTGGCTTTTCCATCAGCATGCCATGCTCTATGTAATTCATGCTGGTATTTCCAATCTGTTTCATGGGTTTCTAATCCGCACTTAGGGCATGGGTTTTCATTCATATTTTTATAAACATGTTCGCAATACTTATTTTCTGCTATCATTCTAATCTTAATAAACTCCCATCTTTATTCTTTGTGGCCCATAACGGTATGGCATATCTATAACCAGAAATAACCTTGTTTATTTGATGTATATATGGTGAAGGGAAAATAACCAAACTTCCAGATTTCGGGGTATAAGAATGATCTAATTCTGGAAAATATAACTCTCCTCCAGTAAAGTTATCATTTAGATAAATAACACCACTTAGATCAATATTCTCTGCCCCCTCATGGTTATCCCGATGTGCCTTCAATCCGCATCCTGGACCCAGTATTGACATCCATATGGCATATGGGTAATAGGTCTCTTTTAAATTATAAAATTCTGTGGATACTTTTACAAATTCGTAATAACTTTTTTTAAGAATATTTAAAATGGGAGCATGTTGTTTGATATCGTAGGTTTCTGGACATTGAGAGTCCCAGCGATCTTTCTCTACGCCTTTACGGAATCTTGAAGAATCGCCTTTGTTTGCGTTCATATAGCCTACAACTAGGTCTATATCTTCGCTACTAATAAAATTATCTATTTCTTTTATGTAAGAAGTCGGCGATTTTTCATTCACAATACATATGATAGCATATAAATCTTTAAAGTTCGGCGGTAAATAGAATAACAAACCCCCCTATGCTAGACACTAGCACTATGGGTTAGTTTGCTAAAATTGCACCGATAACTGCTCCTACAATTAATACAAATATAAGAGCAACAAATGCTTTGGTATTTTTATCTAACTTTTCTTTGTTCATATTACAATTATACCCTAACCCATACTGGGTTCCCAAATCAGATTACATTTTATACAAACAATACCCTTTTCTCGCATATACCAAGCATGCTCATGTTTTAACTTATAGGTGTTTGTTTTATAGCCCTTATTCTTAAGTTGCTGCCGAAATGTGCCATCTGGATCGTGAATATGACATAAGTCATTGGTTCTCCAGTGCTCTACCTTCCATGGGCAGGGCTTGCCCTTTTTGGTAATTGCCTGACATTTTCTAACCATATGTCTATTATCTCCTGTTTGGCACGGTATGTCAAGTATAATGATTATATGAATGAAGCAATTCTCTACATACTCTATAGCCCCATACATAAGGCTATCAAGGTTGGGATATCAGATATATCAGGTAGAAGGTTTGCAGCCCATAGGACCAAAGGATGGGTATTGGTAGCCTATTGGCATTTTTTTGAGCGGGATAAGGCAAGATCCGTAGAATCTATAGTACTAAACACACTAAGAGAGAGATACGGACATTTCCTCAATAAGGAAGATATGCCTCAAAGTGGATATACGGAGACATTTGATGCCTCAAAGATAACACGTAGGGGTTTGATACGTATGGTCAATAAGGCTATAAAGAGTCAGAATGTTGTTTGATACCCGTCGATTTTTATAAAGTTATCCACAGGCTAAGTGTCTATAACCACTTACTTAACAAAGTTATCCACAGGTTTATCCACAGATAAATCTTACTGAGATTTTTATGGATAGGGTTAAAGTGGAGTAAAGTGGAGGATAGTGGGTAATGGAGCGCTTTTAATGGGGGCGTCGTAATCTTTTTGCCAAACCACCTATCCCAATATTCTGGATTATACTCCAAACCACCATATCTGTCAAACCAACATATCCACAAAAGTGGGTATTATATACCCAAACATGTGGTTTGTCAAGTATTGTCCAAACAGAATTTTGCAGAAAAATGCAGAAAATCAGGAAAAAATGTTTGATATCGTAATATTTTATTTAAAAATGTTTTAAAAAGATTTAAAAGTCTCAGAAAGTATTGTTTGTCTATATAGTACTATAGGGAATAGGGGTTAATCCTTGTCCCCCGTTTTTTGGGCGGGGTGCAAAGCGGCGTTCGTAATCCCCCGTGTAAAAATGCGGCGGGTATAAAAGAATTCCAAACCACTATACCTATATACAAACTTACCAATACGAGACATACCATTACCAAATGCAACTGCTAATTCATTTTGTCCAGAATGATATGAAGCACTACTATGAATGTTTGATCCATTAAATCTTGCATGGTTATGAGGACTCATATATCAATTATAACATTGTTTGGATACTGGTTTGAATCACATGCTTGCATGTTTGACAAACCATATGAAGGTTTGGTACAATCTGGGAATTTTTTATAGACCATCGTAATGTCAAAAATCTGGGAAAAATATCATCGGATCGTAATATGGTGGTTTGACAAGAAAAATACATCGGCCCCCCGCAGGGGCCCTATATCACAAACCTAGAATTTCGTCAAGTGATTGAAAACCTGTGTCCTCAATTTTCAAACCTTCTAAAAACAATTTCCAAGTTTCCCTGACATATTGTTCTGCCATAGGTGCGTTAGGAATAATTCCTTCTGCGATAGCAAATGCTAGTGGCAAACCAATATCATTATATTCAATGAAGTCAGCAAACTCCTCATCTTGTTTATATGTTAGCCAAAGGTCACCTAAAATAGCACATTGGTTAGAATAGGGTGTATTGGTTATGTCCGTCATAGATGTTCTCCTTCTGTGCCTTCGCACTTTCTGCTATTACTTGTAGACGATTATAGGCAACCAAAGGCGCAAGTTGGGCATAATAAACACCAACCTGCTCTAAGTCAGTTCTCAAATCACAAACAAGGTCAGCAATTTTTATTGCTACTTTTTCCTCATCAGTAAGTCTGTGTCGTCTTTTCATCATCACCTTTCATTGTATCAAAAAATTGGTGGGGGCGCAAGTAACTAAGAAAAACCTTACGCCCCCTTATTGGAGAGGGAACCCAAACCCCTCCTTTTAGGATGTGACCGTCGTCACAAGATTATTTAATTAACTGCACGGAATGGTAGTTAATAAAATCATTAATAGAATGCCATTCCTCACCACTACCCACTGTCATATCAGTGAAGTCAATAGTAATAGGATGGTCTAAGAATCCCTGGTCGCTAGGGTCCATGGCATAAATTCCATAGCCTGTCTCTTCCATAACCTGGTCCTTGATGATATAACTAATAGCCATTCGAGTCGCATACGGGATATCTCCCATTTGTATACGTGGCTGTGCATGCTGCAGTGCTGCTGCCAGTAGTTCATACATATGGTCTTCGTCCCAATGACTGTATAACGTTACAGCCTGGTCCTCTGATTGTTTAAATACAAAATTACAACGTGCTCCCATTGTGGGCCCTTTCTGTAGTAGGTTTTACATCCATGATATCAAATTCTAGGTCCAATGTCAACTGCTCGTACATTAGGCCTCCTCAAATGCTACTATTGATAGGTCGTGAAGAATCTCATTCCAGACCTCATCCTCCATTAGATCTGAGTCAACATTAAAGTTCATGTACGTGCCAGTGGGCTCATGAATTACTTCAACACTGTAGGTCTTCATTCTGTCACCTCATCAAAGTGCCCGTTATCTTTTGCCTCTTTGTCAGCAATCGCAAATGATAGGTCATATGTAAGGCTGTAGAGGTGGCCAAGAGCGTCTACCTGTCCCTCCCAGTACTTACGTTCCATGGATTCCATAGCGTCGCTGTAGTCGTTATCCTCTTCTACCTGCTGCGCTTCTGCAAGATGTGCTTCTGCTTCAAGCAAAAGAATCTTCAGTTCTCCATGCATGATATCGATTCCAGATATTCCAAGGTCAACCATTTTCTGCAGCCTTGAGTTCAGGTTAGTTGCTATTACTTGCATTATTTTATTTGCTCCAGTCTATAGTTGGGTATATGTTCTTGGTCTAAGTATACTTTATGGATATCACAATCTGCAACACAGTCTAGGTCTGCCTCGCCCATGTAGTGACATGAGTTACAAATCTCTCCACAGTCGTTCTCGCAGTATTCTAATGTATTTAAACTATCACAGTCTCTGCACTTGTTCTCGTATTCCTCAACATTAGTAATAAAACCATCTTTGAGTTCTACTTCCCCACCCCAACCTGTTTCTTCTTCATAAGATAGGTTAAAGTTAAGGCTAGGATATTGTTCTGATAGTTTGGTTATAGCCTCAATAGGTGGAGACCAAGCGGTATTAAATTTATACCCAAGAACTGTAGTGCTCTCCTCATATAACTCAGTATCAGGATACTTCTCGTTATCATGAACAGCAACATCCCATTTGGTTCCCCAGTTGCGAACATTCCAGTCATACCAGCAGTTACCCTTGAACATAAGGGCTTCCTCTAATGGTTGCTTGTGGTCAGGTTGTTTGATATATTCTTCATCAGATATACCGTCTTGTCTATGATTATATATATTATGAAATGCAAAGACAGGATTGGAGTAGGTGGTTTGAGATATCTCCATTTGTCCAGTTGTAGCATTCCATGAATCATGGTCTTTTACGAATGGCTTATTGAGTTGTCGTTTGATATCTGCAATCAGGTTTTCGTCACCTGATATGTCAAGATAGTTATAGCACCAATTGGGCATTGGGGTCCTTTCTGTAGGGTTCGTAATTAAATTTTAGCAAAAATATGGGGCATTGTCAAGGGCAGTCGTAATAGGGCTTTTCATAGTCAGGGTCTTCGCAGGTACAGAAATTAAATAGTTCTACCTGTGTCTCATGTGTTAGATCTGCTAGGTCTTGCCACGACATTACGATATCCACTATTACTCCCAATAACTTACGATAGTTCTAATAGTAGTATGGATCTGACAATCACAGTCATCTGATGTGTCCCTGTCGTCAAAATGGGATAGGTTATCTTCGTAGATTTCTGTAACTAATTCATCAATTGTATACAATCTGCTCATAGTTATCCTATCTTTGCTAACACATGATTCAATGCTGCTACCTGTCCACTAATAAAATTATATTCAATGTCCAGTTCTTCAAAGTCTTTGCATGCAGGGTCTAGTAGTTCCATTTCATCAGCAAGATTACGTAGGTCCTCATCTAAGCCTTTACGTAATTCGAAGATATCTTCTTTAAGTTGGTTAAGGTTCATGTATTTATTATGCCAAATTTTGGGGAAAAAGTCAAGTGGTTCTTAATTAAATTTTTGCATGATATTTTTATGGTATGCTCGGCCCCATTTTTTGCATTTTGTCAAATCACAAGATCAAAAGAAAAGTGAGCAGTTTATACTCATGCTCAGGAGTTGCAATTACTTATGCAATTGCTAGAGTATTTTTTACAACAGCAAGCAAACGATTTTTTTCTGCTGTGATAGATGGGTCAAAACCACTAGCAGCAGCGAGAATACTCTCGTTATTACCACCACGAGCAGAACGATACCAATCCAAACGCTCAGTTAGAGCATTGAACGCACCCCACGCTGTGCCAGCAATCATGCCATTGAATTCGCCTGTGTAAATATCATTGATTGTATCAATTTTATTTGTCCATTTAGTTGTAGCAAGTTTCTTGCCATCTTCAGGCTTAGGATAAGCAGCGAGAACAATATCATTGAATTGTTGCGCTGTAATTTGTTTCTCAATCATAGCCTTAGCCATAACATCGAATTCGTCCATATAAGCATTAGCAAGACCAAGAGTCTCACGAGCAATTTGAACTTTACCTTGTGCTGTCTGAGTGTGGCGAATCTTGAAAGATTGCTTGACACCCTTGTTGCGCTTACGACCTACGCCACCAAGAGCAAGGTTGAGAGTGTTAGCGCATACAACACGAACAGGAGTGATTGACGCTTGAATAGCAATAGAGCCATCGTGTGATGTATTGATAAGAAGATAAGTCTTGACCTTATCCGCAACACCATTTGGGTCTAGGATTGTTTCACGCTCAAGAGCGAGAGAACCAAATACAACACGACCACCACGAATTGAACCAGCAGTTTCCCAACGACCTCCGCCGTCTAGGATATTATCACCAAAAGAAAATAGTTCTTCATTTTGGAGAACATGATAACGCTCACCGACAACACCAAGAACATCTGTCTGATTTGAATCAGTAGGATTTGTTCTCACAACATATTGATAAGATTTATCTGATGTAAGATGATTTGGAATTTCTAATTCTTCTAATCTAACATTCCAATTATTTAGATTAGCAGCAGCAAGCATTTCTGCTGTATTTTTTTCTTCTGTGAATACTGTGCCTAGACCATGCCAAGCAGGCTCACGGAATGATGCGAATGAAGCAACGCCATTTTGCGTTTCGAGTTCATGTGCCATTTATTTTTTACCTTTCATTAGTTATTTATAACAATCTTAGCATGAGTTAGCAGCAAAGTCAAATAAGGCTATTAGATTAGGGCAATTCGGACATTTTCGGGGGTGTCGTAAATCACACCGTAAAGACTTGACAAAATAGATTTTGCGGGCCGAGCACTTTCTTTAAAGAGCAGTTTAGTCTCGTGCTCAGGAGATCTTATCAGGGCCAGAAAGAAAGGATGAAATGGCCCTGCAGATTTAGTCTAATCGATTTATATCTTCGATTTGAACATCAACTTCAACGTCGTGTGAATGTGAATCAGCGTACACAGTCAAATCAATATCATTGATATCAAAATTTGCAAGTTCGTCGAGCGAAACTGTTACACGTCCAGTAATTGTGGCTGTTGCTTCGAATTCAATTTCCTTGGTTGGATTGAATCCAAAGATACTGCATATGTCTGCAACTATCTCTTCTGCGTCCATTTCTAGATAATCAGCAAGACGATTCTCTAACTGATTTGCTCTTGAAATATATTGAGACAAGTTCTTTGTATTTGAACGGTTCTGATGTAGGTCCCATTCAAGGTCTACAACCTTTACGGTTGGATATGATGTGGTCCCGTCTTCAATAACTTTATATGTAACTAATTGATTAGGGTTATAGTGTACAGGTACTGTAGTTTCTGTTGTTTCCATTTATTCAATGTCCTTTCCCATTGTTTCCATTTCTTTGATAGTGTCTAGCATATCATTTAGTTGGCTTTCGGTCAAGCAGGCATGGGTAACCAAAGTAGCAGTCATAGCAGATAGATGAGCAGAATACACATACATCATTCTGATAAAGTCATCCTCTGAAACCTCGTGTCTTGCGTGATAAATAGCAGCAGCCATATTCATTACTTCCTCATCATGAACGGCGTCCTTTGTGGCTTCTTGAATAGCCAATGCGGTTGATATCATTTCTTTCCTTTCTTTTTTTCTAATAATATAATCTTAGCAGAAAAAACTGGGAAATACAAATCAGCCCCTTAATTAATCTCACATAATGGACTATGATTTAAATCACAGGCCCTCGGCCCCCTGTGGATAAAGTTGTGGAGCAGTTTTACATCATGCTCAGGATGAAGGTTCTCAAGGGACTTTCGCAGAAAGATCAATGCAATCTAGTTTTGCATCGCAGTCTGCCTTGAACACAGAGAACAATTTTGTTGTGGCGGGAATCTAGATGATTACACAGTTCAAACCCGCCACAATTCTAATTAGTAAGTTTTTACCATAGCAAAACGCTGTTGTCCGTTTGCCAAGCGTAGCATTACCTTAGTTACATTACGAGTTTGTGGAACAAACTTTTCAATTCGTCCTGTTACTCCTGTTTTGCTTGTAGTGAATAGGTCACCGATTTGGTAAGTGTATCCGCCTAATGTCATTTGTTTGCCTTTCTGTTTATTGGGTTTGTTATTATTATTTTAGCAGGGGGATTAGATTTTGTCCAATCCCCCCACAAGTTTTACAAGTATCTTGCGATAGCGTTGTAGGTTGAAGTAGAAACTACTTCCTCATCTGTCATCTTGAGAATACGAATTGCGTTCTCAATTTCCTCTACCATTTCCTTATACTGCCAATCATGGTAAGTATCAAAATCCTTTTCAGGTTCAGTAGGAAGGTCAATTACTCCCTTTGGTAGTGTGAAAGATACATTGACATCACCATTGTATCTTGTGTGAGCAGATAGGTCTGTCGCCTTAGAGATTTGAGCAAGTGCTAACTTAGCAAGTTCCTTGTTATACTTCTCTTGCGCTTTTGAGAACTTCTCCTCATTGACTTTCTGATTAGCCTTATCCTTTTGGATTTGTGCTAACTTAGTTTCTAGTGCCTTGATTACTTTGGTTGTAGCAATCTTGACATTTATGGCTTTGCCTCTTGCCATTTGCGTTTCCTTTCTTAGTTGGGTTTGTTAGTTATAGTCTAGCATTTTATTGCTAGAAAATCAAGTGAGCAGTTTTAGTAGTCATGCTCAGGACTTTTCCTGTATTAGGAATTATTTACTTTGCTGTCCAAGTAGTCCAGCGTGGTGAGCCATTGACATCAAGTTTGACACGAACGCTTGTTCCGTCTTGATTTGGCTTGATTTCTGTGATAGTGCCTGTGACCTTTGACTTCTGTGAAGTGTAAGTGTCGCCTACCTTGTATGTTGCGTTATTTACTGCCATTTTTCTTTCTCCTTTGTTGGTTGTTTGTTCTACTATCTAATTATGACATTTTTTGAGATTTTTCGCAAGTCCAAAATCGCATAAATCTTGTGATTTGGGTCACAGGACAAAACGGACATTTCGGACTATTGGTAGATTAGAAATAGTATTATCCAAAATACCAGCCATATTTTCCAATCCAATCATCTGCCTCCTATTTTTTAGTTGCGCTAAACACTATATCAGATTTCTCGCTTACGCACAAGTCACACCTTACACAAGCAGAGCCCTCTTTACTAATTAGGGGAATTTGTTTTCTATTCTCAGGACACTTAGCACCAGGTTTGCCTATCATTGCTTTTAGATCTGCCTGCCCAATTGCGAAGGTATCAGCAAGGTATGCTAAACGAATACCCTTTTCCTTATTTAGACTAATAGCAATCTCTTTATTCTCACTATCTGTAGAATAGTATAAAGATAGATTATCAATATCTTTTAGCATATTGGCAGCAGAGGCTACTCTTGTATATACCCAAAATTTTATATCAGGATTATTTAGAATGACATGCTTCCATGCGAATGCGTATTCATCACTAAAGAAATCGCCATCCCAGTGAATACGAAATAGTAAGGGTGCGTCTTTCTTTTCACAATCTTTTCTAAAGTCTGCAATCATCTCAGACAATAACGCCTCCATAGTGTCATGGTCTGCGTCTTTTAGTAAATTCCAGTTATGAAGTAATACTTCTCTTACTCCCTTGTATACTCTTTCAAGTTTTCCTGCGTAGCATACTTTGCTGCATACAGAGGTTTCACCAGGGCATGAGTAAGCCTTACCACTAGGCAATCCAAAAGTGTTGGCAATTGTTGGGGTTTTTCCATTTGGTGAGACAGCATTAGTGACTTTCCTATCATTAGATCTTTTGAGTTTCATATTATTCCTTTTCTTTCTTAGCCAATTCTAACATTTTTTTGCTGCTTTGTCTAGTGTATTTTTTCTTGTTTCGAATTGGGGCAGCAGCATTTGAACGACGTAATTCTTGAATACGACGTAATTCTGCTTGCGATTTTTTATACATAATAAAATAATAACATAATCATTAGATTATTTCAAGTTTAGGGAGGGTCTACGTAAACCACGTAATTCGGACATTTGGGACAAATCGCCTCGGCCCGTTTTTGCGGGATTTTTTATTCAGCGATTACATATAAATTGAATTGTGCATAGTCATCAACTTCAACCAAATCATCTTCACCAAAATCATTTGAGTATGCAATTACATATCCATTTTTTATAGAAGCAACATTGGTGACTTGCACAATTTCGCCATCAATCATTATATAATCGTTTGGCTCTAACTGATCTACATTGAGAACATCTACCATGATGAAATCCATGTTTATCATTGTATCAGACATTTATTTCACCGATACATTGCCATTGCGATAAAAAGTTTTTGTATACATTTTACCTGTTGTGTCTGATAGGTTATAGGTTGCGTATTCTTTAGCCTCGCCAAAATCTACGCATTTATCCCAAGCATTTACCGCTTCAAGTAGGTCTGAAACTCGCAGGGTATTTACAAGGCTTCCATCATAGGAAGTGGTAAGTGAATAAGTGTATTCCATTTTAGATTTCCTCCATTGCTACTAATTCATCATTTACAAGTCTGAAACCTGTTGAGATTACTACCTCACCTGTTTCATCATCATGGAATAGTGCTTCAGGGAATATTTCAAGCACCTTTCCTAGCATTTCATCAAATTTCATTAGACTTCCTCTCTTTCAATAATCCAAGCGTCTAAGTGGTGTTGTTCAATAATAGCCCATGCTGGCGCAGTAGTCAAACCCTTATAAGTCACGCCTTCAGGCATAGGTATTTCTAAATCCCATAGTCCTGCGTCATTTACTGCGTCAATAGCCTCAATACAAGGTGCGACCATGAATGAGGGAACGGGAGGATAGTGATTACTAGATAAGTGAATTGCTATCTGCTTTTCAATAGGAATATGAATACCCATATCCTCTAATACTCCACTTGCCATTTCGTTAGCCATATTACTTCCCATTATTATCGTGCCTCCATTGTTGCGAATAGTTCAGGCTCACTTAGCAAACCATTATCATAGATTACTGAGCCATCTTCATCTAAAATAATTCCGTATATATTACACTCGCAGTCTTCAATATCATAGTCCTCGCCATTAGCAAATCCATGATAACCTCTACCCTGACACAAATCGCAATTAGCAATAGTGCGTAGTGCGTATTCTAATTTATCCATTTTTATTTCCTTTCTTTCAATACTGAAATCCTATCATGGGGGACTGACAAAATCAAATCCCCCACGCCCTTTACCACGAAGAAGTGTAGTAAAAGGACAATTTGGACATTTCGGGCAGAGCGAATATTCTGTCCAATTTAGTCTTAGTATTCTTTAGGTCATTCCAATACCATTCGTCAATATCATATGAACCAAAGAAAAATCCTGCTCTAGGTTGAAGCAGATTAGGGTTGCGTTCTGCCAAAGCCTTATTCACTAGATCAAGTAACTCTTTCAGTTTCTCATGAGATACATAGTATTCACCGCAGTCATCATTACCCTGTTGAACATTATCAACAAACCATGCGTGTATCTGATTAGCCTTGCGCCAATAAGCACAAGTTACATCTACATTTACTCCATAGATATCAACTGCGACATCTGACATCTGAGCGGTATTTACAATTTCAGTCCAAAGTGGATTTACCACTTCTGGACTATCCATAGACAATTCATCATTATTCTGAAGTGTCTGCCAATTTATTTTTTCCACGTATTTTTTAGCGTGGAGATACATATCTAGTCCCATTTATTTATTTCCTTTCTATTCTGAAACCTTGACGGCAATAGTAGCCCAACGATTACCATTGAAACGAATTGCGTAGGCTTCATAGTTTTCGCCTACCCAAACATCATCACGCTTTTCTGCGTAAGTAATTTCTCCGCCTTGATAACGGCGAGCAAGTGAGGTTGGTCTATAATACTGACCAACAAGTAAATCAACAATTGAGTAAGTTCTCATTAGTTTTCCTTTCTTTATTTTCAGGCTTCTAGCCTATCATTTTCTACTGACATTTTCAAATCGACACGCCGTAATTCTGGAAAAAATTCGGGTGTGTTTATAATCACATCTTAAGCCTGTGGATAAACCTGTGGAAAACCCCTCGGGGGGATTTTGTTGAAACTTCAACTAAGTAATTGAAATCTCAACAAAACTTTTTGGATCAATTTAGAATTAGATAAGCAACACTAAATCCAATTCCAATACACATTGTTAGTAAACCAATTGTTTGTAAAACTATCATACTGGAATAAATCCTAACTCATCAACGCCACACGCTTTTTCAAATTTTGCTTTATCAAATCTTTCGTTATCTGCTGCGAAATATTGTGCGAATTCTTCTACTAAATCTTCGAAAACTTGTGGGTGAATTTCTTCACTAAATCCTTTTAGAATATTTGAAGTTTTGACATAGTCTTTTCGTGTCATCATTAGTTATTCTCCTCATCTAGTAGAATGAAAGCATGAGTGCCACCATCATTGACACGCTCTAATTCTGCAAGTAATTCATCACGAGTTAGAAGTGAAGCGTCACCTACTAATTCTGTTACTGCCTGCGTATTCATATCCGCTACAACCTGAGCAGGTAATTTAGCGAGTGAGCCTGCGAATGGAGAATTAGCGTCAATTCTTGAAATAAACTTTACACCATTAGCGGAAAATTTATAGTCTGTGAAATTAGTTGTAGTCATTAGTTTTTACCTTTCGTGTTAGTTGTTGCTACAATTTTAGCGATTTTCTCTAAGTTTGTCAATTGTTGCGCTTTGCGCTGTTGCTCAATTAGAGCCTTGAATTCATCTAGTTTCATTAGTCATTTACCTTTACTGCTAGAGTGCGGAAAGTATAGCCACCTTTTAGGCTATCACGAACCTCAACGAGATACGCTTCAGCGTTTTCATAGTGTAAGCAAGCAGGGTGTTTTTCTGCTGATACGATTTCACCTGTAAGGGTGCGAGAGCGATAAATTTTTCCTACAAGTAGGTTTTCAATTGAGTAGATATTTGCTGACATGAGTTGTCACCTTTCTTTAGTTTCTAATAATTATATTATTTCATATTTAGTTGTAAAAGTCAATTCGACACGCTGTCGAAATTAGTGAGTTGCCTCACATTTTTCATTCGAACATTTGTTCGGAAGTGTAAAGAGATACTTCAAGAGAGCCTTACGCTCAGACATTGAAATTTCTGGGTGGTAATTCTGAACACCACCATGTTGATATTCATACACGATTTTATCTAAAGTTTTTTGAGTAAGCATTTCTGCTCCTTTCTTATTTTCTAACTATCGTTAGTCTAACATATAAATCTCAAAAAGTCAATTCGACACGCCGTACAAATCGGACATTTTACAAAATATTTTTGTGGGGTTCGTCACACCCTGCTTAAAAGGTGCAAATCGGACATTTTGCTCGGGCATTTTTTGCTAACTTTTTCAATTAGCAAAAAACTTTTTTATTTATTCAACAACATCTAAAACTTCAAATGCATCAAATTTTACAACATCAGATTCAGGAAGTTTATACATTACTTTATTCAAAGCAAAGATAGCATCAAGATCTGTTTCAGCATCAGTTACAAAACTGATTAGAATATTTTTCTTACTCAAAGTAAATCGCTCCTTTCGCATCTTTATGATTTACACAAACATTACCACGCTCTATACCTTTATGGCAAACAAAGCATAGCATTTGAAATTGCTTAGTCATTAGACCAAGTTCAATGTTCATTTGTTCATCTTTAGTAGCAGTTGAGAAATCTACCCAACCAGCACCATTTTCATCTATTCTAAAAATTTCTATTGACATTTAGTTATCCTTTCTAAGATACTTTCGTTTTGTTTTGCTGACCTGATTATTTGCTATCATAGGCTCACCTTTCGGATTATTTGCTATGATAGGCTCACAGGATTTTTATTTAGTTTTTAGTATGGTAGAACATCTGTTCCGTAGTTTAGAACTGCGTCATACAGACTAGACATACCTTTGTAGTCTTTACAGCGAGGGCAAAAACTATTCCAACCATCTGTTAGAACTGAGCAGAATACGCAAATTTTATCTGTTACGCAGAAATCATTTTCTACTAAGTATTCAATTATTTCGTTTTTATTTAGTGTAGTCATTTTTTGACCTACCTTTCTTTTTTCTATCTAATACGAGTATTCTAGCAGGGGGGTCTGACATTTTCAGGGGTATAAATCGGACATTTTGGACTTTGTGACGTAGAACACATGTGACGTAGCACACACGAACATCTGTTCGAATGCTCGGGGGCTCTCAGGAAACACTCAGGAATAGTGTGATAGAAACCACAAAAATATTATTGCGACACGCCGAAAATGGACTTGATTTTGTCAGTTATCTATGTTATTATTCTCCTATAAATAAAGAAAGGAGTCAGAAATGACTAACTACATAGGAAAACTTACAGACCATGATTTATACATGGCTAACAAAATCGCAGAGCGCACAGGCTCTACCTCAGCAAAAGTGCTGAAAGATTTCAACGATTTCCTCGCTCAGGTTTATGAGCGTGAGGAAGAAGATTGTGACTAACCTCACACAAAAGGGGTAGCCCACTAGCCCCAAAATGTCAGTGGCAGGGTATAGGATAAGATTACTAAAAAGAAAGGTAGCAAAAGAAATGCTAACACTAAATTACACAATAGAAAAAGACGGAATTACACTTTCCGAAACAAATAAACTTATGCTCTCAGAGAGTCAAATAAATGACCTCATGGATAGCCTAGTAGCACATGGCTACATAGTAGAGTCTATGTCAGTAGAGTCTGCTACTATTACACCTACAATTCACTACTCAGAAAGGAACTAAGATGATAAACTCAGTTCAGACAATAGATTGCGACTCATGCTCAGGCAGAGGACACATCTTCTATGGTGATAACGAAGATTATCACATTGAGCCATGCGAGTGTGTGTTATGACATACTCACATGAGCAACAACTAAGATTGGCATGGATAACTAAATACGGAAGCCCAGCAGGGTATCACAAAGCAACACAACAAGAGAAAGAAGAAATACTAAATGAAACTAACAATAACTAGCATGGCAGGAAATACTTTTGAGATGAACCTACCTACAAAAGAAAATGTCTATTATTTTATTGACATGTATAAAAAATCACTCAAGAAAAATCAACGAGTAAAAATTACTTGTGATGTATTATCTATTGACGGATACATTCAAGGCACTGCCCCTATCAGAAATTAAATAGGCAGTAGTGCTAAACAATTAGCAACGATCAAAAGTGCTCACTATATTTTTGCTAATTGTTTTCTAAATCCTGTATCATACATTTCTAAAAAATATTCAGATTTTTATAAAAGTGATTTTTAAAAATTTTTTCAGATTTTGATATAATAGATCTATGACCGAAAATCGACGGGATATAGAATCTGAGTCCACACCAATGCCTAATACAGATAATGCTGGTAGGGAAAAGACTTGGGTAGAAATAGGATCTGAATCAAGATGCTATTGTAGTGGATGTGCTTGCAGCACAACTAATCCTTGAAAATGCCATAAATTTCAAGATAGAATTCGACTTCATAAGCATTGTTAGCCTCATCGCACATTTCTGCGATCTCTTGAGTTGTCTTATTTAAAACAACATACTGCTCTCTGAGCCAATCAGCATCTTTATATTTCGCTGACACGATAAAAGTACCTCTTCTCTAAAAGTGCCTTAACACTTTCCTCATCTATTTTACCATCACAATTCATATGGAAATGAACATGGGGTATAGGTGGTTTGGTAGATTTTAAAGAAATACTAAGACTTGTCTCTGCCAAACCAGAAACTCTCATAATAGCCCAACCAGCCTTAATAATATAATCCAAAACCATATAGTCCTCATTTGTCTCAAATGTCTCTATATGTCGGACGGGAGATAAAAGAATATGCGTATTCTTAGTTGGCCTAGCAGCATAAGCAACCTCTATATACTCATCTACATATAGTTGAAGGTTTGGCTGATCTGCCACTAACTCTTTT
>Ga0255150_1000274_pt1 | contig 19074 bp, 27 predicted proteins | sample Atl_Yuk_RepA_8h_FD_183634 | JGI IMG/M metagenome (GOLD analysis project Ga0255150, IMG submission 183634) | Freshwater microbial communities from Altamaha River, Georgia, United States - Atl_Yuk_RepA_8h | ecosystem: Environmental > Aquatic > Freshwater > River | place: USA: Georgia | collected...
GTTCGGGTTTCATCAACTGGTCAGGGCACTCGCCCAAAATCTCACATTCAGGTCGCTTGCACTCAGGCTTGTCCCAGTTTTTGGAGTTCATGCACTGATAGCGGTACATCTCCGGCATGTCGCACCCGGCCAACAAAACAACCAGAATCAGCGCCCTCATCATTTGTCCTTTGCAAACATGATGCCTTGGATCACCAGCCAGATCAGCGGGGGCACCAGCAAGACAACCAAACCGACACCAATCGCAATGTTGACCATCTCGGCCATTTTCTTGGCCTTCTTGATCGCCGCATCTCTGGCTCGGCGCTGGGCTTCCCTCTGCGCCTGCTCACCCTCTTGAACCCGTTTCTGGATGTTCTCCCAGATGTCCGCATGACCCGTCTGGAAGAAGATCATCTTGAGTTGATCCTCAAACTGCTTCTGGCTCAACAACTCCATCTCGATTTGGATGGCCTGCGCCAGTGACGACCCGCCCTGCTTCTTCGCCTGTTCAAGAGCCTTCACGGTCTCTTGTTTTGCCCCAAAATATTGGCCCAACATGGGGCCAAGTGACGACACATCATTAACAGTCTTTTGCGCCTGTTTGATGACCTGCACCGTCTTTTGAACGGTGGCAAACGCCGTCATGGCGATGGTGATCGGGTCCATAGTTATGTCAAAGCGATGTATCCAAATTTGGCCATGAATGGATCACGGTTTCCGTTTCGAGCGCCGCCGCTAAAACCGTTGTTTGATTTCACCACCGGCACAACCAGAGAGTACTCATCCAGTGTCACGCAGTAATTGGACAAACTGCCAATCACTCCGCCACCATCTCGGCCGGTATTGCCTGTCTTTGTGAACGCCGACGTGCCGCCAGATGCCACGTTGTTGGTGATGGTTGGAGCAAAGATGAACCCGTGGGATGACCATTCACCTCCGGTATCATCGTTGTAGAAATACTCGACGACGGTCTTGTTGTTCCAAGAGTCACCCGGAGAAACAAAGGAAAAATTCCTTGAATCCAAAATGGCCAGACCATAGTAGAGTTGGCTGTCCATGCCAGCGTATCCGTTCTCCCACCAAACCTGAGTGGCGTATTTGACTTGAGCACGCTGATCAACAGTTAAGCCCAAAGCGTAACTAATCATATTGTCAGTCCACCTAGAAGGTTGACTGCGCCAGACAAAAACAGGGACATCAGAATACGAATAAGCAGGCGTCACATCCCCCGTTCCAAGAGCGTAAACGTTAACATCGTTTATGACTTGGTTGTTTACGATGTTGGTTACCAGAGGAAAATAGGTTGAAGATAAATTAATTGGGTACAACGTAGCCGCGCCAACCCCATATCCCTGACTGATATAGCAAGTACCCGGCATACCCGTGCTACCACCAGAGGTGGTGTGTGCCCCATACAAAAGCGCAGAGCCAGACCCGGTGCCATTACCGTCACCAACCGTTGCATACGATTGAACCCAAGTCTTGACCCCAAGGATCATTGATTGAATGCCGCTCATGTCAGGTTCCCTGTGGCAACAAAGACCGGGCTAGAACCCCCGGTAATGCACAGCAATGTGGCAACGCCATACTGTGCAAGAGTTCTGTTCCCAGTAGACGACGAGCCAGCCAAGCGGATCGTCACACCAGAGCCAGCGGTGATCGTCTGGGTTGAGGCAGAGTTGTTGTAGATGGTCACGGCATCGCCTGCGCTGAACACCGAGGCGTTACAGGTCACACCACCCGTGGTGATGGAGATGTGCTTGCCAACATCAGACGCCACCAACACATAGGCGCCGGTCTGACTGTTCTGCGGGATGTTGCGGTATCCAACAGCATTGGTGCCGTCTGCCGTACAGTTGGTCAGAGTGCCAGAAGAGGGCGTGCCCAATACGCCGCCGTTCACAACCGGAGCACCAGCAGAGCCAACGTTGACCGCCAAGGCGGTCGCAATTCCAGTGCCCAGTCCAGACACGCCGGTTGAGATTGGAAGGCCAGTACAGTTGGTCAAAGTTCCAGATGTCGGTGTTCCGAGCAAAGGCGTTACCAGCGTGGGGCTGGTAGACAAAACGTTGGAGCCAGAACCCGTAGAGGTCGTTACACCCGTGCCGCCGTTGCTAACGGCAAGAGTCCCAGTCACACCGGTGGTCAAGGGCAAACCAGTGGCGTTAGTGAGCGTAAGCGCCGATGGAGTTCCCAAGTTGGGGGTCACAAGTGTCGGGCTGTTGGCAAAGACGTTTGCTCCGGTTCCGGTTTCATCGGTCAAGGCCGCCGCCAAGTTCGCACTGGAGGGGGTAGCCAAGAAAGTCGCTACACCAGAACCCAATCCAGAGATACCCGTGCTGACAGGAAGGCCGGTGGCATTGGTCAAAGTCACAGCCGAAGGGGTACCCAGATTGGGAGTGACCAGCGTCGGGCTGGTTGCGAACACGTTTGCGCCAGTACCCGTCTCATCGGTCAAGGCCGCCGCCAAGTTTGCGCTCGACGGAGTAGCCAAGAAAGTCGCCACGTTTGCACCCAGCCCAGAAACGCCAGTAGATACGGGTAAACCCGTACAGTTGGTCAAAGTGCCGGAAGCCGGAGTTCCCAGAGTGGGAGTGGTGAAGGTGGGTGACACCATGTAGTTGGTAGCGATTACCACGTCCGTTCCGTTGCAGACCAAAAGAATCTTGGCCCCGACAGGCACGGTCACGCCGGTCTGACCGCTGACTTTCACCGTCACTGCGCCGGATGCGTTGTTGTAAATAAAGTACAACTTTTTGTTGGCAGGTACGATCAGGTTGGTACTGGCCCCGCCGGTACCCGTCAGTTCGATGAACATGTTGCGGGCCACGCCGGTCGCACCGTTGGGGATGGTGATAGTTGTGTCCGTACCCGTCGCAACAGCCTGCGTCACATAGCCAGAGATGGCCTGCTCAATTAGGGTGCCAAGGTTGGTGTTGGTGGTCGTGCCCCAAGTACCCGCCTGATCGCCGGTGCCAATCAACTCAATGGCAAGGTTTGTGGAATATGTTGACATTTCGTTTCCTTACTGGATGTTGTTGATCACCGTCCAACCCGCAGTTTGTGCGTCATCAATGGTAGACCATCCGGGCGACTGAGTCGTCCCAATACTGCCCCAATTTGCGGTCTGGGAATCAATGATCTTTACCCAGCCGGACACAGGTAAATTGTCCAGCATGGTGGCATTTTCTGCAATAGCAACGGCAAAGTTTGCCCTGATGGTTTCAATGTCACCAGACTGCAATGCTTCGGCGATAGATGTTACAAAACCAGCAGAAATTGCCCGCACATCCGCCGAGTTTGAATTCTCGGTGATGGCAAAAGTAAAGACCGAAATAATGGTCTGAAGGTCTGCCAGCGTTGTGGCTTCCGTGACGGCTTGGGCGAACTGGGCTGAGATGCTGATTGTGTCGGCCAAAGTGCTGTTTTCCGACCTAGACACAGCAAACTGCGCCGTGATGGTCGGGGTGTCTGCCAAATTGGAATTTTCCAAACGTGTTTGCACAAATGCGGACTGCTGGGTGCTGGAGTCGCCAAGTGTCTGCCCCTCGGTCAACGACTGCAAGAACGCAGAGTAAACCTCATAGGTGTCGGCAGGGGTGAAGTTCTCCGCCCGAGACACAGCAAACTGAGCCGCAATTGTTGAGGAGTCAGCCGGATTTGAGTTTTCGCTGATGGATTGCAAAAAGGCCGACTGCTGGGTACTGGAATCCCCAGACGTGAACGTTTCCGTCACAGAGCCAAAGAATAGCCCGGCCTGAGAGTTGTCATCCCCCATGGTCACGGGTTCAGTTGCGGTCTGCAAAAACGCCGAGAGTTGGGTGCTGGAATCTGCCGAATTGACGTTCTCGGTTATGGTCAGCGCAAAGACCGTCCCTGCCAGCGAGGCAAACGGAGTCTGGGCAAACGACGAAATTCCAAACATCAATTACTCTGAGGTTTTATCGGGTTTGTTGGCTTGGGCTTCTTGTTGGATGGCGGCAATCAAAGTCACCACCTGCTCGTAGGGCTGTTTGCCCAGATACCCAAGGATGGCGTTTACCAAATTGAGGCTGAGTTCAATTTTCTGTTCGTTCATCTTTCTTCCTTTAAATTGCGACCCAGTCAGGGTCTTTGGGCCAAACCACATTATCAGGGAATCCGGCCTGATCAGGAATATCGCGCAGTTCTTGACGATAAATTGCCCATGCCTGCTTGTCTGCGGGGGAGTCGGCCAATTGAGTCCAGTCGCACTTGGCAAGCAATCTTGCTCTTTCTGCACGGATATTTGCCGCAAGGCTTGCACGATCTGCATCCATCTCTTCTTGGGTTTTGGATTCAACCTGTACCATGTAAACCCACTCGCCCTCTTCGTACGGGTCACAAGGCGACAATTTTTGGGTTTTATGGTCGTAATCTTTAAACAGATTTACCTTCTTGCAACCATTCTCAGACAAAAAATCGTCAGAAGGGCCACTCGGAGGGAACGATGTGTTAGGGAATAAGTCGCGGTAGTCGCCAGCCGTGATCGTGTCATTTTCAATTTTTGCAATCAACATTGTTGTTCCTTATTGGTCAGGGAACGCCGCAGTCGGCGGTGTGAAGTTTGCGGTGTAGCGGGCAATTCCTTTGGTGATGCGAAAATCATCAAAGTATCCTGTAAACTCGTTTCCATCGTAACTGTTTGCCCCAATACGAGCAAAAGAGTTTGTAGCAGAATAATTTGTTGAGTCAGTTCCAGAACCACGACTTACCCCGTCAACATAAATGGTGACAGTCGTTCCATTTCTGACAATCGCAACAAAGTGCCAAGTGCTATCAGTAACAACAGTTGTTCCAGAAGTAATTGTTATAGTGCCATTTGTGTAACGAACAGCACCAACGGTTGTTCCACCATATCCGCCTGTTGTAATATGCAATGGGCCAGCGGCTCCTCTTCCACGAAAGTCTATAAAAAATTTGTCGCCTTGTAATGCACCATAACACCAAAACTCAATTGTAAAGTTGCCTGTTCCAAAAGCGAAGTTGGTGTTTAATGTTTGAAGTTGGGTTCCAGCAGTGCCATTGAAATACAAAGACCCTGTTCCATATTTCGTCACGCTGGTACTGATCTGAGCACTTCCCATAGTCTCTAAATCATTCAACATGGCGTTGTCGAAAATTGCACCGTTAACGCAACTCAATAAAACGTTAGTGTTGGTAATTGCTGTTAACGGGGAAGTTGGTGGCGTAAAAGTTGTCGTGCCATACACCGCAGACCCGTTTACAAACCTTACATTGGACATATACCCAAGAACAGGGTATTGCACGGCGGGGGCAAAATCGCCAATAGACACGACGCTGGTTCCTGTGTTCGGTGCTGTAGCAGATGTGCCCAAACTTGTTGCAACACCGTTTACAAAACCAACGTAACTGTTTCCGCTTCTTGTAACGGTAATGTATTGCCATGCACCTACAACTAACGACCCAAACGTTGTATTAATGTAATAACTTGCGGGGTCGCTGTTAACGGAACTGAACGCCGCATACCAAGCGGTGCCGCTACTGTAAACCTGAATACCGTATCCTTTTGAATACCACTCACGCACACCAGAACCAGATAATGGATATGCCCAAAATTCAATGGTAAAGTCGCCTGTTGGTGCCAAACCAGAAACGTGTGGAACCGTTAAATAGTCGCTTGCGCCATCAAAATATGCAGACCCGCCAATCGTTGCCGTACTGTAAGCCGCAGGTGGATTGAACGGGCTGAAGCGTTGGACACTCGGTGAACCGCCTACAGTAACGGCAAAGTTGTTGGTGCTGTTATCTACAAATCTATTGCTTTGGCAAGTCAACAACACCGTGTTTGTCACAGCCGTCAAAGGAGTGGTTGATGGCGTGAACGTGGATGTGTAGACAGCCGTGCCTTTCACAATCCGCACGTTACTGATGTAACCAGTAACAAAGTCTGCTGTTCCACCGCTGTAAGTTGCAACCCTCAAAACAGAAGAACCATCAGTTGCGGCAGTGCCATTTGTGCCCGTTGCAACCGAAGAGCCATTGATCCACATGGTGCAACTTGAGCCACTGCGTGTAATTGCAACATGGTTCCAAGTGCCAATTACAAAAGCATCATTTGGGCTTGTCAAAAAAGCACTTGCGCCACTAAAAGGCGCCCAAAAAAATCGAACTTGCCGTGCATTTGATGCGGAACGAACGCCATACTCAAGAATGAATTCTTGATTTGCCGCCCATTTTGATATTAAGTTGCAATTTCCAGTTGGCGTAGATGGAACAAAGAACCAGCACTCGATGGTGAAGTCGGCTGTCAAAGTAAAAGCAGTGTTGTCTGCAAATTGCAAATAACTTGAGCCATCAAAGTAGTTCGACCACAACGTTCCAAAGGGCGAGAACGATCCTTGCGTGGTGTTGCCATTGCGAGTTACAGTAAGCGCATTGGTTGACGAATCAATAAAAGTGTTGTTCTGGCCGCCGTTTGTTCCATCTCCATGCAAAAGCAACGTTACATATTCAAAATAAGGGTCTGTTGGCGCACTAGGAGTGGCGGCTTGTGTTGATGCATCTGAACTGAACATTAGTTCGCCCCATCAATAGTTTTGACCTGCGGTACTGCCATACCAGTTGGCTCCGTCAGAAATAAACACATATTTATCCAGTTTGGTTGCCGTTGACGTAATCGTTGGTGCAGTTGAACTGGGCCATTTAACAGAAGCAGGCCAAGTCACAGTTCTACCACCCGTGGCATCTTGCTTGAGCAACAGGGTAAAAGACTGACCAGAGGTTGCCGTTGGGAAGGTGAAGGTACAGTTACCAGTCAAGGTTAGAATCTGCACCGTACCACTTGCAAGGCTAATGGTGTAAGCCGTGGTTGTGTTGGCAGTAACTACACCTTCTTGATAGTTGCTGGACAACTGTAGCGTACCTGCTGAGGTGATACGCACCCGTTCTGCAAGACTGTTTGACCCTCTAGTGCTAAACACCATAGAGCCATTTGACGAATCAACCATGTTCAGGCCAATCGCCGCATTGGTTGACCCGTTGGCGTTCAATGCCAAAAATCTTAGAACTGTTCCAGCGGAGTTGCCATAATCAATACGAACGCCGCTATTCCCATCAACATCAGAGGATGGGCCAGCAAACGCCCCTTGACCATTTACCCTGAATAAATAGCCGCTGATTGCACTCGTAGTCCCCACCAGCAAATTCCCGCTGGAGTCAATACGCATCCGTTCGGAGCCGCCGCTTGTTTGAAAGATGTGACCACCATACCAGTTGTAAATCAGCGTACCACCAGAAGTAGCGTCTCCTTGAATAATGTAGTTGGCCGAATCGTTATTGCCGTAAATGCCAAAACCTTGGCCCAACATATAACTGTTGGAAACTGTTCGTACGCCACCATTGACCGAAAGTTTTAAATTAGGCGAAGTCGTCCCAATCCCCACGTTGCCTGCGGTGGTAGCAGTAATAACAGGAGTTGTGCCAAGGCTTGAACCGGGAGACAGATACCAACTGTCCGAGTCGCTGTTGCGAACGCCACCAGACCAAGAAGTAACACCGCCCACAGTCCATGTGGTGTAAGCATCTCCAGCCGTTGCGCCGTTTACATAAATGAAGTGTTGTGCGTCGCTACTGGCAGAAGTGCTGGTGTTCAAAACTCGTGATTGAAGGACGCTTCCTGCGTTTGAGCCAGAAACATCCAATTTTGCACCCGGCGAACTCGTCCCAATCCCCAGATTGCCAGATGAGTCGAGGCGCATACGTTCAGTGTTGCTTGTGCCAAACAAAAGCGGATAAGCGCCAGCAGAGGACAAATACGATTCGCCAGTATCCAATGCTCTCAAAATGGTGGCGTCGCCAGTAGATGCCGTGGTGTTGGTAATGCGAAGATATGCACCCGTTCCTGTGCCACTCAACTGCAACTTATAAGAAGGCGAACTCGTCCCAATCCCCAGCCCTGTGCTGGTCAGGCGCATATATTCAGCGTATGAGCCTGCGGCGGATGCCCTGAAAATAAAATTATTTCCACTTTGCAAATACATCCCGCCATTTGTATTTGCGTCAATGTAAAGACCAGATGCGTCAGTAGTGCTAAGTTGTGATGTGCCTACTCCGTTCAAAACCAATGAACGGAAAGTTCCTTGACCAGTAGTCGCAAAGTTCGTCCCATCAAAAGTCAGCGCAGACCCACTCGTTGCAACTTTAGAGCCGTTGAGATACAGCACTCCGTTGGCAGTACCACCAGAAATAGTCACGCTGTTGGTGACAGACAGGGTGTTGGCGGTCAGCGTGGTGCCGTCAAAGGTCAGGTTGGCTGAACTCTGAAATGCGCCTGTGCCGTTACCGTAAGGAATTCGGTTTGTTGCAAGGGTTGTGATCCCCGTACCACCTGCCGCAACAGGCAAAGTGCCAGCCGCAAGAGCAGATGCGCTGGTCGAATACAAGGCGTTGTTTGCGCCAGTAAATGTGGTCAACCCAGTACCGCCATAGCCGGACTGAATAGTGCCGCCGTTCCAAGCACCGCCGGTAATAACCGTGGAACCCAGAGCCAAAGCGTTGGTGCCCCAAGTGACGTTTTCAGGGATGTATGCGTGAACGTCCCAAGTGCCGCCAACGGTAGCGTTTGACAACAGCGCGATGTTTGCCGCGCCACCCGGGGCAACAGTACCAACCGTTGCACTTGCGTTGTCCGTAATGGTCAGCGTACCGGTTGCGTTGTTGTTGAATTCAAACGTGGTCGTGTTGGTCAGCGTCGTAGCATCAGGCAGTTTAAACGTCTGTCCACCTGTGCCGTTAAGAATCTGACTGAATGTAGACGCCGCAGTCAGCGTTGTTATACCTGCCGCCGCCGTAACGGTAGTACTGCTCTGGTTAAGACGATTGACCGTGATGTTCTGGTTGCTGTCTCGCAACACCACCGAGTTTGCGCCAGAAGAGGTCGTGACACCCGTACCGCCGTACGCCACACCAATGGTTGTGCCTTGCCAAGTGCCGGAGGCAATCGTGCCTAGAGGGCTGACGTTGCCCGAAGCATCCTCATATACAGACCGACTAGATGGGTACGTTACAAACACAGTGACTGTGCCCGAGAAGGTGACAGCCAAGTTTGAGTTGCTCGACGAATAGATCGTCGTGCGGGTGAGCGTAGGCCCAGTGGTCGAGTATGTGCCAAGCCCCGCCTCCCAGTTGCCGGAGGTGTCAGTAGCGGCGTAGTACGTGGTGTTGGTGTTGCCAATGACAGCAAACGACTGGAACCCCGATACTGATCCTGTAAGGGTGAAACTTACAGTGGTGTTTGCCGTGCCCGTTTGCTGGACACGGTCGGCAAGAACAAGAGCCATTTATGACTCCCCATCAAGAGGTTGCGGTCGTGCTGTAGGTAACGCTGACGGTGTCCCCTGAAGTCGTGACCTTGGCGGTGCTGAATGCGCCTGCGCTGTACAGGGTACCTGCGGTGCTACCTTGGGTGCTGACTGCGCCGGAACCCGTGACCAAGAAGCAACCACCCACCGTGCCGCCTGCACCGGTGATGGTGTAGGTGATGGCCGAAGCAGACTTGGTGGTCACGTTAGAAGGAGTCGTACCGCTGGAAGTGGCCGAGGTGAAGACTGCCGTGCCGCGCACAGCCGAACCGCCAACCGTGTAGTTGGTGAATTCAGTCCAACCGCTGTGGCTGGTCATCGTGTCAGCGGCGGCAAAGGTCGGGCTGGCACCAGAAATCAGGCCAAGGAACGGGCCAACCGTGGTGTAGGTGGTGCCAGACAGTAAAGTGTCCAGCATCAACTGCTTGCCAACGGCGTTAACCAAGTTGGGGAATTCTTCTTCCCATTTGAGGTTGCCGTCTTTGTCACGGCACACCACATGGTATTTACCTTCCATGCCGACGGTCTCGGACATGGCGGGGCGGGTCTGCATGGTGACTTCAGCGTGGTCGCCAAAGTTGGAGAGTTCTTGAGTCATGGTGGCTCCTTAAACAAGTCGGATTAGCGCAGAAGTGCTGGTGTTCGCAGGCATCTGCACGGTGAAAGAAACAGTCGAAGTTTTGTCGGAGCCAAAGTCCAACACGCACACAGCCCCATTATCACCGGGCGTGTAGATCAGCGCACCTCTGGCCGTTATGGCTCCCGTCCACGAAGGTGATGAGAAATTGATGTATGTGGTGCTCCCGCCCGAGTTTGACTCGGACGAAATTGTGGCAGTAACGACCTGCCCCCCGGCAACGTAATTGCCACCAGAGGCTTCACCAACGGTATCGTACGCCGTGGTGTTTGCATCAAGCGTGGCGGTATTGGTGTACAGAGCCAAATAGAACGTGTCCGTGGCAAAGTTGATCGTGCCGTTGGCCAGACCAGAACGGAGCGTGTTGCACGAATAGTTGCCTGTGAACGCCATCAAGCCACCCCGTTATTCTGCGGCAGAGGCGCGGTACGGAATTGCCCAGAGCGGTAGGCATCGCTACGCTCCAACCCATCGCCCAGACGCTTGGCCAGACCAAGGGCTTCCATGTACTTCTGGTTGTACAACTGGACCATATCGGTCTCGCCCTTCATGAAAGTGTACGCCTCAACCAGCGAACCATACAGAAGCACAGAGTCAAAGTTGTCACCCAACCAAGTGCGGCCGTCAGCGGCAACCGTGATTGACTCGGGGTAGTAATAGTAATGGAGTTCAACAGCGTAAGAGGAATCAGGCGTTGGGCCAACAATGAACGACAGTTCATCCGTCACAGCCGACACGTTGACCGTCGGACCAAAGAGGGCGTAGTACTTGGGGATTCCGGTATCGCTCGTTGGGTTGGGATACGCCTGACGGATGAAGTTCACATCCTTGTTCAACAAGTACTCGTAGTTGCCAGACGCATCAATCACCGCCAGCGAATACACCGACAGGAAGTCATCAGGGGCAGACAGGTACTTGTTGCCAGACGTCAGGTTGCCCGTTACGTTCTTGCGAATAGACGGGAACTGCACCGAGTTGTAGATGCGCTGTTCAGCCTGCTGGATGAAAGTGTTGATCTGAGTCGTAGACGACACCGCGCTCCCGTCAGCCAAGTAGGTGTCGGGAAATTGGTTTTCAGTGTAGGACTGGATTGCCGCTACGAGTTCAGAATACGTCATGTCAACCTCAAGCCATCGGTCCTCGGGCCATCACGCCTTTAGTGGCCGCACCGGTACCACGGATTTTGATGCCGCTGGTCTTGGTGGGTTTGTACGCGCCATCACGCGAGTTGGCGACGGACACAGGCGTATCTTTCAAGTTTTTCTTGTTGTCAGCCGGGCCAGCATCGACCTTGCTGATTTTCTTGCCCGACATCGTGTGCGGCTGTGCGTACGCAGACGCAGGCTTGTTATTGATCTTCGCCATGATCAGGCTCCTTTTTTACCGGGGCTACGCTGGTTCATGACCTTGGCCATGTTGCGGCCATACTTCAGCATGTCCGAATTGGTTTTGCCACCAGCCTTTAGTTTGGTGACAGGCTTGCCCGGGTGCATGCGTTTTTCATGCTTGTGAACCGCTGAAGCGATCATTTTTTTGTCTTGTTTCAGGTCTGCTTTGTCCATGGTCGACTCCTTATGTCGCGGATACCGTTACTGTACCCAAGTTTACCGAAATCACCAAGTTGTTTGGGGTGAGTGCGGCATCAAAAAAACTGGACCCGCCCACCGGGTTCCAGCCCCACTGAAAAATTCGGCTACCGCCAGTCAGGGTGCCGGTCTGATCTGGTCCTGTACCAGAGGTGTTGGAAATCTGTAAGCCGCTGGTGCCGCCCAACAGATATGTGATGTCTGGCCGGGGGTTGCGCACGCCTTGCGGATCGTCCACCGGGTACATACCCAACTGCAACTGGGGATGGTCGGGGTCCCAACAGGCCGGACAGACTAGAATGTTGTAATTCTTGGTCTTCAAAATCTCCGTCTTCAGTTCTTTCAACTTGAAGCGAAAATTGCACCGATCGCACTGGGCGATCGAGTACTTGCCTGATGCAAACCGATTGGGCATCAGAAGCCCCCAGCAATGTACTGACGGCGCGGCACAAAGCGCACAGCCGCCTTCTCGTGGTCTTCCTGAGACGCCAAGTCCCAAGCCTCGTCATACTGCTGTTTCAGGATCGGCAGGCGCTCCATGGCCCCGGGCACCTTCAACGCCATGTAATACGACAGCCCAGCCACCATGCAGGGGATGAATCGGAATGGCACGTCCATGACGTTGACACCGCCACCAGCGTCTTCCACACGGCGCATGCGCCAGTAGACAAACTGGTAGTAGGGATTGCCCACAGTCCCAATGTTGGGGGTCGGCCATACCGTGATTCGGGGCACATTGTTGACATAAACGGCAGTACCGACGGCCGGAGTGGTCTGACTCGTACCGTTTTGCGCACGAAACACTCCGCCAAGGGTGGTGCCATCCACGATCCAATTGTAAAAAATTGTTTCCGTGCCAATGTTCAGGTAGCCCGTGGTTGGCAAACCCGCAGTGGACGACAGCGTTACCGTTTGCGCACCCGTGTCGGCGCTCTGGTAGGTGAACCCCGTGGGAGAAATTTGGCCGTCCAAACGCTGAACCCAGACCTGAATGGGCCGGGCCTGATTCAACTTGTTGGGAATAGTGGCATACGTAGAAACACTGATGCGCGTGATGGTCAGGTCAGCCTGAGTGGTCTGTTGATCAGGGTTTGTACGGATAACGTGATCGAGCAAGTCCACCGTGTCGTTGGGCAGGGGGTACGTATTCAGCCCTTGGATCAGGTTGAGTGTGCCCTGCTCAAACGTCCACATGTTGATGCCACGGTTGGCCCAGTCTGCAAACATCAGGTTCATTGACCGACGCGCAGTTTTCAGGTCATAGCCCGTGCGCATCTCCGAGCCAACGCGCTCGAACGCCTCCTCGACGATTTCCGTCAAGTCAAGGTTGAATGCGGAGGTGCCGGAGGTTGTAGCCATGTCTTACTTCTTTAGACCCCGCAGGGTTTTCGCAAGCCGAGCACGCTGACCCAGTTTTCCGGGTGCTTTTGCGGCTTTGGCCAATTTGCCTGCGGGAATAGACTTCCCGGGCTTCGCGCCAAGTTCTGACCTTAGCGAACCCGGTTTTTTGATAGCCTTGCTGATCCATTTTTCTGCCATCATTTGCTCCTTGCGGCGCGGATGTTGTCCACCAGATTGGGGTACGGACGCCCACCGGCTTTGGCCATGGCTTTTGCCTTGGCTTTCTTGGCAGGACTCATGGACTTGGAAGGCCCCAAACCTTTCGGCCGGGGCTTGTCCCACACCTCTCCACCATCGGCGTACATCTCGACGTCGTTGGGGTTGTCCTTGCGATGGATGACCTTTTTGCCCGGCATTTTGCTAGGCATGATGGCCCCCATTCCACGGGAGGCTCTCATCTCAGCACTTACCGCCGCGCTTCATGCCCAGAGGCTTGGCCGCGCCCATTTTGACTTGCTTGCCCTTGGTTTTACCCTTGGTCACAACGCCGTCACGGCTGGGGGCGGCAGTTTTCACAGCGCCCATTTTTGCTTTGGTGATACCGTTACCAGAAGATTTCGTAGCCATGGTTTGGCCTCCTTGTGAAAATTTGCGGCCTTTGTCCGCGTTGACAAACTCTTTGCCCACGCTTTGTGGGACCCCTGCCTTCTTGGCGAACGACGGGTTGTTGGCCACCGCCGCCATGAAATTGTGTTGTTTTTTGCTAGTTGATGGCACTTCGCTGTTCCTTCATGAAGTCATCAATCTTTTTCTCAAGACGATCCAAACGATCGAGCACCCGATTGATGTCGGTGTGCACCTCGCTTTTGGTCACGTACTCTTTGGCAATTTCTTCCCGAGTACGGTTGAGCAAGATTCCAAGACGTTGAACTTCGGCAGACTTCTCCCTCAGACTCCAACCGAGGAGACCGAGAAATGCTGTCAAGATGCCGTTCCATACCATCAGTTCCATCTCAAATCATCCGACCTTTGGTTTTACCCTTGGTGGCACAGCCATCAGCGGCTTTCACGTAACCACCATCCGCGCAATTCCAAGCCCGCAGGCTCTTGTTGATCCGTGAATCCGGATCGTTGGCCGTCTTGGCCGAAGTCAGTTTGGCTTTCATGCCCTTCATGCGGGCACAAAAGGAGTCGCGGCGTGCGCCGCCCTCGGGTTGAGGACGCTTCAGACCGGGCTTGCCCGGGTTGGCCGCATTGTAGGAGGCACGCCCTTTGGCGTTCAAGCCGCCGTTGGGGTTCTTGCCTTCCTTGCGTTGCCATGCTGGTGACTTAGCCATTTGCAACCTTAAGTTTCTGTTTGCGGAACTCTTGGATCAGAGGGCCAACAACCTCGTTTTTGAAGTCGTTGGTGAACTCTTCCGTACCCATGTGGGGCAGGTTGATCTCGACGTCCACCCAAACTTTGAAGCCTTCAGCACGGGCTTTGTCGCAGAAGGTGTAGTCCTCCCCCACGAACTTGCCATCGAGCATGCTGAACTCGAACACGCTGGCCACTTGGCCAACACCGTCCTGCCCCAGATACTTTTCCGACTTGGCGGCGATCGCCTCAACAACATGACGGCGAATCAGCATAAACCCTGTGCCCACGCGATTGGCTCGCATCAAGGCACCATCGAACTCCAAATCGTTCTCGTCGTTCACGTAGAAGTCCAAGAAGAACTTTTTGTCCTTGGCGCGGCGGGGGTACATGCCAGCCGTGATGTCTTTGTCGCCACTTTGCGCCACAAGGCGCAAGATGTCTTCGGGCTGGGGAATCACGTCAGCGTCAATGAACAGCAACTCTGTGCAGTCCGACTGCAAGAACTGGTCCACCAACATGTTTCGCGCCATCGTGATGATGGAGCAACCAGAGACATGCCCCAGTTTGACTGAAATACCGTGCTTCAACGCCATAGGCATGAGCGCGGCCAGCGTGTAAGCCAGTTTGATACTGAGCCTCCCGTCGTAGGTTGGAATGCCCACGAAGATACTGCGACCTTCGAGGCTTACACGCTTTTCTTCAGCCATAGTACACCGTGATTGATGCAATACCGGTCAGAGTGGCGTACACGTTGGTTGTGAACCGAATGCCTTCGCCGGGAATCAAGGTGTAGAACGAGTTTGGATTGGAGTTGGACGGAATGTCCACTTCAAGCAATGTTGTTCCGCCCGAACCCCCATCTTTCAATAGCAACGTGCCAGCAGTGCTGGCCGTAGCGCAGATGGAAAAGCCCTTGACACGAGTCGGCTGGTTCACAAGCGAGCCAGACGCATTTGCGTGTACCGCTTTTACGTCATATTGCATCATGATGCGATGCTCCTATTAGGCGATGGTGACGCCGCGCGAACCAATGATTGCCCAACCGGCAGAGGTGTAAACCAGCGTTGCGGTGTCGCCAACAGCCGTGAAGGTGATGGTCGAAAAGCCAATTTTGGTGGTGGGGGTCAGAACAGCAGAACCGCCGTCCACAGCGTGGGCAATCACTTTGATTTCGCCCAGAGTGCCGTCAGCCAAAGTCAGGGCTTGGGCCGCGCCAGTGGTGGTCAGGTTGGTGTATGCGTTGGTGATGTCCACTGCACCAGCACCCGACAGGGACTGGGCACCCAGAACAACATCAGTGCCAAAAGAAGAGTTGACGGTAACGGCACCGGTGGTGCTGTTAACAGAAATGGATTGGAAGCCGTTTTGCGACCGAACCGGCCCGCTGAAAGTGGTATTTGCCATGATGTCCTCACATGCAAGTTTGGGGTACATCTGTCTGCATGTCGTCAGCCGGGACTGTCAGATGTACCGGGGACCCCGGAATGGCTCATTTGTATCATGGTTTTGGAGGGAACGCAAGGGCTTCTGAATCATCAGGCAAAAAATTTGATTTTTTCAAGTTTTCTTCTTGCGTCATCACCCGCAAATTCCATGGCACATGTAGACCGCACACCACATCAGACCGCAACGGGTAAATGTGGTCGACAACGTACTGCTCCCCGGTCGTCTGCGTCATTGTGATGGCTATCTGGTATAGATGCCGTATTTCTGATTTTTGCCGACGCGACAACCAAGGAAGTGTGGCTTGCCGGTGCTTACGCCGTCGGGCTTTAGTGTCTGCCCGAACTTGTGTTTTATTGGCCTCTTTCCAAGCGTTGCGATATTGACGTTTAATTTCGACGGGCCGTGTGGCGGCGGCTTGTTTAACTTTATCTTGATTTGACACGTACCACACATTCTTGCGGTCTTTAACATCCTCGCGCTGGTTGTACTGACGGAAATACTCCGCCCGGGTTTCGTTGCCTTTGGTCCACTCAACTTTCAAACACTCGACGCACGCCCCTTTGGTTTTGCGTGGGGCAATGTGACCGTGCTTGCACGGAACGCCGGTGAAATAGTATTTGGCCCCCGTGGCTTGCGCCTCGGCTCTGGTCTTGGGCAGTGTGCTGGTGTCCATGGCTTCTCCTGTGACTTAGTTACAGGTAATAATATCACAATAAAAAAAACAGGGTCAAGCCCTGTACCTTGAACTGAACGAATAACACAACACCCATTAAAAAAGGGGGCCGAAGCCCCCTTTTTTAGATACACAAGTATCAGTTGGAACCAGCAGAACCCCAAATGCCCAGTGGGTCCGACCATCCAAAGGAGTAGCGCTCACGAGCCTTGTAGCGAACGTTGCCGGTGTCGAAATCACCATCCATCGAGTTGGTCAGAGGCATACGCTCGAAATGCTTCAGACCGTTGGGAACGTCAGTGGTCAGGAACCATGCGTTGGTGTCGGTCAAGAAGTGGTTGACGGTGTAACCCTCGGGGATGGCACCCATCTGCTTGATAGCGTTGATGTCGTTATCGGCGGTGCTGACACGCAGTTCGGTGTCGAGCAGTCGCTTGGCGACGAACATCAGGCTGGGCGGAATCACCAACTTGCGGGGCTTGGCGGCGATCAACAGACCGCGTTCATCGGTCCACGCGGCGATTTGAATCACAGCGTTTTCCAGAGCGGTTTCGTTGAGGTCCACGCCAGTGGTGGGGCTGTTGTAGTTAACGCCGCCAGACACGAGCGGGTGGCCCACGCGAGTGTTGCTGGAGTTGTTACCGAACAGGGTCACGCCGTCGCCACCCAGATAGTTGCCATTGAACCCGTTGTTCAGAACGGAAGCGGCCTTCACCTGCTTGGTGTAAGCCATGGCACGGGCCAGCGACTTGGTGTAACGAGCAGACAGGCTGTCGTACAGGTTGTCTTCGATCGCCTCTTCGGTGATCGAGAAACCCAAGGCGATGGTCTCGTGGGTGTAACGGGCGGTGAACGCTTCTTGCGCGTTGTCGTAAGCGATGGCGGAGCCTTCGTTCTTGACAGGCGCGGCAGAGAAGCCAGCCAGTTTGGTTTCTTCTTCAAAACTACGCTCCGAAGCCTCGGTCTCGTAGATTTCCTTGTGCTCTTCGCCGTAACGTGCGTACTCGGTACCAAACAAAGCGTTCAGACCGGGGAGCAGTTCCTTGAGCAGTTGTGCGCGACTAATTGCCATGGTTTACTCCTTAGATACCAGTGGTGTTGTTGTAAGTATGGGTGTTGATCTTGACGATAAACTCCACATACGCGTCCGCACCAGTGGCGGTCTCAGGCACCACATCCACGATGCGAATGGGCAACGTGTTGGTAATTGCGGTGGTTGTCGAAATCGCTTGTTGCGAATCGCCAGAAGATGTCACGCCAGCGTTCAAAATCACTGAACTATTTTGACCGACAGCGGTGCGACCCATGCTGGCAACCACAGTGGTACCAGATACCGACACGACCTTGAACAGGGCGGTGGGATCATCAACCACGTAGGCAACGGCGTTGGACGAGTTGGCCGGGGCATACTGCGCTTGCACAGTCTGACCAGACGAGTTGGTGTACTGAACGCCAACGCACACGCCCAGCGCTTGCGGAGCGGCAGAACCGCTTGCAACCACTTGGCAGACGCCAGCAGAAGTCAGTTCAACGAGATCGCCATCAAACATCGCGGCATTTGTCAGGCCAGCGGTAGAGGCGATAGGAACGAGTCGGGTAGACCCGGCGTAGGGATTACCACCGATACGGTTGATCGGCTGGAAACCATACGGCTTATCGACGGTGGGATATGCCATGGATTACTCCTTGTTACTTTGAACCTGAACCAAAACCCGTTCCACCGCGAGTCGTCGAAGATTTCTTCTCAGAAAACAACGGCATGACCGGATTATTGTTTCGCAGAAAGTGGTTGTCCACTGAATCCATCTGGCCCTGCGCTTGATTGTTGTAGTACTCCTGACGAGCGCGGAATTTTTCGACGGGCATCTTGCAAAGCATGAGTCCCCCGATTTCAACGTTGCCTGTCTTTTCGTTCCCCAACAGCATCAGTTCCGGATGGTCTTCTGCTTTCACCGGCACCCAACCTTCGCGCAGTTTTTGTGACACGTTGGTCGGATTCGACTGCCCCAGAATGTGTGTGGCTACCCAGTGGTAGACCCATCCCGGCTCAGGCGTCGGATCAGGCAGATTGCTCGGCGGCACATAGACTGCACGAGCGGATTTTTCGCGTGACTTCAGATCACGAGGGTTACGGTCTTGGGTTTCAACCATTTTGGTTCTCCAGTTTTAAAACTTCACGGGCATATGCTTGGGGATCAAGTTTGAATTTCTTCACTAACGCGGCTTGCGAAGGAGTCAATTCAATCTTTTTCTTACCAGTCGAACGACTGGCAGGAGCCACAACAGATGCTGGTTTTTTAGCCGGAGTCCCTTGAGACCGTGGCTTTTCGTCCTCCTCACCGAAAACTTCGGGGAACTTGGACTTCACGCGAGCGTCAATCTGCTCGAAATATTCGTCAGAGCGGGGATCAATCCCGTTGGCAACTAGTTTTTGGTGCAGTCCTAGTGCAAAACTGGTAACTTCCTCGAACCCCGATGCTCCGAACCACTGGTTTTTTGCCTGCCAGCGCAGTGTTTTTTCGTCCGGTCGCACCTGTTGGGGTTGCGGTTGGTATGTTTGTACCTCTTCTTCACGCTCTTGTAAAGAGGGGCGGGCAACATTTTTTGCGTTTTTCACTTCCCATGTGGCTTCGGCCAACGCTTCTTGGGCGGCAATGATAGCGTCAGTGTCGTACGCTTCTTGCGCAGTCTTCAAGGCTTGTCGGGCT
>Ga0255150_1000277_pt1 | contig 18909 bp, 47 predicted proteins | sample Atl_Yuk_RepA_8h_FD_183634 | JGI IMG/M metagenome (GOLD analysis project Ga0255150, IMG submission 183634) | Freshwater microbial communities from Altamaha River, Georgia, United States - Atl_Yuk_RepA_8h | ecosystem: Environmental > Aquatic > Freshwater > River | place: USA: Georgia | collected...
TGCCGAATGGCTATAAATTCGTATATGGTCACATTGTGATATACTATACTAAATTATTTTATACATTTTGTGTATTAAGTGGTAAAAAGTGTAAGTTTGTGGGAGTTAGTGTAGTATTGACATTGATGTGGTTTTCAATTACTATGTACTATCAAATTACAAATGTATCCGAAAGCACCTGTAAATTGGTATCAAAGGTAATTAATTTTTTATAGTATCAAAATAGTGTTTTTACGGAACGGTGCGCAAGTGCAAACAAGCCTCAAGCTCACATGCTCCTATCAAATTAGAATGAGTGCAAACACCCCATTTTCTTTTGAGCTCCTATCAAATCCAGCTCCCCTCTTATTCGGTTATATTCTCATTTTGATTTGTACTTAGTAGCTCGTATTTCTTTTGTATTAGGTTTCGTATTTGGGAGCACAATTCGTATTCCTCTAATCCTATACATTCCTTTAATAGCCATTCTAATCTTTGTATTTTGGCCATTAATTCAATCCTTTCTTTTTGTGTTAAATAATGTGGGTAATTAGTATCCATAAGGTAGTGATTAGTGCGGTGATTAGTAGGAGCTCGGACCCTCTCCATTCCTTACTCACCCTCTCTTTTATCTTTTGTATCTTTGTATTCATTATTGTATATCTTATAGGTGAACCATACATCCAGCCCCAATAGTACAATGAATATACTCACTCCTATATCGTTTAGTTCACTCATTCCTTAGTGTTTTTGGTTTACCTTAGTTTTTATTCCTATTCCTTAGTTCCCTATATATAAGGATTACTATTATCAGGGTTAGTATGCTCATCATTTTATCCAGTATTTTTTATTTTAAGTGTTCGTTTGTTATCCATCGGTATCCGTTCTTTATATACGTTATACCTAATCCTATTATGGACATAGTAATTGGTAGTATGTATGTCCAAAACCCTTCCGAATGTACGAATAGGTAAATCTTAAATTCGGTTGATGTCATCGTTACTTTGGTTTATCCAACGGTCCAATATGTAGTTCCCTACTACCCATCCTATCCCTATGGCTGATATGATTACTACTACTATCATTTGTATTTCTGTCCAACTTTATAAATTACCCATCTATTGATGCACCTCTTATAATAAACGAGCCCGTAGTATTCCCTTCGATTTCTTTTTCAATCCATTCCCCCGTTTTGATGTTTAGAATTCCATCGGTAAAATGGATTCCACTTTCTAAACGAATACTCAATCCCCTTACTATTCCATTCTCTAAACGTATATCTTTACACTTTACGATTTGGAATGTAGTATCCCCTTCGTATCCCTCTTTGCTCCAATTACGGAACCCCGATTTCCAATCCCCTATTTGTTGTACCAATTGATACGCCTCACCCATTTGTGATTGCTCTTCATTCCATACCCACCAAGCCGTTATGATTCCTTGTAATTCCGTTTTATTCATTTCGTTTTCTTTTATATTCATTCCCCAACCAAAACCCTTATTGGCTAAACCTTTATATTCCTTTATAGGCTAAACCTTTATAGGCTGGCTGGTTATTGATAAATATATATACTATCAAAAAAAATTCCCCATCGACCCGATTTCCGATTCACCGATACGATAGTACAAATGAATACTGAAAGGAATATACTATAATGTAATTCTATATAAATGTTTATTGATTACATTATGTACAAAGTCTTCCAACGTTCCCATGTCCTCAATTCTTACTACCGATTGAAAATATAAATTCTTTACTATAAATGCCGTACTCACTTTGTATTCACCAAATGGCGATGCGGTTCTGTCCAAATTAATTGTTAGCTGTCCTATTTTCATTCCCTTTACATTCCAATACCCTACCTTTCTTTGTATCTGCATTATGTATGCCGATTCGGATTCATATAGTTCAAACATATACCAATCCCTACCATTCATATGCTCTAATTTACGAAAGCTTTCTATTGTTAGCATAGTATAAATTTATTTACTAAAAATTCTATTGCGCTTACAAACTGCCTCATGTCCGATACCGCTTTTTTATCTACATATATTCTATTCATAGGATTGCTATTATCATACATAACATATTGAATACCCGTCAATTGATTTGGGTGTCCAATTGTATTTGCGGTTCTAAGTAAAACTAATAACTCGTCCGATTTTGATTTGCGTGGACATCGTAAATGTATTTGATATGCTTCAGCAAATTCAGTAGTGTTTTTTATATAATATTCCACTACCCGATTCTTAACTATCGGTACATCTAATATCTTATATGTATTCTCTATTGTGAGCATATTTGTGCGGTTTGTATGTGTAATTCTAATATGAAGTTTTTCAATGTAAGGTTTTCCGGCTTTACATACGGTTGCCACATCATTTTTGGTGCAACTAATTTATATCCCCTTCTATTCTTTTTACTTTTATGCAACTTATATACAATGGCATCCTTTATACTTGCTACATTGTTTTCCAATAAAGGAAACACTCCAAAACTATAATGGTCGTGGTATTCTCTTGCGAGTCCAATTATATATTTTTTACCATTACTTAATTGGAACTCCTGACCTTCTATGTTTTTTATATTCTCTATGTTTAACATGCCTCTAATAGTTTTAAGATTGGTCCACAAAATAATCCAGGTGCTTTTAATTCTTTTGTGCTTACTAATACACTCCTACCGCTTATTAGATTAATCATTGAATAGGTATTTGATGAATAATCAACGGCCGTTGCTATTGGTTTTCTATACAATGTGAATATAGCTTCTCTACAAACTCCAGCAGCAGGATGTGCTTCAATGCATTGTAAAACGAATTGATAACAATCACTTGCTATTTGAATCATTTTTATTTGCCATTTATCCTCACCAACTTTGAATGAACCTACCTTTATTTTATCTATGTTTTCTATTGTCAACATTTACAAAGCGTTTAAGTATGTTTGAAATTCATCTACTAATGCGCCCGGCGATAGCATATCAGCTTCCCACAAATGATAACGTGGGTGTCCATATTCCTGCATTTCATAATATCCCAACTCGCATTGTTGTTTTTTTAATATCATTGTTTTGGGAGCATGTACAGTTAATCGTGCTCTGATAGTAAAAATGTAACTATCTAAGTTTTCATTTACATCTGTCACATAAAACTCAAATCCTTTTATGGTTAAAACGTGTCCTTTTATCTTATTTATGTTTTCAATCTTTAACATAGCATCTTAATATAGTTAAATAATGTATCCATACTCTTAATACTTTCAATTGTTAAAGAAACTTGATTATTCCTTTTTGTAGGTGGGCCGGCTAATTTATACCAACCATTACTATCAGCTTTCCTTTCTAAATAAATTGTAATTGTTCTAGCGGGACCAGTAACTCCAATATCTAAAACTCCAAACCCATAAAGTTTTCCGTTGGGTGATGCTTCCGCAGACATAATTTCGTATTCATAATCATGCTTACCAACTATTTTATATATGTTCTCTATTGTAAGCATCCGTTTCTTTTATTAAATCTTTTACAATATCAGCCCAGTCATCAGCCCTATCCATTACTACTCTTTGAAATCCTTTTAATATACTATCCCTTTGCTCCTTTGTTAATTCTACATTCAACTCTTGCTCTATTTCTTTTATATCGTCTATTGTCACATTCATATACAATACTTTAATATTTTGGTAGTATGTTTGTTATTTGATTAATAAATTTATCCAATGTATCTATGTCCTTACAATATCCATGCAATATACATCCATTACAATATAGTTCGTAAGTAGGTCCGATTAATCTTAATATAACTTCTTGCTCTATTGCACGAGTCATATGATAGTACTGCTGTTGTGGTGAACTCTTAACAGGAATATCAGTACTCATTTTGTATATGTATGAAATACCGCTATCGTCCATCGTTACACTTAAATCCCTTACATACCAAAGGTCAGTATTGTTTGGTATAAATCGCTTTAATAACTTTTCGGGGTTTTTAATTATCATTTTGATATTGCTTTACTGATTATGTCCACAATTCTATTAATACGCCATTCACTCTTTTTTTCTTGTATTGTTTTCGGCTCGTCATCCTTTGTCCTATCATATACGTTTACACTACCATACGAGCTTTGCATTGCTTGAATGTACATACCATGCAAATGTGGCGGAATATCTTTGAACTCACCTATTATTGTAATTGGTAATTCTGTACCCGTTCCTGCTATCGTAATTGATGCATTGATTTGAGCTTTTGTACTCGCCTGCATTGTTAGCTTTCCGCTATCTGATGAAATGTTTATACTCATATTTTTTATTTATAAATTAAAAAGGTAATGGGTCTAATAAAAATTCCAAACTTCTGCAAAAAGAATCAGTATCGATTAAATCAGTTCTATACAAATTTGATTCCATACTACCGCATTTCATTTTCCAATACAACGGTGGATAATCATTAACTGAAATTCTTTTTACTTTCACTTCTAATATTTTATCCGTTTGTGCTTCACTTACATAGATAAGAAACCAATGCATCGTCATTCCAACTTTGATAATCTTATGCCCAAGTCCGATTTCCCTACCTACAATTTTTTCTATGTTTAGTATGTTAAGCTTTTTGTTTTTCAATTATTTATTATTTTCATCCAAACACTTACTACAAAATCCGTCCTCATTCAACAAAGTTCCGTGAACAGGACATATTTCATTCTTTTTGTTTCTGTCAACCATTATGTAACGATATCCACTTTCAGTTTGTTTGAACTCACCTTGCTTCGATATTAACTTTACTAATTCAATACCGCCTTTATTTGCTAACATTGTTACCGTATCCTCTAAATAAATTATTTTAGCCATTCTTTACGATGTTTTATAAACCAATAAATATGAATACATAACACACAACTATTCACTACAATTGTAGGCCCAGCCATAATACCCAATCCGTACACTATCCAAAACATAGAACCGATTGAATTTATTAAACGCAATCGGTAAATGTTTTCTATTGTAAATGAATATAGTACTACAATCGTACCAATGTATCCGAATATATCCCAATTCATAACTAATCAAATAAGTCTTTAAATAATCCGGCTTCAACTCTTTTACCAAATGCTTCACCCAATAATTGAGCTTGTAATTCGTCAAAGTGTTTTCGTCTTTCTACTTCTTGCTCAAATCTTTCAGGCGTTAATTCATCCAGCTCTTTGATATTAAAGTGCTGAGTAGGTATTGTGAACACTACATACCCTTCGTTTGTTTTTCTAATATCAATCCCATCTTTAATCCATTCCTTTAACTCAATCATTTTAACTATTGGTTTATTTAATCACTTCCATTGAATAGATAGCATCACCTTGTCTAATAAAATCAATAACTTCAATCCCATCAATAATTATACCAAAGCAAGTATGGTTACCGTCTAAGTGTGCAACTCCGGCTCTATTGTGGCAAATAAAGAATTGTGAACCACCTGTGTTTCTACCTCTATGTGCCATACTTAATACACCTCTATCGTGAAATTGTTTTGGTGCACTCACTTCACATTGAATTGTGTAACCAGGTCCGCCATCACCTCTACCATTTGGGCATCCACCCTGAATCATAAAGTTTGGAATAACTCTATGAAAATTTAATCCATTGTAAAAGCCATCATTGATTAACTTTACAAAATTGTTTACGGTGATTGGCGTACTTTCATCGTACAACTCTGCTATCATGTCACCTTTTGCTGTTTTAAATAATACTTTTGTTGCCATAATTTTATTTTATAATCATTAATAGTTCTTGCTCTCTAAATAAATAATACTCTTTGTTTTCCAACTTTACAGTTTGTGCCGTACCAATTTGTGGCATCATTACTTTATCCCCTACCTTTACACTCATTGGAATTAAGACACCATCGTTTGTGTAAATACCAGGTCCAACCGATACAACAACTCCTATCTTTGTATCTTCACTTTGCGCCGTTTCAGGAATTATAATACCGCCGGCTGTTTTTGTTTGTACAACTTCTTTTTCAATAAGAACTCTATCTGCTAATGGTTTAGCTAATTGAAATGTTTCTTTACTCATTTTCTTTTTTCTTTTTAGTTACTTTCTTTCTAGTCTTTTTGAATGATACACTTTCATCCACACCTTCAAAATTTTGTTTAGGATTTTTCTTTTTAGTTTTTGGTCTTTCACTTTCAATTAAAGCAGCAAACTTCTCAGCATTTTGTTCTAATTGCTCTGAAATATCTTGCTTAGCTATTTCCGCCATCTTTTGTTTTGCTTCTTTAGATACTCTACTCATTGGAACTGATGCCAATGGGTCACTATCCCCATAACTTCCACCAATTGTAGTTAGCTTTGCTGTGACTACAGGTATAGATGGGTCTGGTGCTGGGAATTCACTATTCTCAAATTCTTTTTTAAGTTCCTCTACAATTTTATCACCTTGAATATTGTTCTTGAGTAAAATTTGACGTAACTCATCATTTTCATTTACAGGTGTAATACCTGCTAACTTTTGAAATTCGTCTTTGTCAAATCCAAACATTTGTGTTTGTGATTGTTTTTTATTTTGTTGAATGTCATAAATTAATTTTCCAATTAATCCTAATACTGCTGCTGCGAATCCATATAGGATAAGCGATGAAATAAATGTTCCCATAATATATGTTTTAAAATATTGATTTAATAATTTGCCAAATGAATACAAATGCAAAAGATAGTATTCCAATTGATACACAAGCTATTCCTATATAGCCAATCCATTCAAATAAGTTCCCCCAGTTAAATTTTTTCATAGTTTTATTTTTTAATTCTACCTGCTCCTTTGTATGCATTTTTATAACGTGGTTCTAAAAGAGAGCTAACTTTTACACCTTCGTATCTATTTGCTGCATGTACAATCATAGTTTCACCTATGTATGTTGCACAATGCCAACGTGATGGTGATTGTCTACTTCTGAAAAATACTAAATCACCAATTTGTAAACTATCCTTTTTAATCCTTTCGGTTTGATTCCATTGAGTAGCACAGGTGTTTTGTAATTCTATTTTATAAACATCCATAGCCAAACGTTTATTAAATTGAGAACAATCAATTCCCCTTTCAGTACGTCCACCCAACTTATAAGGTTTACCAATCCAATGTAGTATAAACGAATTAAGTGCCGTATCAATTGTAAAGATAGGCACCGAATCAATAGCTGGTAATTCTTTTTTAGTTTGTGAATATCCCAATACTGATACCAATAGTAAAAATACTAATATTAAAATTCTTTTATCCATTCATTCTTTTTATAGTACAATCTTCATATCGGCAATCGTAATACTCTTCTTGATTATCAGGATTAATAACTAACAATCTTGCTCCAATCATTTTGATAATTGCCGGCTGATATGTTACTGGTTGTAAAACTCTATCGCCTACATATTCTTTAATTGATATTTTAGAATTATCAAATCTAATTATTTCAATATGTTTGCTATTCATTTCCTTTTTATTTATATTTTTATCCCAAACTTCTCTTTGAGCTAAACTCATTTAGTTTTCTTTTTTGGTGTCTCAATTATAATAGCTTTCTCTTTTGGTTTCCAATATTCATTAAAAGGTTTTTTAGCTTCCCCCTTATCAACCATATCATAATACATTTTTAAAGCGTAATTACGGCAAATAGTTCTAATCCAACCATCATTCCAAGTTCCAACTTCAACTTCAGAACCTGTTTCTTCGCACACTGCGTAAGATTTTTCTTCTGCTTTGTGAATTAACTTCCAATTCTTATCTGATGTGCCCGTAACATAGAATCGTAACCCACCGAATTTTTCTTTACATTGAGTTACCTTTGTAATCCAATCACCTTTTTTTAGGTCATTTACTCTAATACTATGTACCAATTCATATACAATTTTAAACCAACCATTACCAATATCAAATGAATATTTGTATGGATTTACTTGTCCAAAATAATCAAATCGGCGTGTGAACTTAATTTTCTTTTGTAGTTCCCACAATACTTTGTTATAAGCTTTTTCAAATATATTGTGCTTATAATCTCTAAATTGGAATGTAAACATTTCTGGATACAATTCCACAATTTTCATACTATTTTCCTTTTTCATCTTTTACTTTTTTCTTTTTACCCTTCAATTGTTTTTCAGCAATTGTTTCACCATCCGCTTCACTCTTTGTTTCTACTACTTCATTTACTTTTACTTTACGGGTTGCAGCTTTCCATTCGTTCTTAGCTACATAACTCCATGCATTACCTACTCTATTGTAAGCTTCTTTATCGGCTACTCTTTCAATTTCACCTGTTTTGTTGTTTTTAATACACTTCATAGTTTATGTTTTTTAAGATGGGTTAGTGTGGTGAATCAATAAGTTAATATGACTATCGTATTTTAAGAATTTTGAGTCTTTTGAAATTGCACGATTGTTGACCCTATCAAGATTTGAGTGTTTGAATTTATTTAATCATTATCGTTTAATACTGTTCGGCGTTGCCAGAATTTGTCAAGATAATAATAGAAACAAATCTCATCACTCACACCTTCCCAATTATTTAATTAATTTGAGTGATTGCATTGTGAGTATCTAGCTCATCTTGCAATTGTTCAATTTCAGCTTCCAAGTTTTCAATCATTTCGTTTCTTAAGACGATATCAATTTCAACTTCTTTTATTGCCTGAATTGAACCATACCTTTCGGTAACTTTACCTTCCTCACAACTAATTGCTTTTAGTTGCTTTACTCTACCCTTTAGCTCTGCCATCAGGAAGATTTTACCATACACCGGCTGATTAGCTGTGTGTATTTTTGCTTTCAAATCAACCAATTCTCTAGTTAATTCGTTAGCTTCATTCAGTACTCCGATTACGGAATATCTGCGTGGATTACCTTGCTCAATCGAGTTGTTATCTTTAGCGATGCTATACAACTCTTTGATTTTAGTGGTAAGTTTGTTTTTTGCCTTTAGGGCCTGTTTAACATTCATCTTTTATCCTTTTAAGTTTTAATTTATACAAATATACAAATATTTTCTGAATTGTCCAAATTTATTTATTAAGTTTGGTTACAATACTATTCCATTGTTGAACATCAATTTTATCAGCGTTATACATTTCAAACATAAACTCATCAACATTACTTGGTATTATCATTACGTGATAGTCATCATTAATATTATCTTTGGAAATAGTTTTTCTTATTTCCGCCAGTTCAGTATTATTAAGACTAGCCGGTACTCTAATTATGAATATAGGTTTTGTTTTATTACTCACATATTGTATCGGTTGTTGATTTAATTGTGTCAACACCTGTTGTGCCATTTGTGTTGGGTTCATATTATGCTATAAAGTGTCTAATTAAGACGGTTAATGAAATAATAACCCACAATGAATTAAAGATAATCAATGTAGGTAAACTCTTTCTCATTGATGCCCAAATCAATAATGAAGATGTTGCCAATGTTATAAAGTGTCCCCACCATAACTCAACACCAAATATCAAACCAGGTACAATGATAATTGCTTTAGCCATCCAAGCAGCTAATTCAATTATATTGTAATCAGTCCAATAACTTTTATTCCTATACATTAGTATTCTACGTGAAATCTTTCCCCACCCTACAATAGTGTAGAGTGCGGAAAGAAATACTACAAATGTAATTAAATATATCACTATTATTGTATATTTTTAAATAAGGTAGGTACTTGTCCATATACCGGCAACTTGCCATCCCATTTATTTACATACTCCAATTGAATTAACAATGGAGTCAATGTTGCTTGTTTTAATCTATTTGCTTCTGCTTCAGCTTTAGCCGATGTTAATAAAGCTTGTGCATTACCTTCAGCCGTTGCTACCTTAATCTTAGCTTGTGCTTCAGCCGTTTTCACTTCGTTCTCTGCTCTTAATGCTGCTTGAACGGCATTATTCTTAGCTTCAATAGCCGCTTTGAATGTTTCAGGATAAACTAAGTTAGATGTAAACTGATTAACAATAAAGCCTTCATTCAATAATTGCGTTTCCAAAATTCTACGAACTTCAATTTCGTATGCTTGTCTATTACCAATTAATTCATCCGCTGTATATTTGTTTGTTGCTAATCTGAATGCATCAAATACAGATGTTTTCAAAAACCCTTCCTCAATTTGGTCTAAGCTTCTACGATACTTAGCGAAGATAGCCGGAACTTTCTCTCTCTTTACTGAATAGTTAATGATAGGTGAAACGTGAAACTCCGAACCATCTTTTGAGTTTACTACGAATGAATTATCACCTGTATATTCTTTGTGTTGAATAAATGTAGGGAACTCATAAATGTTATGTGTGATTGGATTAAAGAATACCATACCCGTAACTTCAGTCACATCACTTACACCTTTGTTATCACCATATAAATTTACTTTAACACCAACGTGTCCTGCGTCAATCCTTTCGCATGATTTGAAAAGAATGATTAACGATAGGAATGCTATGATTCCACCAATAGTTGTTTTTACCATTTTGTTTATTTTTTGTTTTTGTTTTAAATTAAATTCTAATTCCATTTCATCCAATTCGGCTTCACTTCTACGATTACCTCTTTCATCGTATCGGTTAAAATACCTATCAAACTTTGCCATATTACTTTGTTTTTGGTTTATACAATGATTTTCTTACCTTCTCTTTGTTATTAAGTTGATACTCTCCCATAACCTTTTCCTTTTTAGGTTGTGCTTTAGGTTTAGGTTTTGTAGTTTCTTTTGTAGTTTCTACTGAAACTTTTACTCTACCTTCAACAATTGGATTAACTATACCTTCAACTTCATTCCAATTTTTAGCATTAGTAACATCAATCTTTACTACTGATTTCTTTTTAGGAGCTTTAGCTTTAGTTTCAGATTGAACCTTCTCTAAATGTTCATCCCATTCTGCCTGAAATTGTTTTAGTTCCGGCTTATTATCCGATGTTATATATCGGTAAAGTTCCAGTCCACCCCAAACAATCAATAACAACAAACCAATACCAGCTAAGATATTAGAGAATGTGTTAGCGGCTGTAAGACCAGGATACACTGCGAATTCTAAAATCAAAAATATCGTAATGATATTAAAGATTTGTGTTTTGTACTTTTTTAAAAAGTCTTTCATTTTATTTTATTTTAATTGTTTACAAAAAACAGTTTACTTTACACATTGTTAATAGGAATAGGTTCTTACGGCAATCCATATCTGCTCTACTCATAGCCAAATACAAATTGTTATCAACAACTGCCTGAACAAATCCACCACCAGGGTATGAACTCTTATCACGTGTTGCCATAATAGAAACCATAACGTCAATGATGTGTTCACTTACATCTTCGTTCCATTCTTTAGCGAATTGAATAGCTCGCTCTCTATATTGTTCTCTTATATCCATAACTTATAATTTTTTATTCGTAACTATTTCTATCAATGTTAATCACAAATGGAAAACGAGGAATACCATCCGGCGTTAAATTAAAATACTTAATCGTTGCCTGTTTACCTATCAATTTCTTTTTGTTCTTTAACATTTCAGCCGTTTCTTCCCAAGTTCCTTTTACATTTGATTTGAACGGTTTACCATCTGCTGTTTCAAATACCATATATCCAGCAGTTCCAGTTCTATTACCCTCACCCTCACAAATATCTTTAATGGTATATTCCTCATCAATGAATGATTTATGCTTTAACAAACTTTTAGTTCGTTTGTTTTCATACTTAGCATCTAATCTTAATATCTGACCTTCGAATCCGTCATCAACATATTCGCCATAAAATTCCATAACATCATCTTCGTTCTCACAAATTTGAGTTGGAACTAATACACAATGTTTCTCAAACGCATTTAAGTAATCATCAAACAATTCATCCAAATCAAAACCTCTATGATTGAATGTTTTATTTGAACTTGGTATATCATAAATCCAATACTGAATGTTCTTTTTACTTTCTTTTAAGTCCGCATCGGTTGGTTTTGTTTTCTTAACCAATGATACAATCTTATTGAAATCATTAGCGAACTTATCAGCGTATAACTCACCATCCAATATCAATGTAGGGTGCTTTTTAAATACACTATTCAAACTCTCTCTAATATGTGGTGCTGAAATAATTGGTTTACCATTTCTACTAAACATACCATCATTAGTTACAATACATCTAATACCATCTAACTTAGGTTGCGAAAAGATTGGGTATGTAACCTTATCTTTGTAATCTTCCCACTTAGAAGCTAACATCGGTTCGAAGTATTGACTCTTACCAATGTGTTTAATGTTCTCAAAATATCCACTCTCTAATTTCTTAGTTCGTTTAGCTTCAGCTTCTTTAAGAGCTTGCTCACCATCAGTAGTACCATTTGCTTTACCTACGTTCTTACCATACACTACAGTCCATTCGTTTGTAGTAATAGCACCACCAACTTGTCCACTATGAGTTCGGTACTTATTACCTACTACTTCAATTGTCCACTCTTGGGTTGCCCCTGTCTTAGTTTTTTTGTAAATTGTTTCTAATTTCATATTTTTAATTTTTATATTGTTGTTGCGTTATCAAATAATGATGCGATACGTTTCAATTGATTAAGGAAACCATCCATTGTATCAATTTCGTTTATACTTGCGTCAATTGTAAATGAACCTTTGTTTGTAATCATACCGGTAATATTAAACTTACCTGATTTATATTCAATAGTAAACACAATATAATCGGGCATACCAATATAAGGTGTCCCGTTATCAATGTATCTACATCCCAATACACCATACCATTTGTTCTCATCACCTTTAACTTCGTTTACACTATCAATCCTAAACATCGCACCACCGGCGTTCATTATAGGAAAGTTAAACTCTTGTTTTATTAATTTATCAAATCCTTTTATCATAACTTAATTTTTATACCATTGGAAATCCAGCTACCGAATTTGTTGTTGAAGGTAATTTCGGAGCCCATCCCTTTGAATGATTACTGAAATGTTTAGTATATTGTGATGCTAAACCTCTACCTCTAATTTGTTGTGTAGGTTGTCCGATACTATCCCAACTACTTTCCCATCTATCCGGCAACACTCCATCTCTAATTGTAAGTTCACAAATAGCCGTAGGTCTGAATTCAACAATATCTTTACGGTTCACCTTACGGAAAATATTTTTACGATTAGCTCTATCCACTTCTATAAAAGAAATAGTACGAGCTTTAACCGTACATACTTTCAATTCCTTAGTACTTTGTTTACCATCCTTAGAAACGTGTACTTTACAAACTAAACCTTTGATAAATGAATCCGGTAAAATAACATTCGTTTTTGACATATCTTTTAAATTTTTGTTACATTCAAAGATACGAAAAATACCCGAAACTGCCAAATATTTTTTGAATTTATTAATAGAAATAGGGTAATTTAGGGGCTGTTAAACGAACAGAAACCCCCCAAATTTCCCTTTAAATACCCAAGTAAGGTCAATATATCAACCGATATATTACAATAGTTTATATACATAACACATTGTAAATCAGTAAGTTATAACTGATTGATTATCAACGAGTTATATATTCAAATTAGCCTTCCAAAACTGCCACCATTTTTTCTTTATTGGCGGTACACATTGTGAAAACGGATTATCCCCAAACGATACCGAGTCAGTATATTTAGCACAAAAGATATTAAAAAATACTTCGTGATATTGTTCTGGGATATTACTAAAATCAGCTATTATTTTTACTTCCATCGTTTGATGTTTATCATCGCCTGTTTTTAGTTTTAATATGTTTTTTGTTTCAATTGTTTGGGCGGTTTGTACATTTACATAACCACCATTCAAATAAATTTCACCTTCCTTTTTTGCCATAACTTATTATATTGTATGTTGAATGTTTACTCTTACACAGCTTTGTGGTAATCGGCAACTCATTAAATAATTGTTGATATATCCCATAATATTAGCTGAACCAATTGGATTGGCTGAATGTGTATAGATTTGTGGTAGCGGTATGTTTTTAGTCATACTTTCCGCAACTAACCATTTAGCACAATCATATCCAGTTTTTTCATTTACTATATTATCATAGTTCAAAGTATAATTAGGATGAACATTGTTGTAAAACTCATCCATAGCTTGCCTACCCAAATCGTGGTCTAATGAAATCACTTCATAATTTTCTAAACCATTCAATCTGATATGTGATACAAACTCATCGTAATTTCTTACAACTTGCCACTCATCAATTCCATCTACCCATTCGTTATTTGGATTCTTAGGTGTCCTAACATCATCCAAATACAATCTTATTTTTTTTCTTTCCATAACTCTACATTAAAAATTCCAACTCCCCAGTTTCAAAATTGTAATTGAAGCTGATTGGGGCATTCTCAGCTTCATATCTTAGGTTACAACTACATCCATTGAATGTTTGTAAATCGTACCATTCAGTCAATCCCATAGTTTTGTGCCCATAGGCTTCGTGTATGTGACCGGCAAAATGTAAGTGTGGTTTCACTTCTCTTAATCGGTGATACAATTGTTCACATCCTACATTTTGATAATTGTTCTGAGTCTTATCATTGTGACCATAGATAGGAGTATGTGTAATAACAATATCAGTATCTAATGGAATCTCACTCCATACTTCGTTTATATCAGCACCTCTAGGTTTATTGAATGCCCAACCATATCCAAATGATGGACTGATAGGAGAACCCCATATATTATAGCCTTCAATCTTAACACTACTATTCTCTAAGTAATGAACCCCATCGGGCAAGTCCGCTAATAGTTCTTTCAACCAATCAGGCTTCCCATCGGCACAAGGTTCATCAAATGTTCTACCTTCAAAGTAAGCTGCTTTATCTCTATATAAAGATTCTTTATCAAATACTAAATCGTGGTTTCCAGCAATAAACACTTTGTGTCCATAATTCTGGTCACCAAACCATTTGATAAAATCTTCCACTTCGTGCTTCCTACCAATAGACGTAAAATCACCTGAATGGATTAACAATGCTCCACCTGGTAATTTACCATTAAGCTTTTTGTGCTTATTGTGCGTATCTGAAATGTGTGTGATTCTCATAACCTTTATTGCTTGTGTACAAATATACAAAAAAATTACGAAAGTACCAAATTAAAGTCTTTCGTAATTCTTTCCGTATTTATTTCTCATATACTCATAATATCTATGAGTCTTATTTCCATTGTATAGGAAATAGGCGATATAAATATCGAACCATTTTTCTAACTTGCGTAACATATTAATTTAATTTTAGAAGTGTAAAGTTACTTCATCATTTTCGTTATAAGTAATATTAACTGTATGTCCATTGTTTAATATTCTTTGTATTACAAATGAAGATAAATCACCATCTGTCAATGTTTCATCAGTATTAACCTGGCCATCAATTGTGTGCTTAATATTTGAAAATTCAAATACTTTTAATGTATCCACACATTGTAGAACTGGGTGCTCTTGCTCCCCAGCTACTGCTAAATTAACTATTCTTGCTAATTCCATTATTCATCGTTTTTTATATAGTGTAAAACCAATTCACCAAAATCATTTTTTTGGATTTTAAAATCTAAATTCTCAGAAATTATTTTCTGAAAATCTTTTTGATTAACATGTCTAATTAATCCTTCTTTTGAATATCTACCCGTAGGTCCATAATAATCAAACACATATTTCACATCAGATTGACCGTAAGTCTCACCACTATGCGAAATAGTAATTATATTATCCTGTCCTTCTGGCGTTTCCGTTAATGTTGCTTTTAAAGCAGCGTTTGTTGATAACATAAGTTTTCTTTTACATAAGTATTAGTTCAAGCAAATATTTTTAAGAATATCTTCACCATCCTTAATTCTTTGTATCTTAGCTTTAATTTCATTCAATACACCTCTTGCCGTTTTTACACTTTCCATCAACTTTTCACGATAGTTTTCAATATCATGTTTGGATTCTACTTCATAACAAAACTGGTCAATAGCATTATTGATAAGAGCCTTTAAAGGGTCATCATCACCATCAATCATACTCATTTCCATCATATTAATAAGTGATGCAGCAGTTGCTGATTTGATACTCATACTCACCCCATTCTCAGCTTCCAATAGGTTACATAAGATTACGGTCATAGCGAACCTTTGTTCGGTTGCTTTTATACCTTTCTCAGCCGCTGTTAGTTTCTTTTTTCTCATTTTAAAAGTTTTATAAGTTGAACCAAATAATATCGTGGTACTTCAAATTGTGCTCTAACAAATAGGAAAATCTGAAATGCTGTCACAAATCTAACCTTATCATCATTTTCTTCCATTCTCCTATTTACCATTCGTACAATAGGAAAACTTAATAGAATCCACACCAATATAAATGTCAATCCATCCATGTTTATAAATATTTATCAAACACCTTTCGGTACTCTTTTGTTAATTGTTTAAGAACCTTTTTAGGTACACCTCTACTGAATTTTGTATATTCACTATGCCAACATAGGTAAGCCTGAATCTCATCGTAAACCACACCATCGGTATATCCCATCTTAATCAGGTTGTTTCTGAATTTCATACGAATATCCAACGGAATAGCATCGGTAATTTCATCCATCAACTCCTTATACTCTTTATTAGTAAAGTATAAACCATGCGCCACTTCGTGCTGAAATGTATCACCTTCCATATCGTTAGCTCCGATAATGTAAGCGTTCATATCCCTTTTATTCTTTTTATTGAACATACGGCTTTGAACATTCCAAATGATATCTTTCATACCTTCATCCCATTTACTTTTCCAAGTATCAGGCAGAGAACGAACACCATTGTAACTTTTCTTTGGTGCTTTATCGTTACCTTCGTAACATTCCCAAGCAATAGGTAAAGGAATATTGAACCCACCCCAATCAAATGGGTAAGTGAAAGCATCTTTGTGCTCTTTACTATACCATTCGATAAAGTCCCAAATGTTAAAGTGCTTACCTCTAAATTCAGGGTTAGGTGATTCATAAAATTCCTGTACTCTACAAAAGGTCATAGCCCTATCATAGTGATTAGGAATAACTACAGCGAACACTCTATCTTTAACCTCTTTTATTTCGTATTTCATACTATCTATTTTTTGTTGGCGTTCTAATACCAACCGCATCAACTTTGTTTTCTTTTAATAAATCTTTACTACCCAACATCTTTGAACATTCACTACATTGGACTTTTGTTTTATCCAATTCGTTATCCCAAACATATTCTTTTGTAGTAGCCCCACATTTACATTTGTAGGTGCGTTGTTTAAATACATTTCCCATCTTTAATGTTTTATAGTTCCTCAATGATACCTAGCAACTCAGCCAATCCAAATGTGATTGCTGAATTACCAAATTGTTCATTGAATAGGAAATAACATGCTCCTAATCTCAATACACTTTTAAATAATGAAATGTAAAAGTGGCTTTTTGCATTACTTGCTTTTGGTTGTGCCATAATTTATATTTTAACTAATTACAAAATCGTATAACTCTCTAGTTGAATAGATACCTTCTCTACTACTCATCGTATCAATGTCCGAAAGCGTTTCTACATTCGTACCTTCTACAATTTCATCATAGGTACAATTGATATTACAACTACCTTCAACACAATACCAACGCTTACCATTGTTTCTTTCATATACTAAAATAGTACCTCTATTTCGGGTACCATAAAATCCATTTACTTCATATAAATTCATATACTTAATTTTTAATGATTAACTTAAATTACTTAATACTACACCTTTATATCCCATACTCTTAGCCTTCTCAATACCTTCCCATTCAAAGAAGTTTTCACGTGGTTGTTCGTAAAGGTACAACTTAAAGTTCTCACAAAACTTTAGAATGTGGTTACACTCACCATTCCAATCCAACTCCATAATATCCACATTCAATGCAATCTTAAACCAATCCCATACATCACAAATGTTTAGAACTGAAAACTCATTTTCTAATTCAGAAACTACTCTATCTCTACCTGGCATATACTCATTAAGTTCATTAAGAACTTTTTGCTCAGCTTCATATCTATCAGCCAAAATTTCAACATCGTAACAGTTATTCATATACTTAATTTTTATTGTTAATTAATTAAAGACCTTGCTCTCTGCGTAAATCATATTCTTCTTTCTCAATTTCGTTGTACTCAACTACTTTTAAGTAAGGTTTGAAATCCGTTTGATAATAACCATTAAGGTTAGCCAAACTAATCATTGAATCAATGAATGACTTACGAACATAAGTCATATCTGAACTACCAAACCCCTGGTCTTCCGGCCAATCGGAATAATCTTCGGCTACATCATTAAGAGCTTCGTACACCGCATCGGCGTAAGTGATAACTCTCTTTGTAAAACGTCCTTCAACTGGGAAAGCGTTTCTAACTACATCGAACCCTTCTACTAAAGAAGCGGTTGCTAATACTGAATTCAAATTAAATGGTAAACTCATAATAAGGGGTTTTAATTATTTGTTAGTGAACAATTTTGAAATATCGGTTGGATAATATCCACATTTGAAAAAATCATTCAAAGTACATATTGTTTCAAATTTCAAATCTAACCAACTTGTTTTATCCATCATATCATCAATACAATTTTGGATAGTGGAAGGATACTTTTCAAATTCGGCAAGAAGGACGTTAATGTTATCAACACCAATTCGGTTGATAAGTGGATTTTCAGAATTCATCATAATTTTAAGTTTTATTACATAGTAAAGGTAGTAACAATACTTGAGAATTCCAAATTTTTAGTGAAAAATCTTTAAAAAAAGTTTATTGAAAATCAACACGTTAGCCGGGTGTCTTAAAAACACCACGTAACATATTGATAATCAATTCAATACATATTAGCCACGTTTTAACCGATTTTAGGGGGTCTTTTTGAAAATAAGGTCAATACCCAGCCCAGCACCCAA
>Ga0255150_1000283_pt1 | contig 18370 bp, 16 predicted proteins | sample Atl_Yuk_RepA_8h_FD_183634 | JGI IMG/M metagenome (GOLD analysis project Ga0255150, IMG submission 183634) | Freshwater microbial communities from Altamaha River, Georgia, United States - Atl_Yuk_RepA_8h | ecosystem: Environmental > Aquatic > Freshwater > River | place: USA: Georgia | collected...
ATGGAGACCCTTTGTAATCTCAATACAGTTCCCGTACAGAGCTCGATTCGTCCAATGATGACCCTCGTTTGCTTTGATGCCATTTCGGCCGCTGCATCGTTTTATGAAATGTTTGATCTACTGCAATGGATGAACCTGAATGTTCGACTGGAATTTAATATGATTCAGATTGAATTCCCCGAACATGGAACTGAACGACTGCTTGCGATCTTGTTGTACCTACGACAAAATTACACTGCTATTGAAGAGAAAAATTCATTTAGTGATGGAGTTCTTTATTCAACGACCTGCTGGATGAAAATCCCCGTTTCTGTCAAATGGAACGAGCACGCCGTCTCCAAATAAGTCTTGTTTCATTGCAGACACTTGTAACGTCAATACAGTGACTGTTTGTTTTAATAAATCTAATTGATCTTGAATTTCCTTGACTTGTTCTTGCAAGAAAATACAATCAAAACATGTAAGTTCATCGACTCCTAAAACAGGCAAGTTTCTGGAACGCATTTATTATACAATGTCAGACTCTTTTGCTTTCAGGGCAAGTTTTAATAACGAATCGATCAGACCATTGACTTCTGTTGGAGCTACCCCAAGAAATTCACTCATGATTAAAAATACGAGGGTCACGATCTGTGTTACTATAAGCCACTCCATAATGATTGGTTCACACAAAATGAAAAAGTTCCGATGTCAAAGTATTTAAACGTAGAAAATCAATATAGATCAAAATGCAACCAAAAGATCTAAAGTGGAATGAAATCGTACCTTACAATGGTTTTAGCTTTGTCGACAAACAAGGACAGTTTGAACAAGATCCAAAGAAATTCATGACCTCTACTCCTCTTCGTTTAGATGGACAGTCTGTCAAGGTGACTTTGAAAGGTGAAGTTGTTACCGATGGAATCAATGTTGCTTCCTTTGACAAGAACGTCCACTCTCTTGGCCTTGCTCTTTCTGACCATGAAGACTTGGAAATTTTAAAAGACCAAGCAGATGTATTTGCCCATGTATTTACTAGTTTTCCTGATGACTGGGAAGTCAAAGACTTGATCAAGGGTGACGTATTGTATCTCAAACTCAAGACAAAGGATGGTCAATACAGATTCAAGACTGATATTAAGATGGATCCTGAAAACCCTAAAAAGTGTAACTTGACTCGTAAAGACGTTGTGGAAGTAAAAGCTGAAATGCAAGCATACATCAACTTTAAAGACAAGTTTGGTGGTTTCTTTTTGGATGTCTTGGAAATCAAAACCAAGGCTGCGCCAGCTATCAAGCGTAGAAAGAAGGACGACTAGTTTATTAATAAATCTTCTTCCAATTTACGTTTTTCCAATCGTTTTTGATTCCACAAATCCCTTTCCTTGACAACGGCTCCTTCCTCTCTCTTACGAAAGGTTTCAAGGACATTTTCAATAGGCCTACGGTACACTTCTGGCTCTGCTTCAGGTTGTTGATTTTCCTGAGGAAAGCAGCGCTTGGTTGCTTCATGTAGCATTTTATCCAAATTGTATTCGCCTTCCATTTTCCAATGCAACCACAACTGCTGCAAAAATTCATAATCTTTTCGTGAAACACCCCATGAATCACATATAAACAAGTCGGTGAAAAAGGATGTCAACCCTTTGTTGCTAAAGTCTCGAATCACTACAGTATAAGGCAAATCACAAAATGGTTTTTCCACTTGAATAAGCATAATGTCTCTGTCTTGAACATGATGAGTATAAATTTCATAGTGCTCCTTTGTATCAGTAGGTGGGATTTCAGGCGGTAATGTAATAGGTGCTGGAGATATAAACTGGTGTAACAATTCTTGAGCAACACCAACAATGAGCTCTGGATGGGTTGCTTCAGGCAAAATCAAGTTTTCAAAGTACCTGGAGATACTAACCCATTGTTTGTCTGTTACTTCAAAGTCGTCGTTAAAAGAGATGACAAAATCTGGAGAGACATCTGCAAGCTCCTCGGGAGTACACATGGAGATAAATTCAGAGAGAAAAAAGAAGCGAGCATTGGTAAAATTTTTTTGCAAGTACTCCAAATCGTTTTGGTGAATGGCGTCCACTAATACAGGAAAAGTGGTCTGAATGGCCTTGACAATGTTTACCTGCTTGTTGGTAGGAGGTTTGTCTACGTAGACAATGATATGGATACCCATATAGAAAAACATTGGATGTTTTATTTATAGTTTTGTCAAATTGTAGGTGTTATTCTACAAAAAGCACACTCTCAAAGTTTTTCATAATTCGTAGACGCTTTGGCTTTTGATAATTGATAAACATAAAATCATGGTCACCGTCAGTAGCATGTTGATATACTTCCATCCAGTCTTCCTTCTTCAAATTCATAGGGTTTTCTTCAAAAATAACTTCCAATTCTTTTTCATTGGCAATTTCAAATACAATCACACATGAGAACTGTGTTCGTACGGTTTTTGGAATTTCCTTGTACGCCTGGGTCACCATAAGCATAGATATGGAGTAATGCCGATGGTTTGTGTTCAACCGTTTGAATGGGTTGTCTCGTTTTCCTGAAAACAAACTACTTCCCACCAAATCATCAAAGACAATGAGAATACGGTTTGCCAAATGCTTTGTTTTCCCATGGTGTTTCAAAGCTGTTACAATCGCCATTTGTTCATCCATAATACTGGCCAAAGTGTTTTCGTCGTATTCGCTCATAAAGTTTTCTTCAGGAATGAGTCCATCAAAATCGGGATCCTTTTTGGCGTACTCTTCAAAGTCTGCACCAGGTGGGGGAGGATCCACAACTCGATTGGGTGTATCCTTGTTTTTCAAACTCTGCACCCATTTTTGCAACGGTTTGTTTTCAATCAATAAGCGCTGGTTCTTTACCCAATCCCACTTTTCGTCCGAAGCAACAGTAGGACTGAAGATCAAAATGGTATGAAAATACCCTTTGTAGAAATGAAGCAAGTTGGCAATCACAGTTGTTTTTCCAGACCCTTTTGGGGCAATAATACCCATTGTAAATTCGTGCTGTGGTAATACCTCATCGTGAGGCACTGGTGGGTGCTTACTAGTGCTAGGCACAGGTACCGGCTTGACATGCAACGTCTTTGATTTCATAGTTTATTAAAACATACATTAACGCATATTTCGAGAACCAAAAATCATGCTGTACATTCGATTCATATGACCATTGACTTCATTTTGCAAACGGTCTCGTACAAGTCCATTATCCCACTTTGTTTTGGCTTCTTCTTGGGCCTCCTGTTGAATTTGTTTTACAGGCTTCTTTTCAGTTGTAGAATGTGCTTGTTCTCGTTTCACACCTTCAATGTACTTTTGAAACCATGCTGGTGGATCTTCACCACGAACGACTCGAGCTTTCTTTGGTTTTGGGGTCTTGACAAGATTCTTTACTTCCTTGTCAATTTCTTGAGCAATGTCATCCGTTTCTGCTTTTCTCTTTTCTTTTGCAAGACGGCGCTTTTCTTTAGCAGCTTCTTTTTTAGCAGTTAAATTTTGTTGTCGTTGAATTTCTTCCAAATGCTTTGCCTGTTCTTCCTCTTCTTGCTTTTGCTTTAACAATAAGGCTTCTTCCTTTTTCTTTTTACGGGTTTCTTGAGCTTTTGCCAACGCAGCCTTTTGCTTTTCAGTCATTTCCTTTTTTGGTTTTGGCTCAGGTTTGGTTTCTGCAACAGGTGCAGCAACTTCTGGTTCGGAGGGTTCGGGAGTAGGCAATACTTTTTCCTTTTTTGTTTTTCGTGGTTTCTTCTCCACAGGAGTAGCGAGATCCATAATGTCAGCGGAATACAACGTCATAAAAAATCATTTTTATTCTGCTATTTATACTTTTGAAAAAACCACACAATTTACCCAGAGTAATTGGAACCTGATGAAGCCGAAGAATTTTGCATTCCGCTATAATCTACACGCGGTTTTCTACGTGTGTCAATAGGTGGTGGTCTTGCAGTTCTTGTACGCTTTGTCTCTTTTGGTGGTTGTTTCTTTCCTCTCTTTGTGCCTTGAGATGGATTAGCTCGCATCTGTTTTGTCTCTTGATCCATCTGTTTCTTTCCTCGCTTCGTACCTTGAGTTGGATTAGGTCGCATCTGTTTTGTCTCTTGATCCATCTGTTTCTTTCCTCTTTTAATACCTTGAGATGGTTCTACAGTTCTACGCTTTTGACCATATAAGAATTCATCTCTTTCACGTTTTGCTCCTCTCTGATCGGGGTAAACATAACTGATTCCCTGACTTGGTGTCCAAACACCTGGCTGAAGAAACCTTAATGGTTGTCCAGCCCATACTCCAAACTTGTCGATTACGTTGCGAACTTTGTCCAAAGCTTTTGAATAGGGACCTGTTGCCTGTTTTTGTCGTTCTCTGGATACACGACCTGAGCGTAACAAAGTCAAATCTTGAACAGATGGTACTGGGGAAACTTCCAGGGCAATTTCAGATGGATCTTTTGCAGGTGTACTTGGTAGCTCTGACACTCTTCTTCTAGCAACTTGATTTTCTTCTTGCAATCTTTCAGGCGTGTATGTATATGGAGCAATTTGTTTATCGTAATATTCTTGAAACTGCTTGTCTTCCATAGTCCTATAAACCCGCTTCAATCGGTTCAACAGAATATCAAATGCAGCTTCATCGGGTGTAGACATAGGTCTTGGAACTGTGGGAGTTTCACCTACTGTAGGTAGTCCAGCAGTTTGAAGGGACTGGTCAAGCAAAATCCTTTTAGGAGCCATTTCGCTGATGGGACTTTGAGCAGCCAGAATTGATTGTTGTACTTGTCGTGTGGTGGAAACAGCAGTTTGAATTTCATTCGCCATATTTTGAAATCTGTCTCGGGCAACTTCGTATTCCAAATCAACACTACCAATATCACTAATAGCTTTCCAAACATCGCTGACATCAGACTGAATTTCCTGTTTTACTTGTTGATCCGAAATACTTTCAGCCAATTGTACGTCCATAGCTGCTAAACCTTGAGAAAGAATTTTTTCAGCCCAAGTTATATCTACGCTTTCAGTACTGGTAGCAGTTCCATAAGAAGAGGGTGTACTTGCACCAGATTCCGCCGTTTTATATGAAGTTCCAGATCCTGGAGTTCCATAAGAGGATGGTGTACTAGCACCAGATCCAGGAGTCCCATATGCTGTTGATGGAGTTGCAGATTTTTTATCTTCTACGTACGGATATTGGGCATACGGTTGTGGTGTTACTGGTGCTACTCCAGGGAAAGAGTAATCAGACCAGGCTGGTGAAGACACTCCACCCTCCAAAGCTGAACGCTGTCTTCGCAATTCGTAATTGAGAGCTTCCAATCCAGCCAAAAACAAATTCGTTACCATTGGCGACTTACCCAAATTTCTTCCTTGAGGTTGTTGTGGTTCTGTAGGTGGAGCTACCGCAAAAGTGTTACCAAACAAATTACCTAATACAATTGTCAAATTTTCTTTTTTCTGTTGGGCTTTTGCATATTGCAAACTTGTTTTTGGGTCCTCTAAATTTCCAGCATCTGAAACCAATCTAGCCGCCCACAAACTACGATTATGTATACTAGTTGACTCACCAGAAGCGTCATAAGGGTAACGTGGTGACATGACGATTGTATTCTGTGCTCCCGGATTGTAACTCGATGGTTCATTTTTGGAATACGGGCCTACTTGTTTTACAAGACCATATGTAATCATATTTATTAAGGCACACAATTTACACCCTACGCACCCCATCGAATATCTAGTTCGGTTTGAGTTTGAGTATTTCCAGTTTGGTTGTTAGTAACTGTAGCAGTAGATGCGGTAGAAGGTGCAGCAGTTGCTGGAGGAGCTTTTCCAGATCCAGTAGTTTTACCTGGAACCACTTTATACGTTTGTTGTCCTCTTTGATCTGTACACACAACAACTGTGGTTGGACCTTGAGGTACTTTGGTTTGATCCCAATTATCGTTGGTCAATGGTGGTGCGACAGGTTCATCTACAGCAATGACTCGAGGAACTTGCCCACCTCTAGGAACACCGCTAGGTTGATATCCGTTTGGAAGAGGTAAAAACATATCACCCGTTACTTTTGCTTGATAGATATTGGCAACTCGATTGTACCAATCGTATCGTCCAGTAGATCCCATAACAGGCATGAGAGTTTTGTCTGGGGCTCGCAGGTCTTGATATACCCATCCATGATTGGTTTTAAAAGAGCGATTTTCCCAATTGGAATCCAAAGTTCTTGCTGGACCACCACCAGAGGAGTACGAATACGAAAATCCGTTTTGTACATTGCTTCCCGTCATAGGTTCGTTTGGTCCTGAAAAAGTAGCATCGTATCGTAAGCCCATACTTGGCTCACTTTGGCGTAATCGAACTGACCCGAGGACATCACCTACAGACCCGACGACACCGGGAGAAATAACCATGGTATTTTTAAAATACTTTTCATCCACAATCGCTTGCATAATACAAATCGCACACAAAATGTTTATTACATTCGTAAACCTCCAGAAAGGGTTTCTCGATATCCTCTTGTAGGGTTAAATGGTCCTACGTACCCCCGCAATTCGCTACTAGCATCCTTTAACAAAAGCATTCCAATTTTTACGCTAAAGTTTTGACCATTAAAGCGAAGTCTTGGTCCTTGATTTCCCAAGGTAAAGTACAAATCCAAATTTTGTATTTGACGCAAGTTTTCCATGCTAAACCACTTTTCCGGAACAGGATCGTTATAGTACGAGACATCTCCAGGATTGCATGCAATGGGGATACGAGCAATTTGAGGACCTTTTTGACCAGATTGCAAATTCACAGAATTTTGTGGCAAGTATGTATCTGTAATACCACCAATTTGTGTACAGTTCAAATATACATAATTTGGACCACTGATTTGCGCGGTGTAAGGAGCTACAAGAACACTACCTGAACTACTGTTGGCTCCAGGACCAAATCCCAACACAAGTCGAGGATTGTATTGCCCAGAATCGGTACCTGTTCCAAATGTAAGTGTAAATGTACCCGTGCTAGCCGTGACTGTCAATTTTTGAGTGATGCTAGAATACGTAACCGTATATGTACGAGAACCTAAAAATGTAGAAGCAGTTGTAAGCGCTGTTTCCAATGCTGTGCATAACGTTGAGGAATTGTAATTACCAACTGGTAGTGTTACAATCGTAGAACCCGTTTCCGTGAGTATAAAAGTATTGTTGTCATTGTTTACTACGTAATATGAAAAGGGAACTTCTGCTTGAATCACTTTCATTGCTACAATATTCAACAAAGGTCGGTTGATATAAAAGGTTGGCCAATCTGTAGAAAGATAACTTCCTTCAGTTTGTATTCCATCCAATGAGTCCAAGTATACTTCTACGTATTCATAGTTCTTTAAATCCATCAATATTAAAAACATACATTTTACTTTATTGGATCAATTCAAGAACGTTGTTTTCTCTCAAAATAAGCATAGCATCATAGTATGCATAGACTTCCATAGCAAACTCGGTTCTTTGAGCACCAGCATAAGTTGCAATCAAGGAAATATCAGATTGTTCTTCAGCATTCAAACCAGAGATTTCAACACCATTGGAAGTTTCCAAATCAATGGCCATGGCAAAACATTGGGATCCCAAATTACCAGAGAAACAGTTACCGGTGGTAGCATGAGGTAAAGTAATGTATGAGTGACGAACCATACCAGTACTTTCAAAACCAATAATGGCTGGACCATAATCAAATTCAGAGTAAATACTGACATAGTCACCACTGGACACAGTAGCATTGAATGGTGAAATAGCCCATCTGTTAGAGTTGACACCAGTAGACAGACGGTAATCCCCAACAATGTTGAGAGCTTTTTGCAATTCCACGTATGCTTCAGCACCACCATTGCTGACACTGGAACCAGTAGATAAAGATACTTGGACAGGTGCAGCTGGGAAGTATCGACCACCAATTCTGAATTGGTAGGATTGCAAGGTATTTGCACTACCACTGTCTCCAGCATTACTGCACATAAGTAAAGCACCACTGTCAGCTTGAATGGATACAGGGTCTCTACGTTGTACGGCAAACAAGGCTTTGACGGATCGTGATCGTTCTTGAATTTGTAAATTCAAATTGGCAGCACCTCCGGTACCAAATCGGTATGTGTGCCAAGAAGAAAACTTGATGGGGACACCACCTTCTTGTAACCCTTTAAGGAACATGGCATCGTAAGAGGCATCAAATTCCAAAATTTCAGGAATCAAGTTGACGTTGGTGATTTTGTAAGTAGGGCGTTCTCCAACAGTGTTGGCATTGGTAATGGTGAACAAACAACCTGCAGCGGTTTCCAAAGTCAATTCAATAGCCAATTGAGAAGCCATGAATTTAGTTGGAATCAATTTTTCTTGAGTAAAGACACCCAAAGCCAAGTTGACTTGATAACGTCTGACAGTGTAGTTTCTACCGTCAGCAGTAAATTGGTTAGGGACAGCGCCAAAACCAACACCAGCAGTACATTTCTTGTTGACATCTTGAATATCGGTACCTTCTACCAAATCATCTGCGTAAGCATTGGAGGAGCCATCAAAACCTTGAATGTAGGCTTGACGAATATTGACCAAACCTTGACGGGATGGAGTAGCTTTGGCAGCCTTTGGTCCTTCCAAACCAAACACAACACCGCCAATACCATCTGCAATAGAAGTTTGGTCCATGGTTCCAATCTGGGTGGTACCAGTCCATTCAGTTAAAGCTCTAACAATGACATTGTAGTTGATAATATCTTCAATAGGGGTTGCACCATACAACAAACGAACTCTAGAGAAAATGGATTGCACATTGTTTTGGATACGAGTGATATTGGCAGTAGTTCCTGACCAATCAAACAATTGAACATCGAATTCCAAAGTGGTGTTGACAGGGTTGACGTAACCTTGTGCTGGAAATTCCAAACGAATCACATCACCTGGGACAAAAGTAGAACCACTTTTAGGTGGAATTCTAGGGGTCATTTTGACAGCCTTGTTGGCTTGAGATGGAAACGAGTAACGAGCGTTAAAAGGGACAACAACTTCCGAGTCGGAGGGATACCATTTAAAATGAGATGCCATTATTGTTATTTGCACACAATTTACTTTTATTAACCCTACATTTCATCCCAATCGTGCATTTTTGAGAGCTTCTTCTTCCTCTTTGGTTGGAGCCCTTGTACTGCCACGAGATTTTGGTTTTGCCGGAGGAGGTCCAGCAGGCTTGACATCATTGTCGGCCATGTATTCTTCCAAAGTTTGACCATTCAACATTTCGGGAGTAATACGAACCTTTTTGCAAGAAGACCCCTTTCCTTCGTATGCTTGCAACTGATCGTCGTAGGCTTTCCATTCGTCTTGAGTAATGGAAATGTCTGGGTTTTCTTCTAAAAATTTAGCATAGCGTTTAAAGTCGGCAATATTTTCATTAGATCCCAATCCCATCGCTCCTTCAAAGACATTGTTTTTAGCAGCCTGTGAAGCGAGTTGTGCAATACCTTCAATAGCAGGACCTGCCACCATTCCCAATATAGGATTGACATAGGAAAGACCTGATGATACAATACTACCAACCTGATCTACAATATCCCAATTTTGATTGGTAGGATCCAAACGATATTGTTTGAGTTCCTGATTCGCCGCTGCGGCCGCAATCCATGCAGCTTGGTCTGAAAAGTATCGTCCCGGAACAGAGCTACTTTGCACCGTTCTGTTTCGGAAAGAAGACATTTTCTCGACAGTATTTTTAGTAACACCTCGGGAAACGATGGCAGACTTTACTTTGGAAGCCTGCTCTTTTGTCAATCCTAAAAGTGGAACTGGTTTTCCCCAACCACTTTTCTGAGCTCCCAAAGGTGGTCTTGGTATTTTTGCAGGCAAATCGGTTCGGATTGCTGGAGGAGGATTAGGTCTGCTAAATTTTTTGCTGACTTTTGCACTTGTTGGAGTTTTAGGAACAGCAGAACCAGGAAGAAATGCTTCAGCAGCTTTCCATTGTTCAGACAAGTCTGGTACTACCGGATTGAAAACTTGAGGAATTCTTTTAGCACTTTGAGGCGAGTGACGGTATGTGTTGTAATCAAAAACCCGCTGGGTTACGCCGTTTGTACGTACGTTTTGGAAGGGGTTGAGAGTCGTACTGAACATATGCTACATCACATACAAAAAGACTTTTATTTTAATTTGACTCCAGGCATTTTCATTGGTTTTGCAGGCAGCTTTGGCCCCACCATGGGTCTGGATGGAATGGTAGAAGGTGGTGGTGGAGGTGGTCTGGATGGACCTTTCATAGGAAGAGGGAGAGGTGCTGCTTTGATTGGTTTGGATGCACGTACCATGGCCAATTTTGCTGGAGATGGGGTTGTAATAGCAGGCTTTGGTTTCTGTGGTTTGGAAGCACGAACCATGGCCAACTTTGCTGGAGAGGGTTGCGTAATGGAAGGTCGAGCAGTCTTTTGCAAACGCTGAATGGCTTGAACTGCATTGCTACCAATTTTTTGGTTGGCGATGGCTTGACGATTTAATTCTTTAATTGCTTTCACAGCATTCTTTTTAATACTTTTCTTTTGAAAATACTTTTTAATTTTTGATAGAGCCATAACACATGACACATACAATAAACAAAACGAGCCAATCAAAAACGTCTATTACACGTGACTGAGACTATAAAAGGTATTACAAGTTAAATCTGTAATGATTCCCATTCGATTCGACGATGATGGAGTTCCGGTTTTTACAAATGATCAGGTTGATGATTATGGTTTTCCAGAGCACTGGGGATTTGAACTGTACCGAATTGTAGAAAATAGAGACACTGTAAAAATGACGACCGATTATAAAATGGAATCTGAATATTACAAGCGACCCATTCATCGGTATTGTAGAAGACAACGGTTTGCTAGCATCTTGCATCAATTGTTGGGTGATAAGGGAAAGGTGCCCGATTGGGTTGTTGCCATTGTCAAGACGTATTTAAAACCGGGTGATATGTGGAACCATACTCGTAATATCTTAAAACATTACAAGCTCCGTTTGTATTACAACCGAATCCCATACATTGTTCAACAAATTACAAAGACCAATTCGGCCAAACCAATTCATTCCGATCAATATCGCGCCGTCATGGCAGACTTTGATCGGTTCTGTTATTTATTTGACAACAACAAACACTCCTTTAAACGAAAGTATTTTCCCAATATGCGGTTTATGGTTTTAAAACTAATTGAACGACACGGTATTGAATTGAATTACAAAATTCCTCTGACTCGGACCATGCGAAAACGTAAAGATTTAGAGTTTATTTGGAATTGGTTTTTACAGCAATAAACTAGGTGGTCAAATATGTATAAGTTGCATACACACGTACCGTACCTGATGAGGCTCCAGGAGCCCATGAGTAATTGAATCCTGAAATTACGTACCCTTCGCCATAATCCCCATTGTAAATTGCATAATATGGTTTAGGGAATCCTGAAATAAACGATGGGTGTGGTGAAATCATAATGACTGGACGATTGAGTGGTGTACCCACAGGAGTAAGTCCTGTCAAATAAAGGAAACCGTCTCCGCTGAGGTAGGTCAAGTCTAACGCAATTCTACACGTAACTTGTTTTCCAATTCTAACAAACGTACCCGCTCTTTCTGTATAAACCACTGTAGGAGTACCGGTTGTGCATCCAAACGTGGGTGTAAATGTTCCTTCCTCGTATTGGAATCGTTGGAACCCTGCAATCATATCGCTACCTTGAACCGTATTGGAACAAATGATGTTTCCACCAGCAAATGTATCACCAACAATACCAACACCTCCACCAACTTGTAAAGCACCGGTAGTTGTATTGAGTGCGGGAGTCGTGTTTGGAATGGTTACAGCCGTACCTTGAAGACGCAATACACCGGCATCATTTCGAACAGTCATGGTATTGGCTCCACCATCAGCAGTTCTGTTGGGACCGTTCATAAAAATGTTTCCATTTCCAACCGCTTGCGTATCCAAAGTAAAGGCTGCATAAGCACCTGTTCCAGCACTTTGATTGGAAACGGTGATACTGTTTACTCCATCAACGGGTATGTCACCAGCAACGATATTGGAACCAATACGAGCAGTTTTTCCTACACCCAATCCTCCTGAGGTAACCATGGAAGCATTGTTGTAAGCAACAGCATTGTTTGTATTTTGCACCAAGAATGGTAATTGACAGAAAGCAGTCGAATTTCCAACATAAAAACCAGCATTTCCAGAACCATAAAGTAGCAAATTACCAGCAGGGTTTCTCATAATCATATCGTTGGCATTGGTAGCATGGTTTGGACCCAAAGTAATAATTTCTGCTGGTGAGCCAGCTGCTGCCGTATCAAATGTGACACTAATACCTGCAGCAGGATCTGTACTACTGTTATACAAAGCGTGGTATCGAACACCATTTATAGGTACCAACCCTGTAAGCAAGTTTCCACCAACGGACAAACCTTTTCCAACGCCTACACCACCAACCACGGTCATGGCACCAGTAGTAGTACCAGAGGTGTCTTCTGAAGAAGAGATAGTAACAGTAGTACCAGGAGAGTTGGTAACAGCCAAAGTTCCTGTACTGGAAGAACTGTATACGATAGAACCTCCACTGATGGTTCCACCCACGTTCAAGTTTCCAGCAATCCCAACACCACCAGCAAATGTTGCACTTCCCGTAGTGGGTGAGGTTGAGGTTGTAGTAGATGCAACGGTAAGAGTCGTTCCAGAACCATTGGTAACGCTAAACGTTCCTGAACTAGTACTGCTATACGAAACAGAGCCTCCTGTAATCGTACCACCAACATGCAAATTTCCAGCAATACCTACACCACCACCTACTGTAAGAGCACCCGTAGTAGTAGACGTAGCTTGTGTAGTTTGAGGTAGTTTACAACTATCTGCATTTACTCCCAATACAAAATTGGTGCTTGCTTGGGCACTACTACCTGGAGTATACAAATACAATGCATCTGATGGTAACCCACCAGCCAAACTAAAATTAGCTTGCATCATTTTTGCTTTGGTTCCAAATGCTGTGTTTGCCTGGATGGGTTGACCATAAGGAACAACAACTCCACCAGCTGCGTACATTTTCTTTACAGACTTGATACCACCCCAAGTAAAGACAGAGCCTGGATTGGCATCGTCTGCATCCAAATCGTCATTTTGAACCATTGGATCGTTTAATGTGGTTGTACCGGTTACTGTTAAATTTCCACCAACCGAGGTATTTCCTGAACTTGCAACGGTAGCACCACTGATTGATGAAGTGGACGTTAGTGTCAAAGCCGTAACACCACCACTTGCTGTAACACCCCCACCAGCATAAATGTTTTTTGCTACACCCAAACCACCATCCATAATAACAGAGCCAGAAGTAGGAGATGTCGAATCGGTTGTCGTAATAAAATTAGATTGTAATGTGTTGGCTGCAATTCGTAACGTATCTTGAATGTTCAGCTGTTTGTATTGACTCAAGTCGCGATCAAAAGAGTAAATATCACCTTTGGTACCATCGTATCGAACTTCCACACCTACATTTCCGGTGGGTTGTCTTACATATAAGCGACCTCCTTTTAACACTTCGTCTCCACCATTGATTGTAAGACCTGTAGCACCAATCGTAGCACCGGCAGATGTCACTGTACCTGAGGTTGAAAATGCTCCTGCAGTCACCGTAGAGGGTGTCGATATATTCCCTGATGTAACTGTCATTCCAGAACCAGTGTTGTTTTGCAATACCAAATTACCTGCATCGTTACGAATCACCATAGCATTAGCACCACCGTCTGCACTTCTGTTTGTACCATTCATAAAAATTACCCCATTACTAGCACTGTCTGTATCTAATGAAATAATCGTATGAGCATTTACACCAGTATTTTGATTTGAAACAGTAATACCTGAACCACCGTTTACGTTCAAGTTGGTTGTCAGCAAACCAGTTGTGGTTGTACCAGAAACGTTGGCTGTTGTAACCGATGCTGTTCCAGCATTCACAGTTCCACCAGCGTATACGTCCCCAGAAATACCAACCCCACCCGTTACTCGCAAAGATCCCGTAGTGGTAGAGGAGGATGCGGTATTAGCTGTACAATGAAGTTGTCCACCAACATGAGCCTGCTTTGCAACACCCAAACCACCAGGAGTTACAATAGCTCCGGTAGATACATTGGTAGACTGAGTATCCAGCGTTGTTACCAAATTTCCTGTGGTTGTTTGGCCTGAAGCTGTAACCGTAGTTGCCCCTACTCCACCACTGGTAGAATTGAGTACTCCCGTTGTCAAGGTTCCTGTGTTGATGGTACCCGAATTGCTAATTCCTGTGGATCCCAAGTTGACCACATTGGCTTGCCCTACTTCCAATGTAGAGGTAGTAGTGACACCCGCATTGTTTTTCAGTTTAAATGTTGGTGAAGCTGAAGTAGTAGATACCAAGTCGACTGTACTAGATTGTGCTCTATATTGATTGGAAGCATCCGTAGCTTGAAAATAACTATCCACTGTTGGCCCTGTACCACCCGAAATGGTACCATCCACCGTCAAGTTTCCTTTGATTAAGACATTGTCTGCAACAAACAATTCATCAAAATTCCCCAGCGTCAATCCATCAAGACTTTTTGAGGTCATTTACTATATGTACATACAATTTGTGTGAACCGTCTTGTGAATGATGGACGAACCGCTTACCATACTGATCATCATTTCCACGGTGCTAGGTATTCTCTTGACATTAAGCGAACTGCTAGCACATAGTTCTTGCAACGCCAACTCTATCTCTGAATGTGTTTGTGGAATGTGTAGAGACGATTTGTAATATATTAAAGTGTCACGTACAACTTCTTTTTACAGTTTGGGCAGTCAAAGGCTGTACCCTGAAGTGTTGGTTGAAGTATTTGAGAAGCTGTAACAAGAACCTCTTTACAGTTAGGAATCCCATCCTTGAAATAGGCCCATACAAAACAACCATCTCCAAATGGTTGAATGTACGTACAAACTTTTTTCACATCTTCGATGGACAAGTACGCATCGCCCCAGCCCTGTTTGCCCACTTGAAAACCGACTAGCACATCTTTTTTAAAAACTTGCTTTACACTGTTATACGATGCAATCACATCCAAATCTTTACCACCATCGTAAGCCATAATATTGACCATATCCAATAAATGCCCATGGCTTAGTAAGCCTTCCAAATTGACCCCTCTGTAAATATCACCTGATACGGGTTGCATAGCCCCATACGCAAACAAGGCGGCCGAAAGCAACTGTCCTGAAACACAATATTGTTTGGCTTGAGCAATCAATGGTCCAAACTTGGATGCATCCTTAATTCCAAGAGTAGGTTCCCAATCCAAATCCATTCCATCCAACTCCAAGTCATACATGAGTTCTGCAACCGATTTGTGATTGAATACATCAAACTGGTAGCTGGCTCCGCCTACAGCTAACATGACCTTGATCCCTTTCTTTTTTAAAATCTGGATTGCTTGTCGAACAACTTGAAAATCCACGGAGAAATCCAATCCGGTTCCATACCAAGTTCCTTGAGATTTTTTATAAGTACAATCTGGTCGTACAAACGACAAGTATACTACTTCAATTGGTTTTTCAATTTTGGCTAATGCACACTCTTCTGGTTTGTCAGTCCATGGACAACCCCAACTTTCAAAGTAAACCCCAATCATGTTTATTTACGCACACAATATGATAGCTCTTTAAACAAGTAACGGTTTTCAAAAATGTAGGCATATTCTTCTTCACTTTCTACTTGACTGTATGGAATTTTTTCAGAAAAGTAAAACGTCTTGCAATACTTTCCAAAGATAGCTTTGATCAACATGGAAAAGCGTTCAAAGTGATATCGAGTTTCTGCATTTTCAAATACGTTCAAAAATTGAAATGCATCCATCAAGATAAAGTGGACAAACGGGAACGCCAACTTTTCACCGTACAAGATTCCCTTCTTTTCATAAGCGCCGATAAACAAGGCTCTATCACCATAGCTTTCTCCCAATTGAAACGACAAGCCAGCATTCTCTTCTACATGGTCTACTTGAATTACGGAAACTTGTGGTTCAAAGTTCCAAGGATAAAAGGTGCTACGTTGAGAGACCATAAATTCAGCTTCGTATTCCAACAACACAGTAGGTGAGTTAAAGCAACAATAAGACGTAAAGTAAGAGTCGTACATGCTTGCAATCAAATGCATGACTCGACTTAATCGACGATGTTTGACCAGCATGCTTACGTTGGAGCTTCCAAAAATAGCAAAGTAAAAGTGATGAATCATATACTTGTTGATTGAAATCAATTCCATTGCATCGGAAAAGTGAAAATCTTTTAGCAAACCAATAATGGTTTTTAATACAATCTTGATTGCCAATTCGTGTGGAAGATCTTCAACAGGTTTCATCTTGCGTTTCAGATCGTACGTGATTGTAAAGTAATCAAACAATCGATCTACAGGAACAAGTGCATTTTCTTCAATAATGAACAAACGGTCATACATGCATCCTTCAAAAAAGGTTTCTGTCTTTAACAATCTCATAAAGTCAACATCCTGTTCACGAGCTTTTGAATGAAATTTCAGCCAATCAAAAGTTGATCTAACACAGATCGGGACTTAATCAACCAATCAAATTCAAGGGTGTCTAAGCCACACCCATATATAATGTGTGACCGATATCCTAAATCATGCAAACAGTTCCTTCTTCAGTATTTCGACAAGAGTTGACTGCTGATGCTCAAGGTCGTTTGGAAAGAATTACATTACGTTTTGTCAACACAGCTAGAAATCGAAGAACGTCTGAATTGACCAAGTTACGATCCTTGGACGAAGTGTTACGAGCAGTTCTCATTCGAAACTTTAGCAGAGTGTTTTATCCTGGAGGTCGACCAAACAAGAGAAACATTTTGAATCGAATTCGTGGTTATTTTCAGGCTGCTTCCACTATTTCCAATCGATACTATCGAATGCATAGTATGAACGCTATGGACCTTACTTACCAAAAAATACAAGACTACCTTCAAGACACTATTCAGCAAAGTAACGAAGAAGCAAACATGACCAATTTGGAATGGACTTTTGTTATCAACCCTTCAACGTATCAACTTGGTGGTGGAGGAAAGGTTCAAACTCGTTACAAGACCAACTTGTACAAGGTGTGCTACGAAGAACACAGCGACGATGATGGACCAATCTCTTGTGCAGCTTTTGCTCTGAATTATGCTATGAACTATGTTGATGACAACTACAAGAAAAAGTCTTTGAATTATATCAAGACCGAAGCAAGGTTGCTACAACAAAAACTAGATTGGGATCAGTACGTCTCAATGTTTGAATTTCAAAAGTTTGTTGACTTGTTTCCAAAGTATCGTGTCACTATTTTACTCAACAAGGAAAATGTGTTTCGAGACCATACGTTTGAAGGCAAGGAGTATGAGTGTGATGGTACTCATAACAAGTATACACTTTATATTGTTTTTGACCAGCAGCACTACTTTCCAGTGTACTCTCCAGCTCGTTATTTTATTACTGAACGCAATTCCAATGCTTACAATTTTTGCCATTATTGTGTAGAGGTCTATCAAGGTAAAAACACTCAGCACGAATGCGGTAACTGGATGCTAGAAGAGAAAGATGTATCCAAACCTCAAATTCGTACGTGTGAATATTGTGGTCAAAAATTTACCAACCGTTGTGATTGTGCTACTGTGACTTGTCGTAATTGTAAAGCCGGTATTGAAAAGGATGCTTCTCATCGCTGTATTTTGTTAGAGCAAGAAACCAAGAAGGAGTTTTACACTGGTGGTGAGCAAGATGGTTCCAAAGTTGCTTTATGGGTATACGACATTGAATCTAGAATTCACATTACAAAGGAGACTCTTACAATGCAGCAAATCTCTGAATTTGAAACGGATGACGAAGATTACTTTACTGGAGATATTGAAGTGTACGATTTTGATGCTCGAGAACACAAGGCCAATTTGATTGTTTTGAAAAATGTCTTTACTGGTGAAATGAAGAAGTGGTATGGGGACAACTGTCTGCAACACTTTATTAGCTTTGTATTGGCTTTCAATCGTGGAAACAATATCTGCTACGCTCATAATGCCTCTGGGTATGATACTCGTTTGATCTTTGACGTTGCTACCAAAATGGAGACCACTACTCAGAAGCCAATTATGCGCGGATGTAAGTTTATCAAGTTTAGTATTGGCAAAACTCATTTCCATGATACGTTGTTGCATTTACAAGGATCGCTGCGAGGTTTGGCCAAAGAGTATTGTTCTCACGTCCAGTTGGAGAAGGGATATTTTCCACATTTGTTCAACAGTGTAGAGAACTATGGATACGTAGGACCTATACCTGATTTGGATTATTTT
>Ga0255150_1000296_pt1 | contig 17923 bp, 38 predicted proteins | sample Atl_Yuk_RepA_8h_FD_183634 | JGI IMG/M metagenome (GOLD analysis project Ga0255150, IMG submission 183634) | Freshwater microbial communities from Altamaha River, Georgia, United States - Atl_Yuk_RepA_8h | ecosystem: Environmental > Aquatic > Freshwater > River | place: USA: Georgia | collected...
GTGGAAATCAAGCAAAACTTCATCAAGAAAACGCTGAACATCTTCCTTTAAGAGGAGATTTAAGGTTAGCGTAACTAAGCGAGAAGTTTTTATCGCAGCGTTGCTTGCAATAAGCATACATATCCTCCTGAAGATACGGATCATTAGGATCGGATATAACTCTCGGTTTTCAGAAACCGAGCAAGAACTGATTAGAGCGGCTAGACCAATGGCGAACCACCCATCAGCTCATTATCTTCAATCTAAATAGCAAATTGACAACCTGAACAATGGTTTTATGCATTGTTCCAGAGATCAAAATGTCTGATGCAAGAATTGCCATGGTAGTTTTATGCACAAAATCAGAACGCATCTTATCGAGATCACTTGGGTTTTTCAATCTTTATCACCTGCGACTGCTTAATGAGAAAGAAATGCTCATAACGCTCAATGTTACCCTTGCACACGACGCGAACTTCATAAAGATAGTCTGGGGCCTTCCCATAGACTTCTTCTACGAAGCCTTTGTTGGGGCACTCTTCGCCAAACATCTCTAGACCTGCTGGCCACGTAAAGTATATAACACTTAACAATCTAAGTGGTTTAGGTTTTTTGATTGGGATGTTTTTCGGTCTCTTGCGCGAGTAAGAGCCAGATTCTTTGGTATGAGGTTTCAACCTTGGGTTAACGCGCTTAAACGATTTAGCTTCCGCTACATCTAAATTAAAGGCCATTAAGAATGCTAAAAGGAAAACCTTGAACATACCATCACCTTGTCTTCAAAGACTTATTCATCCAATCAAGTAGGCTAAGAGCACCACAAAGTCCTAAATTACTTAGGGTATATACCAACCTTCCGCGGTGTGTAGGTACGTACAATACGGTATCTCTTTTGTGCTTATTAATTTTCACTCTTCGTCATCTGTGTCTGCGGGTTTAGACAGGACCATCGTCTGGTCCACCTTTGTGATTTCATACCAATGGATCATCAGCGGAACAAATGAATTACTTCCGCCAATCGGCGTACAAAGTATCATTACTTTAAACACCTTATTGCCAACCTGATCTATGGCTGTGCCGTAATTAGTGCAATTGCTACTATAGAATTTATTGTCCGCTGTCCAACTAAAATGGACAGTATCTCCACGCTTTACATCGATCGTAGATTGCTTAACATCTGAATATGCGAGTATCACGCTCACTACGGCAGCAATACTCGATGCCCAGATCATCCACGCCAACATTCCCTTGTCAATGGATCTCATGTAAACCTCGGAAATCTTTTTTTATTGAGTTAGCATATGTTGCTCTTTTGGCTATCTTATAGCGACAAAGAGCGCTTACGAACCTGGTAATAGCTATTCTTTTATAGAGCATATCAGTCTTGATCGCGACATTCGCACTCTTCGCACCCAGAGCATCGACGCTTAGGTTGGCGTGGCGCATTTGATATCACAGTAAAAAACAGCCAAATTCCTAAAGTTACTGGTATCGCTACCGCCGCAATTGTGATGATTGTTGCTGCTTCCATCTTGCCCTCAGACCTCAAAAGTCCTCAGAGGTCATTAATCGTTTGATAGAACCGTACTTTAGTTCTACCGTATCAATATTGCTATTCCAGTCAATGCCTTGACAGACTATACCGTCTCCAACGCCGTAAACGACACGGTACATCTGGCCGTCCATAACGAAATGGTCACCTGATTTAAGGTCTTGACTTGATTCTAAGTAAATATCCATTTTAACCTCTTAATAAAAGTCACTGTGCTTCAAAAAGGAACTTCTACGAAGTCGTGGTCTTCCATTGCAAGCGAAAGTTCTTCAAAGGCTCGCGGTGTTTCTGGCACATGGAACAGCAACGTATGAAGTGCATACAACTGCTGACGAACGTATGTGGACTGATTTGCGTCAGAGAAGTTTTCGTCAACATAGGTAATAAGTGACCTAACTGCTTGAAGTGCTTCTGTTTTAGAAGCGAACTTAACGTCGAACGACATATAAACTCCTTTATCAAGAGGCGTGTTTTAGGTAGAGTGCTACGATTGCGCTGCGTTGCGCGTCGGTCAGGTTTCGACCCAGTTTCCTATGCTCGGCAATGCCTTGCACCAACAGCTTCTCGCGTACTGAGAGGTTCTTCCATTTTGGCGCCAACGCTTTAATATACTTGACAAACTCACTGTCCTCGCGCATGCGCTTGAGCACGATCTTTTCGTGGTGAACTTCGCGCTCTTCTTGATCTTTCTTTATCCACGCTAAAACTTGATATGGCAGCTCGCTCATGGATAACCTCTCGTTTTTATTTGTTCATGTAAACAAATAGGTTCGGACAACACTCCGAATCAAGGCTTAAGCTCTCCACCCCACTCTTTTGGCATGATGTGTTTCAAGTAGTATCTGCGCCAGCCTTTTCGGCATAGTTCTAGGTGAACTAGAGCGAGGAGAAGACCTCCGATATGGAGGGAGTGCGGACTAAGATCCTTCTTGCGAGCCTCCATTTCTCGTCCCATAGGGTTATCCTTAATTTACTCAACTTTGTTATAGATGAACCACAGTTTGTTGATGTGTTCTCTGCGTATGACCTTGATATTCAGCAGCAAATAGATCAACTCAATAAACGACTCGCGTTTCCTAAGCTGATCTAAAGACTCTTCTGAGTAGGTCATACTCACCCTGAGTAGTGATGCTACTTATTTAGAGTAACCGTCATCTTCCACCACGCCAAAGACGCCGCCCGTCAAGCGGACAGCTTCTCTCACGCTAATTAATTCTAAATATTTAAGAGTATAGGCGAACTCCATGAACGCAGCGTATCTGGGGTGCCCCGTAACCGGATGTCGCATCCTCTCCATGAGGTCACTCACCTTTCAGGTCCTCGTAGTAAGCCTTAGCTGCCTCACGTTCCCTATCTCTCAGGCGATGGCAATCAACCAACCAATCAACGTCGGTTCCACTCGATCTGCCAGACTTAACTAGAAGTTCCAAATAGATCTCGGCCGCCATCTTCTTCTCCAAGAGGTCCGGGTCATCAAAATGCATAAGGCACCTCCGTAATGGTATTTGTTTTAACTACTTACCGCCGCAGGAAACGCGGTAGGTGAGGTGGGCGATCTTGACCATGTAGTTGACGCAAGGTGATTTGGGATAAGCTTCCGCGCATTCCTTCTCGTTCTTCCTGAGAAATGTAACGTCGTAGTTCTGGTAGAACGTGCCCTTGAAGTACATCACCGGAACCCTATGGCAACCCGGAGTAGAAGCGGCAAAATAAAGCGTAAGTATCAGCGGCATAAAACCACACCACCATGACTAAATGGTTAAACCTAACTAGCGAGAAACGATCGCGTCAAAGAAAGCGTCCGCATCAACCACCTTGATCTTCCATAAAAGACCAGTCATCTTAACTAAGAGCTCTCTTTCCCTACTGGATAAAGCGGTATCCATCTCGGACTTCACCTACCTTTCACCGAAGGTCTTTCCACGACACAAGCAGCCAACCTCTCAAACATACTGGGATCACAAGACAAACTACCGGAAGGTGAAGTCGAACAGGTGCAAGTTATGTAGCGAGACATACACGACAGCTTTCTCTCTTCAAGAGCTTTACCTGAGGAGAGTGCACCAAGCTCAGTCTGGCAAAGAAGGGTAATTGCTTTAATAAGCTCAAGCATCTGGAGTTGATAGTTCATAGACATCCTCGTCGTTTGACCTGGAAAGTATTCCCATGGCTTTTATTTGGATCGGGATAAGACTAAACCCAACAATATCCTATATGTCAAGAAGAAAGCGGTAGCGATAGGCCAGCGTAGCCTCAAGGGCAGCTCGCCAAGTCTCCTTATCAGAGATACAGCACAAACACCTCACGCTCCCAAACTGGGGAGATACGTGGGCAAAAGAACTTTCAAGTTCCAATATAGAGACAGGGCATCTTTCGTTCAGGCATCTGGGCATATCACTTTTCTCCCTCAGAGGGTTTAGGCACACTATCTACTAGGAGGAAGATATGGTATCGAGTGGAAAAGTAGCCAAGCTATTCACCCTATCTTAGGGGAAGAAAGTTCATCTAGGTTCAAACGGTGCCGATGGCTGTGTAGTGGAAAGGGGCATTCCATTGCTTCTCTCTTGGTGTTTCAGTAAGCGATAGGTTTAAACCTATTCCATCAGTAGGGGGAGGTAGTTTCGAGTGGAAAGGGGAGGGGGTGTAGCGACGCCCACCGACACACGACTTCCACTAAGTGAAACACTCAGTACCTCACTGAGTCCAAACCTAGGCGAGACAGCGTAAAGAAGATCATCTTCACGTGGGCCAGATAGCTTATCTCCCGCGACATTTTCTTAAGCATATCGGTTCGGTCTATCTCTTCTCTAGGTACGGGGAGGTTCTCCATCTAGCTCACTTCCTGGGAGTAGGGCTTTTCCTTGGAAACCTTCAGCTTCTCGAGGAGATACAAGAAGAACCTCAGCTTAAACACTTCTTCATCGTAGGTAGCCATCACTTCCTCCCGAACCCTACGATCTTAGCCCAGTAGGTCCTACTCTTCTCTAGCCTAAGGGAATATAGGGTGATGAGGAACCTCTTAGCTTCCTCTACTGGGGCGGCTAGGTGGACGTTGTGGATCTTGCTGTATTCGTGGTCGTATAGGTTCATCTAGAACCCCTTGCGGTCTTCATAGTCTAGGTGGGACCAAGCGGACCTTCGCTCCACCTTCAGTTTGTGGAGCATGAAGAGGAACAGCTTGGCTTCTAGTATTGGCCTTAGGAGGTAGACTTTCTGCTCTCTGGTGTGGCCGACTAGTTCTTTATCGTAAAGGTGCGGTTTCACGGAGTCCTTATCTTTAGAAGAAAGGGGAGGGAGAGTTGTGGTCTCCCTCCCTAGGAGGGTTAGACAGCAAGGTCCTTCAAGAAATCAGGGAGGTTGTCGGTGGACACTTCGGGTAGAGTGGGCGCTTTTTCGGTTCTTAGCTCTGCGATGCGAGCCTGGATAGCTTCTTCGACGCGCGCGATGCCTTCGGTGTTGCCAATGGTCTCGAGGTGCTTCTTGAGCAGGCGCATCTCTTTCAGCTGCGCATCGGAAGAGCCAGCGCGGGAACCAGGGTTCTTAGCTTGGTACTTGGAGCCGCCGTTGAGCTGCGGGTCCTTGTTGAACCAGTTGGTGATGAGACCGGTGACGTAGTTGCGGAGGAGCTTCTCGTCGCTCAGCTTAGCTTGGTTCGCGTCGGTACCTTTGAACTCGACTCCGCCAGACTTGAAGAGGTTGACGACTCGGTCAGCGATCTCCTTGCGGATCTCGGTGTTCACCACGTCGCGGACGTCGGTCACGCTGGGCATGAACTCGATGCCTTTGTGGGCGAGGACTTCGGTGGTGGACAAGTAGACTGCTTCACGTTGCTTCATAGCCATGGATAACACTCCTTCGGTTAGTTGGGAACTAAAACATCGTTCCCGTATGAGATGGTGTAGGTTCGGATATCAGGCACTGTCGTCGGTAGCGAGTTGCGCTCGCATCAATCATGCTTACTTATAGGTTCGGATAACACTATGGGGCTCAGGGGCGTAGCAGTGTCGGTGCACTTCGGATAAAAGGCCCCGAGGGTAGTGCCTCGGGGCCGCAACAGGAGGTCGCCCTAGCGAGCACGCTTGGGTTCGAATAGGTCTGGTGGTTCGTGGCCGCGGACCGCGCGGTACTGGTCAAGCGCCGTGGTCAAGCACAACTTGTAGTTTTCCATGCACGCTTCTTCGCCCGTCTTTCTTACAGCTGAGTTAAGGCCGCAGATCAGGACGTCTGTCTTGCAGGTTTGCGCTTGCAGGTGGTACACGGAAGCATCAAGCTTCTTGCTGGCTTGAATCAAATCAAATCTTACTTGATTCAGCTCAAATCTTACTTGATTCAGCTCAGGCGTCGTGGCGCATCCAGTGAGCGCGATCAGCAGAGGTAAGTATCGCATTGTTAACTCCTTTTAGTCGATGTAGTCGTCGTCGGTTTCTTCGTCGAGGAAAGAGGTGGAGATGATGTCAACCCGCATCTTCTCGTCGTCCCACACTTCATCGGTCACGTTGAAACCTTCAGATTCAAGAGAGTGGATCACGGACTCAACATGGTGAGAGGCAACGTTCTTAACGATGAGCTCATCGTTTAGGTAAACAGAGTACATAAGTGACGTATCTTTGTTGTGCATCAAAGAGTATGACATATGACCTCCTATTGTTTATACATCTTAGGATCGGAAAACACGGTAGAGAATGTAGCCCGTGGCAAATGTGCTGAGAAACACCGCTATGATCGCGAACACGCGAATAATCTCCATGGCAAACATGTCAACCTTCTTTCTTGATCTTTGGCTCAGTAAGCAATACATCCCAAACATTTTTGCGAGGTTTTTTGTAGTTCTTGATGCGCCAAGCTTTAAGCTTAAAAGGATCATTGTTGATGACCACACAACCTCCTAAATAGCTTTTTCGTACTTTTTCTTATCTTTAATCTCGTTTCGGACAAGATCTTCGAGACACAACCTAAGCGTGTCAAGTCTTTTAAGCACGTCTAGGCATCTGGTGCCCCGGGTATAGATCAGTTGGTTTTTAAGCTTTGCTATACCATCAAGCAGCAGCTTCTTTTCTTCTTTTGGGTCCACGCTAAAATTCCTCCCAAGAGGTTTTGGTCAGGTACGCCAACCGCGAGAACAGTTGACGAAGATCTTCCCTGCTTGGATCTTGCTTTATGGCTGACTCAACAAGTTCAGCAAGCAGCATGAGCTCTTCATCGGTGAAAACAACTTTCATACCACATCCTCCTCGACCCACTGGATCGTATCGCGCATGATGCGTGCAGCTTGGTCGCGTATTCCGCTTAGATACTCAAACGCATCTGCATCTTCAACGTACTCAATGCCGTTGAGTAGCTCGAGTATCTCTTCGAGAGACTTGATATTGATGTGGTTTGACATATTAACCTCCCGTTTATACCCTCTATTAGATTCGGGAGAAGTGTGGGACTCGTCCATGAGTCCCCTGAGCGCCCTCCGAAGGTCGTTATTTAGTTAAGCGGAAGAGTGTAGCACCGTAGTACAGTCCACCACCAGAACCATCGTTATCAGCGATGGCTTGATAACCAAGAATCCTCATCTGCTTGTCGATGTTCTGGTGAACCACGTCGTAGTACCACTCGGCTAGTTCATTGCGGCCATCTTCGGCATCGATAGCGTCATCGTTAAAATCACAGAAGATAACTATGTCGTCAGGTTTGACCTGAACATCAAAGCCATAGTCTTGGTTGAGTGGGTCGAGCGCTTCGATGCTGCCGTGCTCTGGATAGCGGTTTATCAGTTGGTTTAACTTGGTTGTGACGCCTTTTAGATCGCTCATGGTTGACCTCCGTTGTTGATTATCTTTAGTTTCGGATCTCACTTTCAGATCATCATCAACTTACACCTATTTATAGGTTCGGATCTCACTAAACATCCCTGGGCGGGACAGTGTCGGTACGCTTCGGGAGTGCACCGCATCGATCACTTCTTGTCTCGGTAGTTATTGTTTTGGCGCTGGATATCAGCAACGCGCTCCTTGTCGGTCTTGAACTTCTTGCCTGGTTGAACATTCTGCTTGCTGCGGAACACGGGTTTAGAGGGAACATAGTCGTCGAGGAACTTGACGCGGTTTCTGTAGTAGCCAAGGTCGTACACGTTGGTCGCCATCGAGTCGTGGTGTAGCATCGCCATCTTGATGATCTCTTGCTTGGTTATCATACGAACCTCCTGTTGTTTGTCTTATTGAACTGCATGATCTAGTATTGTGTCATGTGGTTTACTAGGTCAGATATGACCTGATCCGCATCGTCGCCTAGGGCCTCACGTATTGCTTGCTTTGCTTCGTGCAGCGAAGGGCCGTAATAGACATGGACTAGACCATCAGCGCGGTCGTCGGTTAAAACCAGCAGATTGCTGCTATCTGTTTCGTAGTTAAACACTTGGCTAACTCTTAGCGTGTGATCACCAAGATCTTGGCTGATGAACTCTTTCATACCAACCTCCTGATTTGTTGATAAACACCTCTATGTTCGGGAGGAAAGAGCAAGCTCATCCTTGAGCTCAGTTAAGAATCAGGCTACTTTGATTACTTTGACCTTAGTGTTGGAGTGCTGAACCTTGCGCCAGTCCCTAGTCTTGGCCCAGAGGAAGATGAGCTGTGTCCTGGTGAGTACTATGATTCTGCCATCAACCATTACACACTCAAGTTCACTCCATTCTTTGTCAAGCAGCTTAGCAAAGGATTCCTCAGTGAAAGAGATAGTTGCCTCATGCTTGGACTTGAACTGCATATCAACCTCCTGGTTTGTTGATGACTACCTCTAGGTTTGGAAGAGAAGGGACTCACTGTGAGTCCCAAAAGGAGGACATGAGTCTCTAGGTTTGGAAGGGAAGGTGAGCTCATCCATGAGCTCAGTTATCTTAGGCTGATGCTTCCAGATCAGCCAGCTTCTCATTGGCAATCTCAAGGATGTGGGCAGACAGCTTCATCAGTTCCAGTGAGCTCATGTTGTCAATTATTTGGTTCCTTGCAGTATCATTCACACCCTCAGACTCCTCATAGATTTGGGAGATCTCAGCATCACTCACCTCCTTGATCTCACTCAGCACAAACACATGGGCACCAGGTGCAGAGTCATGGCTGTCAAGGAACTCTTTGATTTGGTCCTTCAAGACTTTCATGGTGAACTCCTTGTTGGTTGATAATTATTAGTTTTGGATTTTTATTAATTTTAATTAATTAATTTTTATTATTAATTAATTATATAAATTTATAGTTTCGGAAGTTCCCTGGGCGTAGCAGTGTCGGTGCACTTCGGAAGTGCACCGAGGAGCTCATCCGTGAGCTCGGCGGGAGGATTAGGCTAGGTCGCGGAGATATTCGGGGAGGTTGTCGGCGTTGATCTCGACGGTCGAGGTCTTGGTGGCGCCGATCTCAGCGAGGCGCTGGGCGATGGCTTCGTCGACCCGAGCTACACCGTCGACGTTGCCGAGCGATTCGAGGTGCTTGCGGAGCGTGCGCATCTCTTTGATCTGCGGGTCACCGCTTCCAGCTCGTGAGCCGGGGTTCTTGGTCTCGTACTTGACGCCGCCGTTAAGCTCCTTAGATTTGTTGAACCAGTTCGTCACCATGCCGACCACGTACTTGCTCGTCAGGACTTCGGCGGACTCACCGTACTTAGCCTTGGCAGAGTCGCTCAGCTCGACCGCACCTTCGAGCATCAGCTCAGCAATCTTGGCGGCGATCGCTTGCTTGTCGGCTTTGGTCGCGTACTCTTTAATGTCGGAGCCTGGGACGAAGCGCTCGCCGAAGTGGGCTTTGGTGATTTGGACGACTGCGGAATGTTGGTTTAGCTTGCTCATTTGGAACCCCCTGATTTGTTGTTGTTGGACACTTGTTTCGGATCAGACTCTCACACTTATCTCAATCATCACATCTACCTTTTAGCTTCGGACCGTCCAGCATAACCGAGGAGAACGTTGCAGATAGCCATCGTACACAGGACCAGGATAATCTCGGTGATCATTGCTTGCTCCCTTGTGGTTTCGGTGGTTGGGCAACCGTATCTCGCAGGTAGGGTCTAGTAGGATCGGTGCCCAGAGGATACCCGCTAGCTTCATCTTATAGGGAACCCCTAGTTTCGGAGGGCTCCCACGCTGCCCAAACTATCTGTAATAGTGGAAACCCCGGGCACACAACATCGGTTCGCGGTTTATAAAACCGCAAATCCTCACGCCCAACACACATGCTATAAAAGGACCCTACGGCCATACCCACCCGCTGGCCTTCCCCGTATAGACAAGGGATCCCTTGCCAAGGGCTTATAGCACGACGTCTACATCCGCGTATTTGTTCATCCACCTAATAAGCGGACTAAACTTCGTGCCAGCGATCCGGGCCCTCACCGCGGATATAACGAACCGTGCCACTATCGATTCAGGCTTACTCATGCATCTCTCCTATCAAAGGACATCGGCGACCCCATGCGTTAAAAGCGCTCTTTCACGGCGACCAAGTGCGCGGACCCGCACCAACGTCGATGTAAACCTATGCAAACACCAGTAATCATCTGTTCTCACGCTTTCTCCAGCCATGATCAATAAAGGACGCGCTTTTGACGCCGATTCTTACGCGCTCTAATCGCATAGATCATGCTAGAGCTCCAGTTGCTGATTGTGCCCCAGGGACCAATGCGTAGTATCATCAGCGTCATGCTGAAGCCGATGGCGGTCGATGTTCTGCTTCGTTTAGGGTTGGTAGTCATCGTCGTTCGATTCTCCGAGCACCATGCGGTCCATGAGATCCACCATATCGCGCATCGTAGCGCCGCTGTGAGGTTGAAACTTAGCGATACGAAGGGTTCGTGTCACCATTATGAAGCGCCGAAGCGACCAAAAGGGTCCAGTGCCATCATCAAACTTATTATGGATGCGCTTCCACGCGCCAATAACATCCATCATGTTAAGTAGTCCTAACTTTAACAAGCAAATATTCTTCTATGTCTTTTTTAAGTATATCGAGTGTTTCAGGGTTTGGATCTGATTTGTAGATAAGAGCTATTTCTCGAAGAAGACCAGGAACGCCAAGTGCTCGCCGTTCATCGCCGGCTTCATAACCGAGTATTTTGGCCGGCAACTTTACGACGGGTACGTCGTTTATCTTGGCCGTCATGGTTCGGTTGGCATCGGCGATGCGCGCGAGCTGAACATCGTTCAGGGGCATGATGGATTCTTGCTTGTGGCGGTTGCACGTGGTGCACAGTGGAACCCCGTTGTTTATAAACATGCCCAGCTCTCGGTCGCGCAGCACCAGGTTTCCGCCGTGTGACTTTGGTATCCAGAAGTGGTCCAGCTCGACGCCGTCGCGATCTTCCCCGCAGAGAGCACACCGGCAGTCGTAGATCCGCATCAGGGTCGGCCACCATTTAGTTTTGTAGAGTCTTTCGTCAGAGTTGCTGCGGGAATAGTCGCGCCGCTCGATCTCGTAGCGGTTGGGATCAGTGGAGGGGAGTGACTGGGATAGGGTGACCAAGTTTAGCTGGCGTTTAGTTTGTAAACTAAGTCGTGACACTTTAAATACTTAAAATTATTAGGTTAATAATAAAAACTAAAAACCGAAAAACCCCGCGGTCAAACGGGGGTGAGGAATAGCCTTCTCTCAGCCTCGCGTCGGCGAACGAGGCCCGGCAGTTCTTTTCCCTGGGCCTTGGTCCACTTGAGAAATTCGTCTGCGGCTTTGGTAAAGTTAGATTGATTTACTAATCGAAGTAGGGTGGAGTTTTTAAGATTACCAGCTCCAGCATTGTAGGCAAAACTAACTAATGCAGCAAATTGGTTGTCGTTGACCTCTACCTTAAGAAGCTTCGAAACCGCGTCGCAGAAGAGCGCTAAATCTTCAGATTTTCTTTGGTCGGCTTGCGCCTGGGTCCAGGTTGTGCTGGGGCCGATCTGCGTGGGCTTTCCTTGCGGATCCAAGTTGAACGTGTCTAAGCCAGTAGATCCCCAGCCAACGGTCCACGGCTCACCAGACAACTTTTCCCAGCCAAGACGTCTAGCGTTGGCCGATTTTCTTAGCTCATAGGCCAGGGGCGAAGCAGGATCAGGGTACGCCTTTAGTTGGCACCCCTCGAAAGACTTTATTAATGTTAGCCCGTTGTTGTTGATCAGTCTTTGCATGAGATACGTACCTCATTGTTTCATAGGCTGCCTCTCGAGTAGCAACACGCATGCGATGAAGACTAAAGATAAAGTATATCGTGTTTGATGTGCTTATGTCATACAAGCTAGTCATCCACTTCTTTCTTTGCATCTTTTATGGCACTTTCTATCGCGATCTCGATGAGTACAGATTGTGCAGCTTTTTTATACTTGTTTTTTACGTCTTGAAAATCGGGAGCAGCTATGGCTTCAAAGCAACTTAGCCATCCGTTTCCATCGGGTCGCTTTTTTAGTCTTGCAAGGGGGCATATAGAGCATGGATCGCTTGGTGTAACTAAAAGTTCACACTCACCGGTGTCGGCAATCTTCTGAAGTATCTCAACTGAATCCTTATCTTTGATCACCACTTTCTTCCAGTATAATTTATTAGAGACCTTAGGAGTATTGTATGACGGAGAAGATGTCAAAACCAAACCACGTGTTCACACCCGGACCGACGTCTACTCCATCGTTCTTTCCGCCCGCTCTTCCCGATCCCTCAATATATAAACAGAACTTTGATCAACTGCTAGTTGCACGCGGCATACGCTTCAGACATTACAAGAGCCTACCTTGCCCCAACGTCAAAGTCCTGGATAACAACTCTCACGACCCAGCGTGCGAACAATGCGACGGCTCAGGAATTATCTATTATGAACCCAAAGAAATCACTGGGATTATGACGTCGAACTCAGTAGAGAAGCAATTCGAATACCAGGGGGCTTGGGAAATTGGGAGCGCTATGGTCACGATGCCCTCTGAGTACGACGATGGCGAACAAGCCGATTTCACGCTCTACGACAAATTAGAAGTTCTAGACTATACTGTTAGACTTTGGGAACTTAAGGAATATGAACCTAGACCCGACAACCTCCAACAGCTTAGATATCCTATCGAAAAGGTTGGGTATTTGATTACTGCTACAGATAGTGAAGTGGTTGAGTTTGTTCAGGGAGTCGACTTTACGATAGATGACGGGCAAATCAAATGGGTCGCTGGGAAAACCCCCAACTACGACCACATTAGTGACATGGGGCAAACCTACTCGGTGTCTTACTGGGCACACCCAGTATATATCGTCCTACAGCCAATGCGCGAACTACGAGTTACGCAACAAATGATGCCAGATGGTACAAAGATGTCAGTGCGGCTTCCGCAGCAACTAGTTATAAAGAGAGACTTTTTGGTCAATAAGCCAGAGAAACTTGTAGCAGGTATCGGTAGTTAAGTTTTAGTCTATTATATAATGACCCTAAGAGGTTATGGTTTATGCCAGCTTTCGTGAGCAAGAAACAATATAGAATGATGATGGCCATTATCCACGGCAAGAAGGGAACGACTAGCCGTGGTGATTCTGGTCCACCAAAATCTATTGCGGAAAAATACTCCGGCGGCGATGGCAAGGACTTGCCTGAGTCAAAGGGCAAAGAGCATCGTGGCGGCAAGTGGGATGAAAAAGGTCACAAGCGCCACGCTGAAAAAAAGAATAAGAAACTACACAAGAGTCGCAAGGACGGCGGTGCTGCGGTTATCGTAGTGAACGACAACGGCCAACTCCTTATGGGTCGCCAGGTCAAAGACGGTTATAAATGGTCTTTTCCTGGTGGACACTTAAATGAAGGCGAGTCCCACAAGCAAGCTGCAGTTAGAGAGCTAGAAGAAGAAACTGGCGTTAAACTTAAAGAAGCAGACGTCGAACTTTTCCAAGAAGAAGATGATGAGTTTGTCTATATTGCAAGATTAAACCATACTCCGAGCTTCCATTCCACGAAGGAATTGACGGACGTTGGGTTTTACAGTATCGATGATATCGATTTAAACAGACTTCGCGATTGCTGCGTTGGATCGATGATGCACTACTTAAAGAGTAGACTGAAGAAAAGCAGCAAATCCATCAACGATCTGCTTAAGATTGAGCAACTAGAAACGCTGTCAAAGAACATCATACGGACTGGTCAAGTTGCTGATGCGGTGTACGAGTTCCGCCATGGCGATGCTCTTCGCCTAGTTGGAAACGGCGTCTTTAGGATCTTGAAGCGCGGCGTTGAAGGCATGGGCGACGACGATATCCGCGACATCCATTTCGGCAACTATATCCTGCATGTTAGAAAACACGCCAACGATATTTATTCTGGTCGCATCGACGATGGAATAAAGACCATACATCAGTTCGTCAACCGCTCACTTCCTACACTCACCGGCGATCTGATGAGCGTTTTTGAGTGGTACGACGACGAGAACGATAAAGACTCTAAGTTTGAGGTCCACGACGATACCAGTCTCGACGATCAAACCATTGAAGACGGTATCAGGAAGTTGGTGAACAACTACCGCTCGTACAATATCGCTGACATATACGATGAGATGGAATCGATCCGCGAAGAGATTCGCCACGGTAATGCAGTAGATCTCCAGCAAATTGAGCAGCGAGTGGTTAGCCTATTTGATAAGCTTGAAGAGCGCATGGAGATCTTCCGCGACAAGCATAATTCTCTTGCCTCTCGGGTGGGCGACGAGATCGACGAGATCGAGAGCAAACTCCTAAAACTTCAAAGCACAATCGACAAACTTTCTAAGAAACCTGCCAAAATAGAAGCTTTCTCTACCGATCCAGCCGATCCTCGTCAAGTCTTTTCTCAATATTACGAATATCTATCTAAGCCAAAAGTAATTATCAGCCCAACCGGCCACATAACAATTGACTTTGCTTCCGACTGGATGTCCGACGATCGCGAAAACTTCCTAAAAGATATGCGAGCTAAGGTAATCGACAAGAGCAAGAAATGATATCGCAAAAGTTAATGTCTCTTAGATATCGACTTCAGACTATGGGTCTAGATGCAAATCAGATAGATTCACTAGTAAACGAGGCGGCAGAAGAGATAAGATCTGCGACGCTTAGCATAGTTGAAAAAGCCGTATATGAGGCAGAGGACTACGGTTCATCCATCGGTGCAGAGGAGTTCTTGTCTCAGATAAAATTAGACCCCAGTTCGGGGTATGTAGAGATATCAACTGACTCTGGCAAAACAGATTTTAGTACACCACCTTTCCCAATGCTGCCGTGGCTTTTAAGTAAATCCAAGACTGCAAAGGACGGCAGTAGATATAGGATTATTCCGGTTGGTGGCGCATCTTCGACTGCAAAACCAACGCCTCCAGCAAAGGATATAGCATCTGGTCTTCAAGCTATGTCCACTGAAAATTCCTCAGTCTCTAGCATGGCAGAGAGTATGGCTGAGGCTTTTGGCCTTGGAGCTTCGTCAAGTATAACAGATCGACAGCGGCCAGTTTCATCCGAAAAGCCAGAGTTTAGGATTGCATCTAGCAAACAAGATTCTACTAGGCAATGGGTTGCTCCAGCAAGAAGCCTCGACATGACGGGCACCTTAATGACACTAAATGCTACTATAAGATCTGAGATAGATACCGAATGCGAGAAAATATTAAACAAATACGAGGCGGAGGCTAAAAAATGGCGTGGGTAATGCCAGAGGTTGCGGTTCAACGCCTTGTTCAATATGGCATTTATCAGCTCAGAAACGACAAGGCTGCATTTGATGAGATCTTTGCGTATCAAAGGTCGCATCCTCTTATTGCTGAGGCATATGGCGCTGAATATGTTGATAAAATATGGACATGGTTTACCACAGAAAGAATAAGAGTAGTTCAAGCTTGGATTCTTAGTCCGCAAACTGTTCCTTGCTTTAGCGTCCACCTGTCGAACGAAAACGAAGACGAATCCAAAGCAGCCATTGGTGACTTCTATGGCGATGGCGAGGATAGCGAGATCGGTATCGCGTCCATGAGCGTCTTGGTCGACATAGGAATACACGGCAGCAAAGCTGCCGACCAGGTCTTATGGATGTATTACATCCTTTCCTATATCATGTTTAAGTACAAAGCAATAGCAAGAAGTCTCGGCATTGAGATTCAAACTTATAGCGCATCAGATTGGCAAAAAGACGCATCTAAAATGCCAGAGAACATTTGGACAAGATGGTTAAGAATGAGATGCACTGTGTTTAATACTTGGAATGCCGATGCCTTTATTGAGGCTACAGATATAGAAACAAGCATCGAATTAGACAGATATGTTAACATAGACCCCAATAATAAATAGGAAAAGCCATGTCTAAGAGCAGTCAAAAAATCGATATGAAATCTATAAAAGAATACGAAAAGGCTCAAAGATCTTTAGTTAAAACGGAAATCACGCCCTCTGAAAACATTACGTTTGATCAGTGGTGGGCTGATAAATCTAATACCCTCAAACAGCCCCCGTATATGAAAGAAATTGTTAGAGCAGATTTTAAGGGCCGCGGTCTTGCCGATTCCCATTCCCCAGAAAAATGGGATTGGGCCGCTAAGCAATTTGGGTTAAGTATTTAATATAATTATTAAAACCCTAATTAATATAATTAAGGATTATTTTATATCAGATTTTTTGCTAGAAGACGCGGCTATTTTAGTGTAGAAGGCTCATTTCAAGCCTTATGCTAAGGTAAAATGGGATATGTTTTGCAGTGAGTATCCTCTTGTAAAGAAGAGCTTATTACAAAAACAAGACTTGAAAAAGCTTGGAATTATATAAAAGGAGCGACAATGGCAATCAACGTATCATTCAACGGTGCCACACTGTACAAGCCGGGTGCTTATTCGAAAACCACGATCGATTTATCGGGCAACGTCCCTCTGGGTCCAGCTGGTCTCATAGCCATCTTTGGCGAAGCTGACGCAGGCGAACCGGGTGCATCCGAAACCAACATTGCCGACAACTTCTTTACAGCTGATCGTTTGATCGAAGCTCGTGGTAAATATCGATCAGGCCCAATTGTCGACGCTCTTAACTTCTTGTTTTCTCCTGCATCTGATGGCGCAATCCCAAGCGGCGCCCAAACTGTGTGGGTTTATAAGACCAACGCCTCAGTGCGTGCAAGTCTTGCTCTTGCTGGTTCTTATGGAACTGTTCGAGCAAAAGAGTGGGGCGTCGGTGGAAATCAGATCTCCGTTAAGGTCCTTGCAACTGCAGAAACCGCTCCAGCAGTTACGGGAACCACGCCGCCGGGATATAGTGTGGCGTTAAATGGTGCCTCCTTTTCCGTTAGAATGAACGGTGGGACAGCTGCCGTAGTTACATTGAGCTCTACTTCCACCGATCACGATGATTTGGCAGAACTTGTTACTGAATTAAATGGTCTGCTTCCATCTGGTTTAACCGCTTCTGCATCTGGAACATCTGTTAAGCTTGAGATGGATGCCGCCCCTTCTCAATACCAAGAAGGATGGGGACGTTCTTTTGAACTCGTCGACTCAACTCCTGGCGATCTCGCCAAGCTTGGTCTTATTGCCGGCGTGTCTGTTTCAGCAGCTGAACCTAGTTGCACGATTTCGTTGAATCAAAAACGAGATCTTCTCGTTGAAGAAGACACCGTCGGCGGACATGTTGTCCTTGAGATTGGTCGCGATAACACCGGCGGCGCAACATCTGCCTCTGTTTCTGTTAGCGATAGTAAAGTTACTCTTACTGCCTCTACTGGCACTATTGAATTCGATAAAGCTGCATTTGTTACGATTAAGCAGCTTGCAGAGTCCATCTCCCTCCAACCAGGCTGGAGTGCTGCTGTTAGTAGTCCAGTTTACAACCAACTTGGTCTTGATGCACTTGATCTCGTGTCGAGCGTTGGTGCCTTTGGTGCAACAGGTGTGAAAGCTGCGCGCCTTAAAAAAGACGCTATGGAGGTTCAAGATCTTTTTGAGCAGTCCAATATCGCCGGCCTTGTCGCCCCGGCAACAAAGGGTCTTCCTGCCGCTCTAAGCGAAACGCTTTTGGCGGGTGGCGCAAAGGGTGGCACTCTGACATCTGATATCGTAAGTGCTCTCTCTAAATTTGAGAAGTTCCACGTTAACTCTGTGGTTCCACTATTTTCTAGAAACGCAACCGCCGACATCGCTGACAACCTCACCGATCCTTCCTCCACCTACACGATTGACGGTATCCATCAAGCAGTTAAGACACATCTCAGCTTGATGAAAACCACCAAGAAGAAAAGTGAACGCCAAGGATATCTGTCTGCTAAAGCTTCGTACAGCAGCTGTAAAGATAAAGCAGGCAATATGGCCGATGCTCGCGTTCAGATGGTTATCCAAGATATCCGTCAAATCAACGCACAAGGCGCCATCAAATGGTTTCAGCCATGGGCATTGGCATGCTTACTTGCTGGCTCGCGCGG
>Ga0255150_1000309_pt1 | contig 17321 bp, 25 predicted proteins | sample Atl_Yuk_RepA_8h_FD_183634 | JGI IMG/M metagenome (GOLD analysis project Ga0255150, IMG submission 183634) | Freshwater microbial communities from Altamaha River, Georgia, United States - Atl_Yuk_RepA_8h | ecosystem: Environmental > Aquatic > Freshwater > River | place: USA: Georgia | collected...
TATCCTTGGTGACCCTTCATGGAGTCAATGTCATGTTGCAATGTGAAACTGACTGTGTTGCCAGACTGAAGACAGCGAAAAGTAGCCATAAAACCTCCAAGTCAGAAAAGGGGGATCATCTCCCCCTTCCCCTTAAACCATGCGAACCACAACGATACGCAAGGTTGAAGATGCCAAGTCCACAGTAGAACCTGACTCGTTTTGAATGCGGAACTTGACAGTATCAGCGGCACTGACATAGCCAGTGACAGTAATACCCACCAAATCCACACCCAAAGATGCGCCAATCACCATGTCACCAAGGGCAACGCCTGGGACTGTCACATCATCTGTTTCACCAACGCCGTCTGCCAAAGAACCAGGGTTCAATGTGCATTTGACAGCCCAAGTGTCAGAAAACAAGCCACGAAACTGATCGTTACCACGGCGTGTTACAACTGCTGAAGCGGTTGCCATGTTTATTTCTCCTAATCAAGTTAAAAAAGACCCCCCACCACATGGGCAGGGGGGCAACTGCAATTAGGCTGGCACAGCCAAAGCAAAGAAGCTAGAAGACTTAGCTGCACCCACAGAAGCAGCACTACGCAGGGCGGCTACGCCATACAGAGTGTCGCTTGTGAACAGGGTTGCCAAGTACTCTTGCTTGTATTGCACTTGTGAGCGAACTGCCACTTGCTCGACCAAGACCATTGAATCACGATGACCCATGATACAAACCCGAGCAGCACCAGAACCTGAAGTGGTATCTGCGTTGCTAGACACAAACACAGGAATACCATACAGGTTACCGATTTCACCAGTGCGAATAGCGTCACCAGTACCGACAAATGCTTGTTCGGTGTAGCGAGCCAGACCCATCAAGGTGTTGCGGCTAGAGGGAGGAATCAGGAAGAAACGCTGATCCATAGGGGTGTCGTTGTCATCCAAACGCTGAATGGTACGGCGAATGGCGGCATCGGTCAGAGCAGACTCGTTGTTGCTTGCGGCAACATAAGCAGTCGTGCCATCACCACCAATGTAGGCAGTGTTGTATGCGGCAGTACCGCCACCACCATTTGCTGAACGAGCCAACTGGATCAAGTCGGTATCAACTTGACGAGCCAGGGCGTAACCAGCATCATTGGTGTAGAACTGACGCAAAGAGTTCAAAGCCTGTGCTTCCACAATGTCTTCAATCAAGCGGCTATATTCATAGTGCTTGTTGATCGACACTTGGACTTCAGACTCAGTAGCGGCAATCAAAGTGACTGCGGTTTCTGCGGCCTTGGCTGTTGCTGAACCACGGGTGGGCGCAGGAATGTGAACAGTGTCACCTTTCTTGCCACGGAAGTTCATCTTCATTACCAAGTTTGCCATCACAAGATTCTTCTTGTAGGCGGCAACGATTTCATCACTCCAAATCTCAGGAATGAATGTTGCGGCGGTAGTCGTAGTTACCGCAGGGGTAGGATATGCCATGTTGTTTCTCCTTAGAAACGAAAGTTAAGTTACTTGACCCTTCCGTCTGCGTATGCCGCCATGATTTCATCACTTAAAGCATCGTATCGGGCTGGATCGGTCATCTTCAGCCGAATAAGGTCTGCCCTTCGATAAATCCGCTTTGAACTCTCACCAGTTCCACCAACATCAACTTGTGCGGCCTTCATGTTTTGCTTCCTGGCGGCTTCACCCGCTTGCTCAGTCTGCTTTGCCTTGATGCCACGCAACTCTTTGTAAGTAGAGAGCAATTCATTGGCGCTATCGTAGTCAAACTCACCATCAGCTTTTGCATACAAACCCATGCGAACTGGGGAAGATTTCACCCAATTTACAAAGTTTGCATCTTGAGCAATCTGCGTGTAGTCAGGATGCTCTTGCGCCAACTTCTGTTGAATCTGCATCTTTTTGAACTCTAGGCCAGCTTGACGGGCCGCAAGAACATCAGGATGATTATCAATAGTCTTTTGAACTGCCTTCTGTGGATTTTCAAAGAAATCTACTTCAGGTTCTTCCTCTTTAATAGGTTGTTGTTTTGAACTGAGGTTCTGCTTTATGAGTTCATCAGCAAGTTTCCTCACCTCCCCCACTTCTTGCGCTTGCTTGCCAATTAACTTTTCAGCTTCTTGGTGCATCTTAATAATATCCTCAAGACTTTTATCCCTGTATTTATCAGGGAGTCCTGGACTTGTAGGCGCAATGGTGTCAGATAGCTTGGATTCCTCGGCTTCTAACTCACTTTTCATCTCAGGTTCATTATCAATCAACATATTTTCCCTTTTCCTGCCGTTTCGGTTGTAGGAGAATCAACTCGACATTTCTGTTTAAGAGTTGGCTTTGCGTTCAGATTTCAACTTGTCAAGGTGGCTTTTCTCGAACTTCCCATGTGCTGTTGGGAAAGAACCAGACCACCCTTCCAACCTAAAAGCTGGCGCACTAAGAATGCGGTTGGCTGTTTCACCGCACTCACACCTAAAACTGACCGCCTCATAATCAGTCAGTCTTTCGGTTTTATGCCCGTTTGCACAGGCAAATTCAAACATTCTTTTCATTTAATTCCTCGTATGCTCGCTCGCTGACCAGTTTTAGGTTTTTCAGCCAAGTAAGTATAGAAAGTTCACCTTTTTTGAATTGTAGGCTTTGTTCATCAGGAATCACAGATATATTATTCAAGGCAGAAATCATGGTGTCAATATCCTCCATGAGTTCTTTCCACCCATCACTTCCCATCATTGAGAAGCGATTTTCATAATATCTTTGTAATTCAGGAGTCAATCTTTGGCTCCTCTTGAGGAATCTGAGGTTCTGCCTGCCCTTTGATCTTCATCACCAAAGGATAAGCACCAGTTTTGGTAGGCAAATCCCCAAGAACTTGGAGAATTGCATTTACCTCGTCAACAGTCAAAGTCAGATTCAGTTCCAAGGCAAACCCCTTGCAATCTTGGGAGCCTTTTGGTCAGCAATCTGAGCCTCTAAAGCGGCCTCCACTGCCTCTTTATCCACAGATTCCCACACCCAAGCCAAAACGTCATCTTGAGTCAGTGACTCATAGGAAACAGTGGGTTCGCCTTCCCATGAGCAAGTATTGATGACAGATGCTGAGTAGTCTCCATCTGTTGCAACTGCTTGCCAGTGGGCCGTTGTCACAAAATCATCTGAGGTTTGTCTGTCAAGCTGACTGATATTCCAAACAATTGTCATGCTTTTGCTCCTTCAAGTGCTGAAATTCGGTCTGTCAGGGATTGGATGATGGATTGTTGTTCTTGGATGGCTTTGACAAGAATGGGAACAAGAACAGAGGTTTTAATTGATTTGGTTGTAGTGCCTAAATCATTGCCTTCTTCATCACGGTCTGGTGATTCATCAACCATTGAAGGAAACACTTGTTCCAATTCTTGTGCTACAAAACCAATTTGTTTATGGTCAGGGTCAGACTTCAAATTGAAATTGCGGACTTGTAAACGCATCACATCAGCAAGTTTTGGCGTTGCATCTGTAATGTTTTCTTTTATTTTTATGTCTGATAAAGTGCCATAACTATTGTTTACGTTAACAACATTGCCAGAATCATAAATATATAGTTTGTCTGCATTGTTATAACAACGTAAAAAAGACCATGTAGCGTTGGTTGTATTTCTTGCTCCCCTTAATAGAGCAACAGATTGAGTATAAGCAGATGAATCAGTTGCATAACCATAAATTACTTGCCCATTACCTGATTGCGTTACACCAAAACGCTCTAAATTTGTTTGTGCAGTCTGCCCCACCAGCAAGTTACCGCTGGAGTCGAGCAACATACGAGCAGCAGAAGCTGTTGCGTCAAAGAAAACCAAACTGCCAGAATACCCGCCAACACCATCGCCAATACGCCATGTTCTTCCGCTTGAGCCTGTGTTTTGTAAAGTAATGTCGCTTTTGTTTGACGCAAAGTCACCAGCAATATGCAGTCTTGATGTGGGACTTGTAGTACCAACACCCAAATTCCCACTAGCATCAAGCGTCATTGCTTGGGTGAAGGTGATGGCGTTGCCTGCTGTGCCTGATGGGGCGGTGTACCACTCAAATTTACCATTGTAAGTGGACAAGCGAGTAGCAAAAGCATTACCTCTATATTTCCAAGCTCCATCGTAATAAGCATTTGAACCAATAGATAGTGCGCTTGATTCGCCCTGAACAAACCCACCAGTAGAAAGTTCAATTGCTTTTAATCCACTAGCCCAAGCACTCGGCGTAACACCTACACCCAAATTCGTACCATCAAATACCAACGCACTACCCGTGGTCAGCACCTTTGAGCCATTTAGGTAGGCAACACCATTGGCAGTGCCGCTGGTCAGAATAGGATTCTGTGCAAAAGTTGCAACTTGACCAGTGCTAATGCTGACTGCTTCAGTAGTTCCATTGGTTTGAAGTGCAAGCGCACCAGCACTTGCCACTGCACCAGAATTAAGTGAGACTTGAGTTGCCATGATTTACTTTCCTTTAAGGTGTTCCATTTGCAACAATGTTGGTTGCAGATGTAATGACTCCAGTTGAGTCCATTGATGCAATTGTCGTTGCCCCATACTTGAACAACAACTTGGTTCCACTTTGTACAATTGAGAAATTAGTTGTTGCCAATGAACCAGCAGAACCAGTGGTGTTTTGATTGAGTGTAGGCACATCAGCCGCAACCATCGCCCTGAATGTGGGTGATCCAGCAGAACCATTGGGAGCCGCCAAGAAGTAATTGGCAGTCTTTGAGGCAAAGGGATTTTGCGTATCCCCATAACCATTTGACAAACTAATCGCAGGAGTTGCGCCACCACTAGATGCCACTGGTGAAGTGCCACTAACAGAAGTCACTCCAGTATTGGCAATAGTGATAGAACCAGCACCATTGGTTACAGAAACACCAGTTCCTGCCGTTAGATTGGCTTTCTCCCACAAAGATGTGGTGGCGTTATAAATGATTGTCTGTCCATTGCTAGGAGACTGAGCAGAGACATTGTGCAACTCATCTAGTTCATAGCCATTTTGCACTTTGACAAACAACTTGCCATGTGTAGGATGGGCATATTCAACAATGGCAACATACACCAAATGATTGGGTGCATAAGGCTTGGTAGTTGTGTAAGTTCCAGCAGTTGTTGGACTCAAATACAGTTGTGCGCCATCTGTATAGGCAGATGTATCAATATCAGTGACCAATCCAATAATGGTGACATAACCATTTGTATTGTTTGCCAAGTCAGCAGACATAACCCCAAGGGTTTGTGCTGAAGTTGTGTCTCCACTTGCCAAGGCTTTGGTGACAGTAGGAATTTGACCTGTTGCGCCACTAATATATACAACAGTTCCTTTTGTCAGGGTTGCGCCTGTAGTATTTCTGACTTGGCAGATGACATTGGTAGTCGATGCCGCAACTGCCACACTCAAATCTGCAACGCCAGAAACAGTGGAGACAGTGACACTACCATCAACAGAAGTAATGGAACCAATGGCATTTACATCTGTGTAAGTCAGGCTAACAGCGCCAGTTTGCCCATTGACAGAACTGACTAGGTTTGTCTGGTCAATCTTTTGCCAAGCAGTGCCGTTATAGATTGCCCAATCCCCTGCCACCCAATCAGTGATTCCATTGAGATTGGTTGAACCAGAAACGCTGACAACATAGTACCAATTGGTAGTTCCAACACTTGAGGCCAGGGTAGGCGTGTTTGTAGATGCGTTCCAAGTCCCTTTGTAGACCAAACCACCTGTGATGGCATTGATCTGGTTTTGAAGGGAGGTTAGAGTATCAAGTACATACTGAGAAGTACCGCCGCCATTAGTAATGACTTTGATGCGTTCAGCAATATCCAGAGGAACAACCTCACCAGCATTAACTTCACGACCATTATCAAAAACGATGATAAGGCTACCATCAAAATCAATGCGAGCAGAGGCAATACCAACGCCGTTAGCGCCATCAACTCCATCACGCCCAGGAACACCATCTCGTCCTGCTGGCCCTGTTGCGCCTGTTGGCCCTTGTTTTCCATCGCGTCCATCTTTGCCATCTTTGCCATCCCGTCCATTTTGAATAGAGGCAACTTTGCTTTGAATTTCACCATTCAACTGAGCAAACTTTTGCTCCATGTCAGACTTGATCTTCTTCAAGCCCTGGACAACAAGTTCAGCCCCTTTACCAATGGACTCGCTCTTGGCCTTGGCAATCTTTTCAGCCGCAGATTGTTGCAAAGCAGTAATGATTTCCATCTGCTGTTCAGCAGATATTCCATCAATTCCTAGCTTACGCTCAAGATCAGAAATGTCCATTTAGGTCAATTCCTTGGAAAGACGATTGAGAAATTCATCTTCAACGCTAGACATTTTGCCCTTCTTGTCAGCCATTTGCAACTCAACAATCTTGGACTTGTTCTTAATATCTGCTTCCTTGAGCATCAATTCAGCAATCTTGACCCGCTTGTCAAACTCCCTTGAACCAGCATCATCTTGGTTTGGCAGATTTTTGGTCATCGCTGCCATGTTCTTGGCCTGGATTTCTTGTGGCATCAACTGAGTTTCAACTTGCAACTTCTGAGCCTCAGCACGATTTTGCTCGGCCTGGGTGGTTTGTACCGCAATCTGAGCCTGTGCCGCTTGCAACGCCAGTTGTTGCTGAAGCTGGGCAATTTGTTGTGCCTGTGGGTCAGGTTGGCTCATCTTGTCCAACTGCGCCATAAGTTCATAGCGGTTTGTCAAAGAAGAATTAGCCAAAATACCCTTGAGAATCAGAGGCAAAACAGGGGTATTGGGGCCAAGGGTTTGGAGCAACCCAATGAACTGCTGTTGTTCGTACTCTCGGGCAATGATGCCCAAAGTAGCGGTAGGCACAAAGGTCATGTCCACAGAGGGATAACGCTCTGGGTCAAATTGCATATACCTGAAAGCCGCCTTCTGAATGAAGGGAATCAGGAAATCTTCTTGGAAATTGACCAAAGTACGCTTGTACTTCTTGATGATGGATGCCACTGCCATTGACATACCACCCTGAGAGCCATCCCGAGAAACTTGGGAAACCATGCCCTGAGAATCCAAAGTTCCAGTGGATTGCAGGAGCATTCGTTCAAAATCTTTGGCAGTATTTAGGTTATTGCCATCAGTCTGCCCAAACTTGAAGGGATACAGAATCTCTGAAGGTGCGCCATTGGTGAGAATCGCCTTCCCAGGCTTGACTTCAAACTTAGCACCACGGGGCAGACGGGTTGCATCCATTGCAATCATGGGGCTAGTGGTTAACGCCAATGAATCCAAGTGCGAACGAATCTGAGCATCAATGGCTTTTTGCATATTGAAGGCTTTTTCCACTGTGCCACGGCCCAAAAGACGATTAGGAACAGTATCATCTTGATAAGCCAAGACGGGTCTGTCCTTCATCATGTAAGGATTTGCCTCTGCTTTTAGCAATAAACCATCGTTGGCAATGACCACAATGGCCTCAACCATGTCTGTATAGTCTTCAGCCGCTGAATTTTCAGGAAATAACTCAACAACTTCTTTGCTTTCTTTGAGGTTTTCCAAGTATTCACGAGGAACCAAGCCGTAATATGTCAGCAAAAGCACCTTTTCGTCCTGGTACTGGCTAACCTCTTGGGTAGGCTCTAAATCAGTGTCTTCGTAGGTGGGCGTTATGTCTACTTTGCGGTAGATTCCACGCTCAATGCCTTCAACAATCTTGTGAATCGAGATGTATTTCTCAATTGCCACGCCCATGCAGTCATCAATGGATGTGCCATTAGGGTCAAAAAGGAAGTTTTTTGGGTTTACAGGTGAAATCTTGACCGCAATTCGGTCTTTTTCCACAACCCCAATAGCCGCCTGACCCATTTGGCCTGGAATTGGCTGTGTAGAGGGCACATACTGTTTTTCAGTCTTGACGATGATCTCGCCAATGCCTGTGCCGTAGATTTCTGCCATCAACTCAATCTGGTCAATGGATTTTCTGATCTTGTCTCGCTTGAAATCTTCCATTAACTGGGCTTTGATGATGCCCACATCAATGGGATTGTTGTTCACATCCCGAATATCGTCTTGAATATCAAAGAACTCACCTTGCCCAAAGATAGCTTCCATGATCTCAGCATGGCGGGTTTCTACGGCTTGTTGGGTGGCAGGAGTTACGATGCGTGAACGCTCAGATTCACGGGTTTTATCTTCGGATGCCCACTGGCCTCGGAAGATTCGCTCATATTCAAGCCAATCGGGGAGGAAATTGGTGTCTCGGTAGTCGCGCCAGCGTTGGCAATGGTCAACAACAAAATCAGTCAGTTCTTTGTCTGCCTCTGTCGGCTCGTAGAACTCGTTTTGCTCTAGCTTTTCTTGCTTATTTGTTGCCATTAAACCCCCGATATGATGTCTACAGGCTCCCATTCATCATCTTCTTCGCCCTCAAAGTAAGATGTGACCGCCAGTTGGTCAATATAACTCAGGGCATCGGGTAGATCGTCATGTACGCCATTGGCAGGAAACATCAAGAGTTGATCGGTAAATACATCCCAATCTTCTTCAGAGTTCAGCACAATTCGCCCATGCTCAAACCGCCCTTGGAGGCTCCAGATAATCCTGTCAGCCTTTTTCCTGTTGCCATGCGTTAGGTCAACTATGTGCGAATATACATTATTTTTCCGCATCAAGTCACTGAGATAGGGCAAAACAGCGTTTTTCAGTGCCCCACGCTCAATTCCTACCGAAATTGGCCTGTAATCCCGCATTTTCATCAAGATTTTAGCGGCAGTCTCCCGAATGTCCCACCTCCCGTGGTCAATCTCTTTGACAAACCACTTGCCATCATCAGTGACTTTGACCACCGCAATAGCCGATTCATCTAGCCTTTTCTTCGTGTTAGCAGCTTGTTTAGCCACTTCTTCAAACCCTGCCAAGTCGATTGCAATGAAGTAACTACCATACTCAGGTTCCACGCCATATTTGATCCATTCCTCTCTAAAAACATCGCTTCCAGCATTGTCAAACGATGCCATGTATTCCTGCTTGAAGGCAAAAGAACTCAGGGTTTTTTTGGCAGCTTCAATCTCCCCTGGGTCTATCAATGGGTTGTCTTTGGTGGTGAAATGCCAGGATTTCCAATCAGGGTCATCATCGGTCTGCCCTAGTTTGAACAGGTCATAGAACCAGTTGCGCCCCTTTGGAGTGCCGATGAATATGGCTCTGCCCTTTTTGTCTGACAAAGAAGCCCTGATAACTTGTTCCCAGGCTTCAGGCTTAATGTCCGCAACCTCGTCTAGTACCGCATAGGTCAAAGATACACCACGCAAGGTATCAGGTCTATCAGCACCACGAACATAAATCTTTGCGCCATTGATGGTGGTTATATCCATGTTGTTGATGTGGCTCGACTGAATCACATCACGCCCAATCTCCATCAAAACATCCCAGATAATTTGCCGCGCCTGTCCATTGGTGGGAGCCACATATAGAACTGCACTTCCTGCTGGGCAACGCAATGCTTCGATGATGAGTGTGGTTGCCGCTAGTCTTGACTTCCCACAACGCCTACCAGCCGCCACAACCTTAAACCTTGTTTTGTCAGCAAAGACAGTCTGTTGCCAAGGCAGGAGCGCAAAGTTAAGGTCAGACATTTTTGGGTTCTATATCTTCAGCTTCTACTGTATTGTCACCAATGGTCACGCCACCAATGCCACTGATTGTGATGTTGACAGCAGAACGCTGTTTGCCTTCTTTCTCAAACAAGCTGACAGGAAGCATCCTATCCATACACAGTTTGAGCATAGCGGCTTGGGCAGGGTGTTCGTCATTCATGGCAATCTCAATTGCTTTGTGAACAACATTGGAACCTGCACTGTTTATCAGGAGGTCTTTGAGTTCTTTGATGCGCTGAACTTCAGTCTTGGGTAGAAGTGCAGTTGGCCTATCGGCATAGGTAGTCATGGTGAACTTCTTGTTCACAGACCCCTTGGGCCGCCCTTTTTTCTTCAGGTTGTTTGGCAGTGCATCAATCACATTCATACTTTACCCAGTTAAGGAAGTAGTATAGGTTGTTGGTGGCCCTAAGCGGCTCCAGGCGCTGGTACATCCTAACGGGCAAGCCCTCTCACTGTGCTTAAGTACCTTGCTTTCACCAACACGGCTGGGGACTGAGAAGCCTGCACAGTGCAAGGCGGGAATTACCCGTTTTGACTTTCCCTCGCACCCTCGGAATCGAACCAAGCAGTCCCCATGCGTCTTGGCGCTCGAAATGTAACTTACTTTGTTTTGTTTGACAAGTGGGGTAAACCCTTATACAATCTCACCATCTGTTCGCGCCAGATCAAGCCTTTTAGAAGTGGTACAGCCCTGGGGATACTCAGGGGCGCGACTGTATCACCCCTAAAGGGCTTTTTTCATGGAAATCGAACTTACGCCAGAAGAACAAGCAACGAAACGCAGGATCACAAACCTTAAGGTGGCAATCCACCATTGGAAAGGCAGTATTTCAGACGCTGCGCTTGGTTTGGCAGTGGAGAAGAAAGGTCTTACAAATCAACTGTCTATTAGAAAACAAAAGCGCAAGGAACGAAAGAAGGCTCAAAAGACTTTAAATTCGTTTGACAAGGGTTTTCTTTTCTAATACATTGTCAACAAATGGGTGTCGGTACAGCTACCCGACTCAACAGAGGGCGAACCTGCAAACCCCTGTTATGACCGCAGAGAAGCTAAGTAGAGAACTTAGAGTAAGCCTAGAAGTAGGCTCTCCCTGTGGCAGACACCCAAGCAGCTATCTGCTAACTTTTTAAGCACCTGACATACCTCGGGTAGCCACTCCGTGCCCAAATGAAACTTGTCATCCAGCTAAAGACAAGACTACCCTAAGCCCAAGCTAACTCCTTTCCTTACCAAAGTCCAAGGTAAACCTAGGTAAAAAAGGTAAATTGGCTTTTGGTGTACGGGGGGAGCACCACAAAATTCTCTCACCACCAACCACCCCCTCCCCCCCCTACAATGTTGCACCACTACAACACAGGGTAAACCCTTAAGGGTAAACGAGTAAGGGAAAACCCTAATAGGGTAAGTCCTAATGTGGAAAACCCTGAGAGTTAATTAACCGACCGGTCGGTCGGGTTATGCATAAATTGCATAATTACTTTTAGTTGTAAGGCTTAGATAAAAAAGTCATAAGCACCATCTTTGGGGTACTTGCAAAACTAATCAACCTACCTAACCAAATCTCTCGATAGTCAATCCCTAACAACATCAAGCCATTGATAGATTTATCCTATTTAGTACATTATGCTTCATAGGGAAAGTACTAATATAAATAATGGGTGGAATTAGGGTTTGTCCCTATATCAATCCCTGGCTGGGCGCGTTATATTTACATCACTAGGCAAGCAAACCTAGTGATTCAATCAATCTTTTTAATAGGTGTCACATGAATATTCTCAAATTGAACTATTTCACCGATCCGGGCCATGGCTGGGTGTCGATCAAGCGTAAAACCTTGATTGATTTAGGGATCGACAATCAAATAAGCACTTACTCTTATATGCGCGGATCAAGCGCCTATCTTGAAGAGGATTGTGATTTAGGTTTACTTTATCGCGTTTGTGATTCTAAGGGGATCAAAATCGACCTAGTGGCAAAACACACCAACAAGCGCAGCCCGATCCGATCATATGCGGTTTATCGCGCATAAAAACCCGTTCATTCTTTTTTAATAGGTGTCACACAATGAAAAATCCATACAAAACCATCATTAAAACCCTAAATTTGATTTACAAGCCGATCCTAGGTGAATCCAGCGCAAAAACGATCAAAGGGGAAACCATAGGTTATCTCACGGGTATCGTTTATCTCAAGCCGGATCATAAAATCTGCGCCATGGCCAAGCTGGCTGGCTGCATGGCCGGGTGTTTAGAATCGGCTGGCCGGGGTGCATTTAACAGTGTGCAAAAAGCGCGGATTGCAAAAACCCGGTTCTATTATGACAATCAACAAAGCTTTTTGTTGTCCCTGGCAGCCGATGTGTGGTCGCTGCAAAACAAGGCCAAAAAATTAGGGTTTATCCCTTTGGTGCGCCCCAATGGCACAAGCGATATCCCTTATGAGAATTTGATCGTGCATGACGGAAAAAATATTTTTCAATTGTTTCCCGATGTGCAATTTTACGACTACACAAAACATCCTAGTCGTAATTTGACGGGCAAAACACCCGGCAATTATGATTTGACCTACAGCTTTTCCGCGATAACACCCAAACCCGTATCAATCAAAGGGTTGATAAACCCGGACAATTCTAGAGTTGCTGTGGTATTCCAAAAACAAAGCGATATCCCGGATAATTTTAGGGGCTGGCCCGTGATTGACGGAGACAATACCGATGTGCGCCATATCGAGCCGAAAGCTGTAGTAGTCGCATTGTATGCAAAGGGTAAGGCAAAGCGCGATTTTTCCGGGTTTACTCAAATTAAGGGGGTTCATTATGCATAAGACTATCACAGCAAAATATCCGGGCCGGTGCGCTGTATCGGGTGCGCCCATATATCCAGGGGATACGATTAAATTCGACACAATAACCCGTAAAGCTTATTTGTGCGAGCATGACGATGCCGGGGTTTATCTGGCACAGCGCACAGCAACAAAACCGGGTTACATATCCGATGTGTTCGGTATCGGTGGCAAAGAATACTATCGCAACAAAGCCGGGCGCTGTATCGATGCGCCATGCTGTGGATGTTGCACTATTTGAGCGCATAAACTGAAACACATCCTATGGGGTGTGTTTTGGCCTATACGCTGTGTCTAGGATGTTTCCCGGCATTTTCCGGGCTTGATAGGTGTGATTATGGAAACCATCGATAAAATTGTGTCTTGGGTGTGTTGTGGGTGTTTTGTTGCCCTTTGGTTAATCATTGGATTAACGGGTTAAACCATGACACAAACCCAAGCCCTTACTAAAGCCCTTGTTTTGGCTATTCTCGCCCCTAATGACGATAAAGCGGCCCAGGCCGCATCATTGGCAGAGCAAATATCCCAAGGGTTAACCAAAACCCAAGTAAATCGATGCAAAACCCAAGCATTGAAAATCATAGGGGAAAACCATTGATTTATGCCACCCTTGCCCTAATCCTCCGCATCCTAACCCGCAAAAAATGAAAGGCTTTGAAATGAAAAAAAGAGAATATTACAATCTTTGTAGAGATATGGCTAGAAACAAAAGCGGCCTTGATTTTTTGTTTTCATGCCTAAAAAACCCATCTAATTGGATGCGCCCAATTCATTCACTTATTATTCGGGCAGCAATTCGAGACATTTATCCAAAAGCCAAAATTTAAAAGTAAGCAACCACCAACTAAGACCCGCCAAGTGCGGGTTTTTTCTTGCCTGTTTTAAGCCCTTGCAAGCCCTTGTACATAGGGTGCATTGGGTTGATCAAAAAAAGCCCCTCAAAAGCCGTTTTAAGCCCTTTGGCAAGCCTTTTTGTGGTCAATCCTCATCTTGGTTTGGCAAGGTAGTGACCAAACCCACAAACCGCAAGTCCATTTCCGGCTCAAGTCCGCAATTCCAAAAGTGCCCAGCTTGGTCGATAGCTACCAATAGTCCTTGTTTTAAGTTTCCATTTCCAATCATCTGCAAAATGGCTTTTTGCTCAGGACTAAGATTTAATGAAAACTGCGTTTTATCGCTATTTAAATTTATCCTGTTTACCATGTATTTGCTCTCGCCAGTAAAGTGCAATTAAAAGTGCTTCGGCCCTGTTCCCATCTTTTTTTCTGATTAGCTTTGCTTCGGGCCAAAAACTACGGGCTAAATCTAGGCTTTCGTTTTTATCGCTTGTTAAGTGGAAATACTTTTTCCATTTCTGAGGGCTTACCAAGTGAAAAGGGTAATTTGTTAATTCAGCCACAGCACTGATAACACCCACAGCCCTGCCAAACTGAAAACTACTGCTCACACCTTGCCCTGGCATTGAATGCACCGCCTCCATGCAAATCTCTGCACCTTCCTTTGGGTCAATGCACCTGAGAATCATGTTTTTGAAAACAAGGGGCAATATATTCTTATCCTTGTGTTCAATCATAAAAGAATCTAAATAATCGCCATTTGAATCCAATGCGCCAACTGCGCCAGATATAGAACCAGGGTCTAGCCCCAGATAAATAGTCATTGATTAACCCTCATCTTGAGTTTTGTTTGGTTTTTGGCTGGCAACAATTCCTCTGCCATCACTTCTTTGTCATCAATGACATAACTCACTCGCCCATATCTGTTCATCTTGATGCGCTTGACTTCGCCAATGAATGGGTCTTTTTTGAATGGATAAACGGGCACTCGTTGCCCAACCTTGCAATGAACCTTTTTCCAATCAATATCGTGTCTCATTCGTCACACTCGCAAAAATTCATCCAGTTATAACAGTGGACACAATATCCGGCCTCTACCATCTGCATCCGCACTTCGTGTTTTAAACTCCCATAATGCTCGCGTTCTTTGTCTGTCCATCCATCTGTTTTTATTCTGAAATCAATCAGTCGCGCAACCGATTCAAATAATTCATCATTTTTTTTGAAGATGTTTTCAGCGCGGTCAATTAGATTTTTATTGCTTACCAATAAATCATCAATACGCTTTTGTTGTTCTTCAATCACTCGGTTTAGTGCTTCGCTCATTGTGTGCTTTCATTTCGTTGATTAAGTCTTGGGTTATCCCAAGCCATAGGTGAGTTGGGCAAGCCTCCAACTCCTTCGCCCTGTGCCACGCCTGACCCTTCCATCCTGGCTGTTTGGCAAGGTGGACAAGCCATTGCAATGTCTCCTGATACAACCAAGGCTCGGTTGACAAGGTACTGCGGGACGGCAAGCCCTTGTTTTCGTTTGTCAAGTAATTGGTGGGCTTCATGCTTTGTCATTTGATTAGCCCAAGGGCTTCCCTGGCAAACCGCAAGGTGATAGGTTTTACTTGTTCTCCAGCCTCATGCCTAGCAATGTGCCTTCTAGCCCAATCTTTGGGGTCAGACTTCCCAGTTCTAGGCGAGTTTTTCAATTTTTCAATTTCTGCTTTTACTTTGTCTGGTTGGGCAGGATGATGTTCAATTCTCGGTTGTTCAAAGATTGGTGCTTTTCGACAAATGGCCCGAAACTCCAAAACTGTTGGTGGTTTTCCAGCATCAGGCATATTTTTGAGAGCATAGGATATGCACTCAGGATGATTAAAAAACCCACCCAATTCCTTTGCCCAATCAGCTTTCACTTCTTCAATGTTCAACCCTTCCCATCTTGAAAGAAAGTCTTTTCCATAAATAACTGTCAATTTGGTAAAAATCTTATCAACCCAAGGCATAGGCAAATTCATTTGGATTCTCCAATTTGTTTGGCAGGGACTTCGATGGTTCTGAAGAACTCAACCGCATCCTCGTACTGGGTTGGTTGTTTGGCAGCAATGTCAGGGACTGCCTGTTGCATCTTCAAACGCATAGACCTCTGGTAAACAGTCTCCGAACTGTTCTGCTTGTCAGCAACCCAATCAGCTTTAAAACCTTGCCAATTTCTTACAACTATCTCCTTGAGAGCATCTTCCAAGGTAAACCCAGCTTTGTTGGCTTCGGCTTGTATGCCATCAATCACAAGTTGGGTTACCTGGGCTTTCTTGGCTTTTCGATGATTGACAAACTCTTGCCAAACAGATTGTGAAACACCTTCAGGTGTATTAACTGGTTGTTGGTTATTGGTTCTTGGTTTATGGTTATTGGTTGCTATAGGGGGGGTTATAGGGGGGCTATAGCCTCCCTTTGACCACCTCTTAGCCGCCCCACGCTTTCCAGCCTCTGAAAACCCTTTGTAAACACCTATTTCATGTTCGCATCTGTCCTGATAAAACCCATCTTCACGCTGTTCAAACATATCGGAAAGCACATTTAAGACCACTTCATGGTCAATCCGAATGCGCCGCGCAACCCATTGAGTGTCCAAAGGAATTGGCTTTTCAGTGTCGTAGTACATATCCAGCAATCTGCGATATGCTAAATCTTCGTTATTTGATAAGTGCGATGTGGCAGACCTGTAGTCGCCAATGTGGAAACTGTAATAGTGCATAAGAACCTTACATCATCGGTTGTCATCACTGAGGAAACATGGCAGGGCGGTGATGAATCGCCTTTTCCCCCGCTAAAGGTAGCCCGTTTCCAACCATTATATTGATTTCTGATAAACAAGGTTGTCGCCAAAGCGACTCGGACACTTTAGAAAATCATAGCACCCAGCCCTAAACACATTTCTTCGCAACTCCCTGCCATCATAGGGTTCTCTGACAGACCCATTTTCAATCCTTGCTGCCGCACCAGATACGGCTCGATTCATCTCCATGCGCCCAAACTCAGTCAAATGCCACATTTCATCGTGGAAGATGACATAGCCAAACCTCTCCATCTCAGGCAGGTACTTGGCGTAATGGAATGACACAGCATTGTCATTGGTGTTGCTGTGGGTGAGCTGTGGCATTGTCCTGGGGCCATCTTTTAGCCGTTTTAACAGGGTTTTGTGGGTGAGATTTAAACGCATTTGCTAGTCCTTAAAAGCCTCAGTATGATGGGTTTTACAGGTTTTTGCACTAGGGAAAACACCTATTCCACGCATCTTTTTTCTGTGCAATAGTCCCATCACTGCGTCTTGCAGTGTTTAACAGGAGTTACTTATGCCGACCGATGAGGAAAGATTCAAATACGAGTGTTGGGCGTTTGTCCAAGAACTTAACCCAGATGATGTGTCTGATGCCATTTCAGACTCTCTTGCCCTGGTTGAAGCCATCAAAGCAAACAATGCTGAAGATGTTGCATCCATTGTGATGAAGCGGGTAGAACTGAAGGTTCGCCGCATTGCTGAACTGCGGGTTTTTGATGTTGTCAAAACACCTTGGGTGGATGACATGGAGGAACTCCATGAGTACCGCAATCTTCGCATCGAACGAGTGCAAAAGGCACTTGATGAGCGCAAGATCATGGAAGCTAAAATGTCTGGCCCTTTCAAAGAAATGTTTGACGAGTGAGGATGCCATGAAGATGAAATCACACTTTGAAAACATCATTGGAGACAACTTAGATGAAACTTTTGATGATTGCAATGAGACAAGTCCTATCTTATTTCGAGATTGTGACTTCGCCACCCAGGTCAACCACCTTGTACAAAGAGAAAACACCAGCAAGGATGACCCTGCCAACCATCAGAGTCACCGATCCTAAGTTCGTCTATCACAGTGCAGCTTGCACAGATATTTCACAAACATTTGAAAAGGTTAAACATGAGCGACTTCAACGACTACTCAACGATGCTAATGGCAATCGAAAACAGAGTGAAGGCACTGAGCAACAAGTG
>Ga0255150_1000323_pt1 | contig 16831 bp, 36 predicted proteins | sample Atl_Yuk_RepA_8h_FD_183634 | JGI IMG/M metagenome (GOLD analysis project Ga0255150, IMG submission 183634) | Freshwater microbial communities from Altamaha River, Georgia, United States - Atl_Yuk_RepA_8h | ecosystem: Environmental > Aquatic > Freshwater > River | place: USA: Georgia | collected...
CAAAAATTTCTTGACGAAAAATGTTTTTCCGCTATCCGCGCCCGCCCGTCTCTGTAGAATTGAAGGAAAAGAAAATTTCTCGAAAAAATACTTGCGGGTTTCCTGCCGCCGTGCTTTGCTCTCCCCCGTCACCACGAAACACGCCATGCAATCCACCGCTTCACTTCCCGCCGTCGCAGAATACGGGTCCGCCGTTGCCTCCGTCAATCTTTCCGGCCCGCCCGTCATCCTGGCGGAAAAAATCGCCATGGTTTGCGGGAAACCCCGCCGTGTCACCCTGGAGCATATCCGCCCCGGATACGTTCCGGCGGGGTCCGCCATGCGCCTTCAATCGACCGACGGATTCGCCGTGCGATGGGATGACGGCCGCGCCATCCATGGTCAAATTTTCCGCACCATGGCGGAGGCGGAATCCCGCTTCGCTCAATACTAAGCAACCCCGCACCATTCCACGCCATGCAACCCACACCATTCATCCCCGCCTCCGCCCTTCGCTCTCTCCGCCCCCGCCGCAACCGTCGCAGGGGCGGCATCCTCCGCCGCGTTCTTCGCGCCCTGGTCGCCGCTTTCCTCGCCTGACTCAACCCCGAAACACTTGACACGATGAAACACCTTTACCGCCTGCTTGACTCCGCCACCGGGGAAACCGTCTGGCAAGGCCGCGCTTTTGACGCCCGCCATGCCGAAGAGAGAGCATTCTGGGATGAATCTCCCGGCAGCCTGGAGCGCTTCACCCTGCAAAAATGGGGCCGCGTGAAGCTGTCCCGGCAGCTCCACAGCGAGGGATGGGTGACGGTTTACCGTAACGCTTGCCTTGCTCCTGTCTAAGCCCCGCAACCGTCAACCCCTACCCATTCGAAACGATGAAAACCAACCCCGCCCCGCAAGAGTTGAATGCCGCGTTTCCGCCCGGTCGCTGGTATGCCGAATACCGGCGCGATGCTTCGGGAGATCCCGAAGGCCGTCTTGCGGTCTTCTACCCCGGCAACATGTCACCCGCGGAGGCCGGTGACATGATCCGCGCTTTCGGAGTCTTCGGCCCGTATTCCAGTCTCTCCGGCCCTTGCCTTGAATTCCCCGCCTAACCCTCCCCCCGTCTCAACCCCTACCAATTCGAATCATGAAAACACGCAACACGCCCGCCCGCCTTCGTCACCTCGCCGCCCTGGAAACCCTTTGGAGCGGACCACCGGAACAAAACCCTGGCGGCCTTGCTCTCTGGAAACGCCTTCGCCGGATTGAGTGCCGCGCCAATCGTGCCGCCGTGGCACAGTGCAACGGTGCGCCATTCGAAGGCCAACCCTTCCGCCCCTATTGGCTCCCGGACGGGCCCGAAGGGACGGCGGATTTCCCGACGCCCTGGGAACGGTTTTCCGCTACGATCCCGCGGGCCGTCGCCGCTGTCCTTGGGGGCACGCTCCCGTCCGGCTTCATGTTCAACACCGACCCCCGCGGCTACAGTCTCAAAATCCGCGGCCCGGAAGCCGGACGCCCCGGCGCGTTCATCCCGCCCGGCCTTGTCACCGATTGGGGCGGCAATGGCATCCTCGCGCCGGAACAATTCTGACCCGTCACCCCGCAACATTGAAACCGTCTCAAGCTATGGATCTTTCCTATCGTTCCGCCTTTACCGATGCCGGAGAACTCCGCGGCGGCTACACGCCCGACAAGCCCCGCCGCCCCGGTCAACACTTCCAAGGGCGCGGTTTCCTCCGCCCTGGCCCCTATCCGCCGCCCTTGCTCAACGCGATTGAAGTGCGGGAATGGCTCGCCGCGCTGGCCAAGCGCCCCGGTGACTCCGGCCACGCGTCCCGCATTGCCTCCGCCCTTTTCGTCCGCCACGCGTCGCGCTGGTCGCGTTGGCCCCGTCATTCAGACAAGGCACGCGCCCACATTGCGGCCTTCCTCGCCCGTTACATCACCCCGCAACCCTGAAACCGTCCAACCGTCCAACCGTCTCCACCTATGAAAACGAAAAATTTGACCCGCCGCGAATCCCGCGCCCTTGCCTATTGCGATTCGATCCTCCGCGCCATCGCGGACGGATACCCCGCCGCCGTCACCGTCGAATGGCGGAAGTCTCGAACATGGGGCCGCAACCCCGTGATCCTAGACAACCGCGGCGAGCCATGCACAGACGTTAGCGGTTGCGGGTACTGCAAACACTCGACCGCCCTTGCGGACTGCCTGCGATTCCTCGCCCCTGAGGAATCCCCGCATCGTCTCGCCATTCACCGCGCCGGGGGCGCGGGCGTCTCCACCGTCATTTCCCGCCTTGCGGATGCCGGGTTTGTCCTCCGCCCCGTCGCGTCCGGCCGGACGTTTGACGCTTACGAATTGACCGCCGCAACCCCTACCCCCGCCGCGCCGTGAACCCGCACCCCTTTTGCGTTGTCGAATTGGACACGGCCGGGCGCTTCCTCGCCACTGTCTCAGGTTGCGGTCGCAACCGCGGCACCTGGGACAGTGAAGCGCATTCCCGGCGCACCGCGCAACGCTGGGCCGCGGGCCTCCGCCGCCAGTATCCCTCCCGCCGCTTCGCCGTAGTCCCCAGCCTTGGCCTCGCCTAACCCGCAACCCCGCCCCGGTCTATCCGGGCCATCGAATCGCCTCGCCCTGGTCAATCCGGGGCGGGGCTTTCGAGGCGGGAGACGGCGGCACGGTTGCCAGCGTCTCCGCCCTAGATCCAACCTCAATTCAGAATCATGAAAATCACGCCCGACCACTTCGCCACTTTGGAAACGCTCTTGCAAGAGCGAGCCCGCGCCATCGGCTTCCCCGGCCTCCCGGAGTTCATCGCCGCCGTCCGCCAGAAAATCGCCGCGGGAGAACTCCGCGCCCCCATCAAATCGGAAGCCGTCATGATCCTCTCCTACCTCAACCGCGGCCCCGTCTTGGAGTTCACTTGCGGCACGCTTTACAAGTATTTGAACGATACCCATATCAGGACCGCGGAGGAGCGCATTTTCGCGAAGCATGCGCTCCCCATCACCGCCTAACCGTCTCCCCGTCTCACCTCAACCTCAATTCCTACCATGAAAACCGCCCTACAGCTCGCCCTCGCCCGTGTCGCCCCTTCCGTGTCCATCGTCACCTTGTGGGAACATGACCCCGTTGCCCGCTTTTCGAAACTCACGGGGCCGGGATGCTGCTTCGAGAATGAAGACCCGGACGATTGGACCCCTTGGCAGTCTGAAATCCGCGCAACCGCCATCTTGGAGGGCGAGGAAATCACCGGGTCCGATTACCTCGGCGGCACTTGGGAAAAGGCGGGCGACAACCCCGCGGAGAGCAACCCGGAAATTTCCGGCTACGAAAATCAAATGACGGTGGACGCTCTTTGCGAGCTTATGGATCAAATCCGCCCGATTCCAAATCACCCGCTTCGCGTGGAGATCCAGACCGCAATCGACCTTTGCCAGTCTATCGCGGCGGAGGATTACGCCCGGCAACGGGCGGAGATTGAAGCAAGCCGCGAATCGTCTGCCATCGCCTAACCCCCTACCCCTCCCGACCATGAGAACCGCAACCCCGCACAAATCCGAAGTTGCCAGCATGAAGGACCGTATCCACCGCGCCCGGACCCGCGCCGACCTGGCCCGCGTTGAGCGGTCGATGCACCGGCTTTGGGATCTTGGCTTCTTCACCGTCTCACAATTCCAGCGTCTCGACGCGATGCTTTGCGACGCCCGCGACAACCTCACCGATTGAACCTCAACCCTTCCACCGTCTCACCTCAATTCCCATCATGAAACTCGAAACGAAAATCGCCGCCCTCCGACTCCACCTTGCCGCCGTCTCCGCGAAAGCGGAAGCGGACAAGCTCAAAACCGGACTCGCCTCCGCCGTTGACCATGCCGCCCGTGCAACGTCCGCCCCGGACTATTTCTCCGCGGCCGTAGCCGCCCGCCGGGCTCAATGCGACGCGGAAGCCGCCCTCGCCAAGATCCCCGCCCCGCGTCGCAAGCTCGCCGCGGAACAATCCACCCTTGCCGCCGGGCTCGCCCTCAATGCCGCCCGCCTTGGACAGCTTTACAGCGGGCAAACTGATTTCCGCGTCGAATGGGGACCGGTTGCCAAGGCCGAAACGAGGACAAGCGACGGGGCGCAATACTCCCGCCGCTGTAGCTACCGGCAAACTGATGCCGCGCATGTCGTGACACTAGACCCCGCGGGCGTGCCGCTGCTTTGCGAGTCTCCCGACCTCCGCGCCGCGTCCGCCCGAGACGGGCTCCCCCTGGTTGCGCTCTATCCAGACGGGCTCGCCGTATGGGTCCGCTCCAAAGGCAAGGCGATTGCTTCGGAACGGGGATGGATTGCCGGGGAGGGGGCGCATTGCTACTATTCGACCGTCAGCCTTGACCACGCCAAGGCGGGGCTGGCCCGCAAGCTCGCCGCGGAGAAGCGGGAATTGGAGCGCGTCAAAGCCGACCGCAAGGCCAACCGCCGCGCCCGACTCATCGCCCGGTTTTGCTCATCCGCCGTCGCAACCCTGGCGGATGCCAAGGGGCTTGGGTTTTGTGATCCCGGCATCCGCTCATTTCAATCCCGCCACGGAATCGGCGACTCCGCCCCGTTGCCCGAACTCATCCGCACCGGGGACCCCTCCGCCGTCCGGCTGGCGCTCCATGTCGCCCGTCGCGTCCGCAAGCCCGCTTCGGTCTAACCGCAACCTTGAAACCGTCACGCCATGAAAACACGCCAATTCCATCCCGCATTCCCGCCCGTCTCATGCCTCCGCGGCGCACCGATGGGGCGCTGTAGCCAAGACCCCGCGCCCGGCGTGCCAATCGGCCCCGTCCGCGTCAAACGTGCCCGCATGTCCTATTGCGGGGCGTACGATGACGGCGGGGCGTACTGGGGCATCGGCACCCCGCTTTATTGCGCGTGGAGCGCGTCCGGCTTCCGCCGGTATTTCCGCGCCCCGTCGCGTGCCTCCGCGCTGTCCATCGCCGCGAAGCTGGCCAACCTCGAAACCACCACGCCATGAAACCACACGCCACCCGCGACGCTGCCGCCCTGTCCTACCTGGCCAGCCGCAACGCGCTCCACAAGCTCGCCGTCCCCGTCTCCTGTCTCATGACGGGCGACCAGCGCCACGGCGAGGCCCTCCGCCGCCGTGCCAAGCATGAGGCGGCAACCCGCCTACGGTCTCGCCGCTTCACCTCTTGGGGGCTTCCCGTCCTCTTCTCGCCTTCCAATTCCTGATCCACGCCAACACCGAAACGATTATGAAATTCTACGTTCTCGACACCTACAACGCCGATTTCCTCAACGAGTTCCCGCCTCGCCGCGGGGAGGTTCACGAAATCGTCACCGATGAGGGGGACACCGTTGCCTACGGCGGGTCTCCGAAATACTCCGACCGCGTTTGCGCGGCGCTCCAAGCGTGCCACGGCCTCGACCTCCCCGCGAACGTGTCGCCCGGCGCCCTCGCCGAGATCGTCACCGCGGCCCGCGCCGTCTCCCGCATCGGGGATGACTTGCGGGGCATTCCGCCGGGCGAAGAACTCGACGCTTTGCTCTCCGCCCTCGCCAAACTCGACCCTCCGCCCGCCGAGCCCAAGCCCTACGCCTACGCGGTCAAGACCGCCAACGGCTACGTCGCCAATCAAGGCGACCAGTGGTGGCATGAGTCCGACCCCGTTGGCTGGGCGCTGCTCGGCACCCGTGAGGCCGCGGAGCGTATCGCCTGTCTCAGCGGAGGCAAGGTTGTCCCGGTCTTCAAACGCTAACCCATCACCTGATCGAACCATGAAAACGACTCTCAAATTCACCATCGGCGACGCCTCGACCGAATCCGCGTTCATCACCAACGCGGACGGATATGACGTTGCCGTTCTCACGCGCTACACCCCGGACTCTGAGCCCAGTCTGTTGCCGGGGCATTACCTCGACGGCGACCAGTGGCAAAATCTGATCGACACCATCGACGCGGCACGGCACATGGGTGAGATCGTCACCGCGGCCCGCGCCTTGTTACCCTTGGCCGAAATGTCCGGCGTAGAAGGGGATCACCCGGCGCTTGTCGCTTTCCGCGCCGCCCTCGCCAAACTCGACCCGCAACCCGCCGGACCCAAGTCCTACGCCTACCCGGTAAAGCTCGCCGAAAAGATCAGCCTCGGTCTGTCCAATCGTGACGGCGAAATCATGATCGGAAAAGGCGTGGACGGCAGGTGCTATCTCATAACCGAAGCGGACACCTACCACAACGAGGAGGTCTTCGAGGGTCTTGGCAGCACGGAACATATCGAGATCACCGCACAGGCTTTCTTGTCTCTAGCGAACGATGATGAGCAGCAACCCCGACTTTCTGGTTTGGGACAACGAGAAGAACGAACCCGTCACCTGATCGAACCATGAAAATTGAAATTCACAAGAGAACCTTTGAAGCCTCGAAACACCCAAAGGGCTCCGCGGAGCGTGCCGAATTCAACAACGACCCTCTTACAAGCGAGTATTACACAAGCGAACCTTGGCTTTGCCGAAAGGAAGCTCTCATGGGGGACGGCTCTCCCAACCCCCGCCAGAAATGGCACAACAAAACCTTTAGAACCCGCAAGGATGCAGAACAGTATGCCAATCGCTACAGATGATCCGACCCTTTACGGGGTGAACGACCTACCCTCCCAGTGCCCACTTTGCGGCGCTGCAAGAAAAGAGGGTTACGTCGGAGGGTGGCACGGATGGGAGTGTGGAACCGCGAGCCATGCTCACCATAGCCAAAAGGCCGCGCTGAACCTTGTCCAGAGCATTCCTTGTGCGGTCGCTCACTGGAAGAGGCGTGCCATTAAGGCCGAGTATCTTCTATCCTTGATCCCCGTCCCTCACAACTACAAGTCCGAACCATGAGCAAGCACCACTGGCACAAAGCCCCGCCCCGCGGCATGGCGAACGCGATGGCATCTGTCTATCGCTTCACCGTCATTCGCCTGAGCGACAAGGCGGAACGATTCACCCGCCACCTCCCCGGACCCAAGATCCGCAAAAGCCCGGACTTCCTGGTTTGGGACAATGACAAAAACGAACCCATCACCTGATCGAACCATGAAACGACTCGAAGACCCCGAACGCGACCCGGCCAGTGAGGCCCGCGACGACCACGCCAGCGAACCGTGCAAGCACTTGGAAGGCTACTGGATCAACCGCGGCGCGAGCTTCCGCTGCTACGGTTGCGGTTGCCAATTCCACGTCGCCGAGATCCCCAAGGTGAAAGGTCGGAAAATCGAAACTTGGAGAGCATGAGCAAGCGCACGGTCTCCTATCGCATCGACCCGGCGGAGCTGGCGGAACGCAAGGCCAAGCGCCTCGCCGACCGTCACAAGCTCAACACGCTGCATCTCCAACGCAACCGGGTCAAGACCGCCAAGAGCGACCGTGCCCGGCACCGCGCCATTGTCTACCTGACCACCCTTCCCACCGACAAGCTCCTTGCGGTCTATCGCGCCGCGCTTCAACATTTCGAACCATGAAAATCATCGTCACGCCCTACTACGGGGGAAAGCCCCGCAACACTACCCTTGCAGACCACGCCACACGCGCTCTTGATGGCGACGACTACGGCAGAGGTCAACTTGAAGCTGCCGCGGCAACCGCGGACAACAACAGCCGCGCCATCGGTCGTCTCCTCACCGTCCTCGTTGAGAAGGGGGTGATCGGTCTCGACGACGCGGAGACAATCCTCGGAGGCGACTTCAAACTGGAGGTGGCACCATGAACCGAATCGACTACACCAAACTCGACTTCCGACGGAACGTCGTCTTCTACATGAGCCCCTCCAGTGGACCCGTGAAACTGAGCCGCATTGACGGGAAGAAGTGGGGATTTGTCTACCTCCGCAGACCGGACCTTGAACCCGTCTTCAAGGGGCGGGGTCCGCTTGAGGCGATCCGCAACGTCATGGCCACTACTCGCCTGCCTCGGACTTGCAGACGGCGCACCCTTTTCACCTGCGACGTTCGCACTTTCGGTCTGATGCTCGCCGGTGAGATCCAACCCCCAACTGCACCATGACCCCACTAGTCGCCATCCTCGCCACGGTCTTCGCTTGGGTCCTCGCCCAGGTGATCGTCCTCCTCGCCTTCCGGGCGCTTGCCCGGTTCAACGCCAACCGTCACGATTGACCTATGACCACCGTCCCCAACCGCAAACTCGGCGACCCGATCCCGCCGCGCCTCATCCTCACCCCACAAGGCACCCTCAAGATGGTCGATGGCAGCGACCCCACCGACTACCTCAAAGCGGTACGGCGGATGTGGAAGGTGCGGGGCAACGTGGAAATCTGCGTCACGCGGCGCAAAGCCATTGAACTCTTGGAGAACGAAGCACTCCTCTACCGAAGTCACGGCGCATGAAGAAACTCCTCCGCTACGCCATCCTCTACGAGATCCCCGGCCGGGGCAACTTCATCCTGGCGGCAGGCACCCCGGAAGCCCTTCGGAACCACGCCACCCGCCTCGGACTCTCAGTCCCCGCCGATTGCAACGTCGTCCCCGTCACCATTCAAGAGCGAATCATCCGACTCGACAACCCCGACAAACAAGCTACACTCCCACACACCACGCCATGACCCCACTCATTCGATTCCCCAAGCCTCTCCGACCCGCCTACGGTCTCTCCAAAGTGACCGACCCCAAGGGCAACGTCGTCTGGCGCGTCCTCTACTACCTCAACGAGCGGAAGAAGACCGTCCAGTTCTCGGCCGACACGTTCGCGGAAGCCTGTGCCCGCCGCGACAGCATCTACGCCCGCCTCGCCGATGAGCACGGCATCACGGCCCCCCACCTCGGGGATGTCCGGGAGCGCGGCATCCACTACCGCAAGCCATGGGTCGTCCGGGAAGGCAAGACCAGGATCGGCGAGTTCGACACCCTCGACGAGGCCAAGCAAGCCCTTGCCGCCTACCACAGCAACACCCTCACCGTCTGACCATGATGACCTTCCTCCACAACCTCTGGGTCTCCAACGTCGAGATCCTCAAGATCGGTGCCGCATGGATGGGGTTCTCCCTGTTCTGCATGGCCCACGACCAACTCCGCTGGCGTCGCGAGCGGCTCAAGGAGAACACGAACAAGGAGAACGCATGACCACGAACCAACGCCTCGTCGTCTCGACCTTCGAGCTAAACGCCACCACATCTCGCACCGAGGGCCTGCGTCAGCACGCCATGGAGCAGCTCAAGGCATACCTCGACCGTCTCGCCGAGCGCCGTCGCTACGACCGGCCGAGTCCGTTCTCGCGGTTCGTGGCGCGGTTGGAGAACGCTGATGTGGAGGCACGGCGCAAATGAGATGCCTCTGATGACTCACCGAAAGACACCAATATGGAAACAGACACCGCGCACCTAGACCCCGCTAAAGAGAAAATTGATGAGCCGTTGCCTCGCACGACTTGTTCTCGCTCTTTTTTGGAGATGAGATGGTATGACAAACAGTGGGACAAGTGGACCGAATGGGAGGAAGTGGAAGGCTTCAAACTCCGTGAAAAATACGGCACGACTCCCGAAGAATGGAAAGCGTCGTGCAAGGCGTGGATCGAGGTCGGCGGGCACTACGAATACCGGATAGGGACGCGAACCGATGTGGTGGAATGGGCAATTTCATATCGCGAGAACGATCCAGCGATGGCATCCGCCGACGAGAAAACTCCACCGAAGGAAAGGACTTTATGATACCAGAAACCGTTGAAGAAACCACAGAAGGCGGATTGCTATCCGCGCCTTGTTCGGCTCTTTTTGTGAACGCCCCGCCAATTCTGGAGGTGCGAAACTACGTGAGGGCGCATGGCTACGGAGTAACCGCAAGATTCGACTTCACGGATGTTCCTGAGAAATACCACGGTGACATGCTGTTGCTGATGCGTCTGGGCGGCTATCACCTAGCGCGACCAGCCAGTGAACCACTGAAGCCGCAACCGCCAGCAAAAAGGTGGTGGCATAAATTTCTGCCGAACGACCAAGCTGTGCCATGACTGCCCGCCCCATAGCTCCGCCCTCGCCAATGACGCCAGCCGGGCAGTCATTGGCACCAGCGCATGGTTCGCCCCGTTCGCTGAGTGGGCACCAGTCCGCCGCCATGAAGTCGGAGGTGTGGCTAACTCCGCCTGAGATCCTGCAATCGCTCGGCCCGTTCGATCTCGATCCATGCGCCCCAGCCGTGCGCCCGTGGGAGATGGCCCGTGACCATATCAGCCTGCCCGCCGATGGATTGGCAGCGGAGTGGTGGGGACGTGTGTGGCTCAATCCGCCATTCGGCACCAAAGCGGCGGCATGGCTCCGCAAGATGAAGGCGCACGGGAACGGCATCGCACTCATCCCTGCCCGAACCGAAACGGCGATGTTCTATGAAAGCGTGTGGGGCGGTGGGGATGCTGTGTGCTTCCTCAAGGGCCGTCCGCACTTCCACCGCGTGGACGGCACGCGGGCACCATTCAACAGCGGGGCACCGATCTGCCTCGTAGCCTACGGACTCGACAACGTGGCGGCGCTGGAACGCGCATCGCTCGGAGTCGTGGTGCGTTGGGCGAACGCCGGGGATGTGGCGCGGGGCGCGAATGGATCGCCCAGCCCAGCCGATGAGAAGCCTTAGCCCCGTCGATCACCATCCACTTGTTCATCCTCTTCCGAATTACCCTATGACTCCGACACCAATGACCGAAGCCGAAGCCCGCACCGTGGCACTCCTGCGGATGCACTTCGGCTGCACTTTCGGGAAGCTCGCCATGTGCTGCCAAGCCCTATGGGATGCCGACCGCTGCGAGGAAATCACCGGATACCGCTACGGCGCTCCGATGGGGCAAGGCATGGTGATCGCCATGGAGGATTACTTCCGACTGGAACGCTGCGAATCCGACAACATGAGCATGGGCGAGCAACGATGCGCGGCCTGTGGTCTGTCTCAGGTAGCCATCAGTCGATCACACGACACGCCCAAGCAATGCGGATTCTGTGGAGAGTTCGCGTCGATGTGGGATTCCATTGGATGAACAGTGTATTAACCCACCAACCCGCAACCACGCCGACCGATGAGCTTTAAAACGAACGGTTTACAGGCACGCGCCGTCAAGCGCCGCCAACTCTCCCGAAACCAAGTTGCCGCGAAAGAGCGAGTAAGGTTGCAGCGACTCGCAGATGCCGAGGCGAGGCTCGACCGTGAGATCGCCGAAGCTCAGGAGTGGACGAGGCGCAACCCGATTCCCAAGCTGCCACCCGCCGCGAAGGTGCTCATCCTGATCCCAGGGCTCCCGTCGAAAACCATCACTGTCCGTCGCTGGTCCGACGGCAAGATTCTCGCAGGGAACCGCGAAACGACGGCGAAGGCTTTCGGTCGCAAGCTCGGAACCCTGCTCGACCAGTTCCTCTGACCCATGGGCAAGTTCTCACTCAACGTCCCGTGTCTGGACTGCCGGGTCCCTGTGCCGATCAGGACACGAGCCCTCAAGCTCGTCAGGACGGTGAGGTGCCCCTCGTGTCGGGAGCGGAGGCGACGTTTCCAAGAGGCCGATCTCTTCTCGCCCGCGTCGCTGGATGCCTACGAGGTCCGGGCTTTCCGACCGGAGCTGGTCAGGGAAAACCGCAGCACAAATCCGGGGTTCTACTACCAGGTTCGGCGCAAAGGCGACCCCTACTTCGTGACGCTGCGGGTCTCGTCCCGCGACGAGGAGGAAGCCGCCCGGCTCATGCGACAGTGGCACCAGCGGGCCGAGGGCCGGTGGAACGTCAGCGCGGCCCCGAAGCACCGATGGTTCCCCGAAGACTGGGTCCGGTCGCTCGAACCGTCATTCGACACCATCGAAGGCACGGACGAGTTCATCGAGCACGCGGTCCATCCGGTCCACGGCACCAAGGTCTACTGGCTCGTCGGAGACTACGCCCCCGGCGACTTCGCCACGGCCAGTCTCGACATGGCAAGGTTGGCACGGGACAAGATGCTGCGCGACCGGCTCGAACGACCCGATCCGTGCCACCTCTGCAAAAGGCGACCGGTCTTCCGAGGCGGGACGCTCCGGCACATCGAGAAGGACTGCCCCGTCAAGTTCCGCTTCGACCGTCGCTACGAGCCGACCGAGACCACGTTGAGCCGGAGCTGCGCCGTCTTGTTGTGGAATCGCGAGTTCGCCCCAGGACTCAGGCAGCACTTTGGCAGCGTCACCCTGTGGGACCTCTACCTGATGGACTTTCGACAGCGTTCCAAGAATCCGTTCTTCACGGGGCCGATCGTCCCGAATCTCGAACCCGAAGAGAAAATCTGCGTCTACGGCTACTGAGAAATTTTTGCGCTGGCGCAAATTCCCGTTGACCACACACCGCCTCACCGAGTAGGCATCCACCCCGCACGTCATGATCGACACATCCGAACTCCTGCGACAACGGCTCGCCGAGCAGCCGAAACTCAAGCCCTTCTGTGACGAACACGATCTCCCCTACTTCCGCATGAGGAAGTTTCTCCTCGGAGAAGGCGTCGGTCTCCGGTTCGAGCAGATGAACCGGCTCTCGATCGCCCTCACCGGCAAACCCCTGCGTCCGAGCTGCGGGGAGGTGGAGGCATGAGCACCCCAATTTCGTTCTACGGCGGGTCTTCCGTCTTCGACGGCCGCGTCCGCAAGCTCAACGCCACGTCGTTCCGCGAGCTGGTGGAGAGGTATGTATACGTGCCGATCCAGTTCCCGATGACCCGGCGCGAGTTCCACGCGCTCCCGGAGAAGGAGCGCGACACTCGCAAAGACGGACCTTTCATCGTGGCTTGCTCCTACCCCTTCGACGAGGGGAAGCGGGAGGACGACACCGCGACCGAGGTCGTCATGGTCATTGTGGACCTCGACGAGGGCGACTTCGTGAAGGACTTCGCCGAGGCTCCCGACACGATCGGCGAGCACCTGTGGCCCTACTCGTTCGTCTGCTGGCAGACGGCGAAGCACACGCCCGAGAAGCCCCGTCTCAAGGTCGCGGTCGCCGTCGAGCCGTGCAGCCCGTCGATGCACCGACGCTTCGTGCAGCTCGTCTTCGACCGTCTCGGACTGCCGCCCCAGTTCAAGGGTCGCCGCGAGTCTTTGGTCCTCTCCCAGCCCCAATACAGGCCGCTACAGTTCAAAGGTGAGGAGGCCACAGCGGTCATCGCCTCACGACTCGACGGCACGTCGATGCACGAGTCCGATCTGCCCGACCCGTCGGATGAGCAGGACGAGGAGCTGTTCGGACGCGTGTTCGCCTGCGACCGCAGCGCCGACGAGGACGACTTCTACGGGCTCATGTATCTGCCCGTCGCGGGCATCAGTGTCGAGGATCTGCGCGAGCCGTTGTTCGCGATCGACGCCGACTGCGGCTACAAGCAGTGGTACGAGGTCGCGGCGGCTCTCCGGCACCAGTTCACCGAGGAGCAGGAAGCGCAGGACGCCTACCGCCTGTTCGACGAGTGGTCGTCGCAAGGCACCAAGTATCGCGGCGAGAAGGACACCTGGGCAAAATGGAAATCGTTCCGGCCCTACGCGAAAGGGAGGGCACCTGTCACCATCCGAAGCCTGTTCAAGCAGGCGATGGACGCCGGGTGGGAAAACTCGAAGGTCGCCACCCGCATCAAGGATGACGTGATCGAGTGGATGAACTCTTGCGAGGACGCCGACAAGGTGATGCAGGAGACCGCCGCACGCATCGCCGGGATGCCGTTCAAGAACGACGTGGTCGAGGAGATGATCGTCATCGCGTGGCAGGCGAGGATCAAGGAGCTGACCGGCAACCGCATCGAGAAGGCCACGCTCAAGAAGGAGATTCACAAGGTCCGCAAGCGCGACCTCGCCGCGAAAAAGGACACCCGTCGCGATGGTCTTCCGGCTTGGCTTCAGCCGATCACCTACGTGGCCACGCTCGACGTGTTCCACAACTCGGCCACCGGCATCCAACTCTCCCCCGAGGCGTTCAACCGGAAGTATGAGGAGATGCTGATGCCGAAGGACAAGAACGAGGTGCCGCCGACCGGGCGACCCGTGATGCTCCCTTCCGCCTACGCGCTCAACCTGATGGGTCTCCCGCGGGTCGATGAGACCCTCTACAACCCGACCCGCAACGGCGAGGACAGCTACTACACCGACGAGGAGACCGGCCGCAGCTACTTGAACACCTACAACCCCAACAGCGTCCCGGTGCCCGACCCGGAGCACGCGGCACGGGCGGGGCAACTCATCTCCAAGCACGCCCGTCTCATGATCTCCGAGGAGCACTTGCAAGAGCTGTTCCTCGACTACCTCGCCCACCTCGTGCAGTTCCCCGGCGTGAAGGTGCTCTGGGCCTTCGCAATCCAATCGGGACAGGGCGCGGGCAAAGGCACCCTCGCCGACATCCTGCGCAAGGTGCTCGGCTCGCCCAACGTCAAGGTCGTGTCGCCCCAGGTCCTCCGCAGCGAGTTCAACGACTGGGCACGCGACTGCGTCCTGTGCATCCTTGAGGAGGTTCACATGCCGGGTGACATCCGGGAGCGGGTGATGAACAACCTGAAGCAGCTCATCACGGATCGGGTCATCACCATCAACCGCAAGAAGATGGACGCCCGCTGCGACGTGCCGAACTACGTCAACTTCATCGCCTTCACCAACAAGCGCGACGCGCTGCATCTCACCGAAGGGGACCGTCGCTGGTGCGTCATTCACTCTCCCCTTCAGACCAAGGAGCAGATTCTCGCTCTCAATGACACCGGTCACTTCAGTGACTCGCAGATGCGTTGGCTCGCCACGCCCGAGGGCGCGGCGGCTCTCCGCTACTGGCTGCTGAAGCGCAAGATCAGTCCCGACTTCCCCGTGAACGGTCCCGCCCCGGCGACGAAGTATCGCGAAGCGGTCGTCGAGGAGAGCAAGAACATGACACAGATTGCGATTGAAGACCTGATCGCCGACAAGGTGGACCCCATCGTCCGCCACGACATCCTTCACGCGGGTCGCCTGTGCGAGCTGATCGGTGGCCGGAACAGCCGCGACGCCGCACGAGTAACCCACTTCCTCACGCTCCTCGGGTTCGAGCGTCTCGACTCGAAACGCTACTCGATCGACGGCTCCCGCGGCACGATCTGGGTCCACCCGCGATACTGGGACCGCTCGGTCGCCGCCGACAAGTTCCTGAACTCGAAGCTCTCGGGAGACCTCGACGAAGATTTTGAGGTCTGAGCGAAAATTTCCCTCGACAACCCCCACAACCCTACAATACTACACACACCGTTATGCCACTCGAAACCGAACTCGCCGAACTGACCAAAGCGGTCAAGGCCAACACCGAAGCCCTTCTCGCCGTTCTCGCGGCGTCGGGCAACACCTCCGCCCCGGCTCCGGCCGCAGCACCCGCCAAGAAGCAAGCCAAGGCTGCCCCGGCTCCGGCTCCGGCTCCGGCTCCCGCCGCCCCGGTCGAACCGGAACCCGCACCCGAGGTCGCTGCTCCGGCCCCGGAACCGGCTCCCGAGGAGATCACCGAAGAGACCGCGCCGACCAAGGTCGCTGCTCCGGCTCCCGTCGTTGACGACACCCCCGGCGTCGCTCCCCGCGTCCCGGACCCGGAATACCCCGACGCGGTCGAACACGTCGATGTCGATGAGGTCTACTCCGAGATCACCAAGATCGTGAAGGACAAGATCAGCAAGGCGTCCGACGTGGCTGCCATGAAGCAGAAGTGGTTCGACTCGATCGCCAAGCTCGGCGTCGAGAAGGCTGCCGACCTCAAGAGCCAGCCCGCCAAGCTGCAAACTGCTCTGAAGCTCGCCAAGGCTCTCTGATTCACCCGCCGCTCGCAGACCGGTCAAAGTCTGCGGTCACACTCCAACCCCTACGATGGTTTAGTAGGTAGCACACCTTTCGTAGTTGGTCAAAAACCCGCTGCGATTGAAGATCGGTGGTTCAATTCCACCCGTAGGGGTTGGAGTGTGGCTGGAGAAGCTGTCTCAAGGGCATATTCTCCGCATACACCACACGAAGGGAGCAAGCTGTATGACGAGTATCTTCGAAAATCACACGTCGCAGCGGGGACTGGCCCACCCGGCAAAAAGAACGGGCCACCAAAATGAAGCTCTTAGCTGGAACGGCGGCACCAATCGCGATATACGGGCCACTCTCTAGCGGGCGCTTCTGACAGCCGGGAAAGACCGAGCCAAGGAAGCTGATAGACTCACTGAGGACTCCACAATGGTTCATCTATCTGACAGCCGGGAAAGACCGGCACCACAACGAAGCGGCGAGGTTTGCGCCTCAATGTTTCCCGGATCACTGCACTTAGCGTTTGACGGCCTAGGACTAGACAACGCTGGAGGCACCACGCCGGGAGCCGCTTCACCCCTCTCCATCGAACCAGAAACTACAAGACCATGAACCAAATCGCACAGATCCGGCTTCTCCTGGCCGAGACCGAGTCCACCATCAGCGCGTATCAGCAGACGCAGGACTGCGCCGCCAAGAAGCTCGCCACGGCCCTCACCGGCTACTCGTCCAACTCGCTCCTCGACCTCGTCGATGAAGCGGTTCGCCGCCTGACCCCCGCCCCGCCGGTCGATCCCTACGCCGGGCACCCGGAGCTTCCTCTCACCACTGACACGACCGAAGCATGAAGCCCAAGGTTCGATTCGATTTCTGGGGTCTTGTGTATTACCTGTGGTTCCCGATCTTCGGGGGTTTCCTCGGGGCAGCCGTAGGGCTTTTGTTCGGGTTCTACGTGAACTCTTCCAAAAAGACCGAGGAGCCACGGCAAAAGCCTCCGTCGTTGACGGACCCCATCACCCCCGAAGAGATTGAAAACCGACGCCCCACCGCGAATCCGTGAAGTCTGGTACGCCGGAATCATCGTTCGACAAGACGACACGGACGGCAG